>Ga0272440_1002207_pt1 | contig 15379 bp, 14 predicted proteins | sample SSMMMBAug17_FD_192440 | JGI IMG/M metagenome (GOLD analysis project Ga0272440, IMG submission 192440) | Marine sediment archaeal communities from Little Sippewissett salt marsh, Falmouth, MA, United States - SSM-MMB-Aug17 | ecosystem: Environmental > Aquatic > Marine > Wetlands > Sediment ... | reverse complement strand
CCCGTTACAAATTAAATTACCGAAATCGAACACTGATAGACAAGGTACGTTTGTCTCTCAGTGTTCATATCCAGGTAAATAATAGTAAACATATGACTATTTGTACCAACATAATGCAATCAATAACCATTTGGCTCTTATTATCCTGTGCGACTTTATGTTTCTCTCAAACATCAACTCAATACGTTGAAAAGACGAAAACAATCAAACGAATTGTATCGTTAGCCCCATCATTAACAGAAAGCATCTATTTGCTTGAAATGGGATCCTGTCTGGTAGGCGACACGATTTATTGTAACAAACCGCTAGATGCCCAAAACAAGAAGCGTGTGGCATCTGCTGTGGATGTCAATATTGAGACAGTAATCCGGCTCAATCCCGATCTGATTGTTGCAACACATTTAACTGATCATCGTGCAATAAATAAATTTAAATCATTGGGGATCAATATCGCCTCTTTTGCCCAACCCTATAATTTTCAACAAATGTCAGAACAGTTTTTGCGTTTGGGGCAGAAATTGGGGCAAAAACAACTGGCTGAAAAACTTGTCAACAAAGCGCGAGAGAGAATCAACATCTTGATCGACCATTTGGGCCCGGTTACAAAACAGAAAGTTTTTGTTCAGTTGGGTGCAAGGCCGCTATATGCAGCGACGAGCGAAAGTTTTGTCAATGATTTGATTACACTGGCGCGAGGAATCAATATTGCGTCCAATCAAAAAAAAGGGATTTTTAGTACAGAAAAGGTACTTGCCAACAATCCTGATGTTATCCTGATTACTTCTATGGGCATGACTGGAGAGGATGAAAGAAAACGATGGCTGCGGTTTGATTCTCTTAAGGCAGCACAATCTAAAAGGATCCATATTATCGATTCAGAACTGTTTTGTAGTCCGACAGTTGTATCTTTTGCAGATGCACTTCAGCAATTGATTCAATTACTTCATCCACAATTAAACCGGAACAGGATCCATGAATCAAAAAGCGATTAAATTTTGGATTATATTAAGTATTTTATTAATAATACTCGCGGGTGTCTGCATGATTGCACTCGCTATGGGGACAATGAATATCTCGGTTGATAAACTGTTCTGGATCTTACTGAATCAAATTGACAGCACCGAATATACAATTTTAATGCAAATTCGTTTGCCCCGAATACTGGTCGGAATTGCAGTAGGCGGTGCATTAAGTCTGTCTGGCGTAATTCTTCAGGCGGTTTTTCGGAATCCATTGGTTGAGCCCTATACCCTGGGTATCTCTGGGGGCGCTGCACTGGGTGTGAGTATCAGTATTGTGTTTTCTTTAAATCAGAGCTATGCATTGTCTCTTCCCTTTTTTGGAATGATTGGTGCAGGATGTGTTATCCTTGCAATTTATTGTCTCAATGCATTTGGTGTTGTACAGAATGTGCAGCGGTTACTTCTTATTGGTGTGATGATCAGTTTTATTTCAAATTCATTATTTATGCTGATTATATCCCTTTCAAAGTCAGAGCAAATGCATAGTATTATGTTTTGGACGATGGGCTCACTTGAAGAACCCAATCAGATGCTTGTTTATTGTCTGTTGATTATTTCTTTGCTTGGATGTCTGATTACATCTATATATTCTGTTGATTTAAATGTACTCTCATTGGGTGAGGCGGATGCCTTTCACTTAGGGATCCATGTAGAACGTGTCCGAAACATATTGCTGTTTTTGGCATCGATACTGACTGGATTTTGTGTTTCGATTTCTGGAATTATTGGATTTGTGGGCTTGGTTGTGCCGCATTTTGTCAGATTGTTTTTGGGATCAGATCATCGAACAGTTGTCATTGCCAGTTATATCACAGGCGCCATTTTTATTATTCTATGTGATTTATTGGCCAGAACGCTCATCTCTCCTATGGAATTACCTGTTGGCATTGTTACAGGACTTGTGGGTGGGCTGATATTTATTTATGCACTGGTTAACAAATGATCAACAACGAACAAAATCAACATGTTTTATCTGTTAGTCAATTAAGCTGCAGGCAGTCATCACAATTTCAATTACGAGATATATCATTCAATATTCCAAAAGGCTGTTGTGCTGGCATTATCGGCCCCAATGGTTCAGGAAAAACAACGCTACTAAAAGCAATTACTGGATATATTCCCTCAAAAAGTGGAACGATTCAGTATTGTAATCATGCGATAGAATCATATAGTAAACAAGCGTTGTCCAAAGAAATAGCTATTGTGTTACAATCAACAGAGCTTGACCAATCTATGCATGTTGAAGATTATATTCTATTGGGCCGAAATCCTTATCGAAAACGATGGCAGTTTTGGGAATCGGAAGAAGATGTTCATATTGCAGAAACAGTAATGAAAATTACTCAGATTGAATCATTGCGATATCGTCAACTGAATGCCCTGAGTGGTGGTGAAAAGCAGTTGGTTCGTATTGCACGTGCGCTGGCTCAAGAGCCGAATCTCTTCTTACTGGATGAACCAACCAATCATTTGGACATTGCGCATCAATTGCAAATACTGACCTTATTGAACAGGCTGCAGCGTCAAAAAAATATGTCCATTATGATTGTTTTGCATGATCTTAACCTTGCCAGTGAATTTTGTGATCAACTTATTCTGATGGAAAATGGAAAAATTTTTAAAATGGGGAAGGCAAAAGATGTGTTGACATATCAAAATATTGAGTCTGTTTATCATACACTTGTAATTGAAGGAGAAAACCCCATTTCAAAAAAGCCCTATGTATTTTTGGTTTCTGAGGATAACTTGAAAAAGTCGATGCCTCAATCGTAAAAGTCTGAAATGTTAAACATATCCGACAAATGAGTGAATTACAGGTATAATCAATATGCAAGCGATATCAGAATTACTCGTTAAAGCCCAACATGCTTTTCAAAAAAAGAATATTTTTGAAGCACACAATTACTATATTAAAGCCCTACATTTAGACAGTAAAAACGCCTCCATCCATAGTAATATTGGCACATGTTATATTGAAATGAAACAATGGCAGAAAGCATTTGATCATTTTCAAATGGGATTAGAACTTGACACCAATCATGCGGGAATTCATACCAATTTATCTCAGGCATATCGACTGATTGGCTGTATGCCTGAGGCAGTGGCACACATCAAAAAGGTCCTTGCCCTTGAACCGGATTCGACTGTTGCACAAAGCAATTTATTGTTGTATCTCAATTATTGTCCGAATGTCTCTTCTGATGAACTGTTTGCTTATCACCAACAATGGGGAAATCGTTTTTCCATAAAGCCAAAAAAACAATTATATTTTTCAAATTTTCCTGATCAAGATCGTCTTATCCGGCTGGCTTATATTTCACCTGATTTTCGTGGACATTCTGTGGGCTATTTTATCGAACCGGCATTAATACATTATAATCCCAAACAGTTTGAAATTTATTGTTACGCCCATGTGCCCACGCCTGATCAAACCACTGTAAAAATACAAAAACATGTCAACAAATTTCATCTGATTCACACAATGAATGATCAGGAAGTAGCCAATCAAATCAGGGCAGATGGTATTGATATTCTGGTGGATCTTGCTGGTCACACTTCAAATAGCCGAGTTCGTGTGATGACATATCAAGCTGCGCCCATTCAGATCAATTATTTGGGGTATCCAACAACCAGTGGCTTGAAACATGTCGATTATCGGTTGACTGATGCTGTAATTGATCCAAAAGGCTCCTCAGCGTCCTATTATACTGAACAACTCATAGATGTTGATCCTTATTTTTTTTGTCTGTCATCCCTTGACAACAAATTTCCGATCAAACCTTCACCTGCATTACAAAAAACAGAAATTTGCTTTGGTGCGTTTCATAATACATCAAAAGTATCTGAACGTATTATTCAACTCTGGTCAAAAGTACTTTTGCAAGTACCCGAATCAAATATATTGCTTCAGGCATCAGCCTATGATGATCCAGATATTGTCCGATACTTTCAGGCCAGTTTTGAAAGATATGGAATCAGAAGAAATCGCGTCAAATGTATTGGAACACTGCCTTTTGAACAATACTTACAATTACATCATCAGGTAGATATCATGCTTGATACGCAGCCCTGGACAGGCCATACAACATCATGCCATGCCTTGTGGATGGGTGTTCCCATATTAACCCTGTCGGGCGACAGACATGCGTCTCGCATTGGGCAGAGATTAATTCTTGCCCTTGATTTGCCTGAGTGGATTGCAAGAGATCCTCAAGACTTTGTTGAAAAAGCTGTTCATTTGACAAAGCATCTCAGTGATTTGAATAAATTGCGAAAGAATATGCGTAACAGAATAATTGAATCAGGCATTAGTAATCGACCACAATATGTTCATTCACTGGAGAAGGCTTTCAGGCAATTGTGGATTTTGTGGTGTAACAAAACAAGGAAAAATCAATGACTCACGCTCAAGGGCGCATGCCAGATGAAATGAAAAAAGCCATTGCACTTTTCAAAAAAGAACAATACGATTCTGCCCAGGAACAATGTGCATACATTTTATCAAATATTCCTGACCATCCAGATGCCTTACATTTGCTCGGTTTGATCGAAGAAAAAATTGGGTCAATCAATCAGGCAATTCAATTAATACAACAGGCTATCCAGATTTATGATTCTGACAGTGGGTATCATAGTAATCTGGCTGTTTTTTTAGCAAGAGTCGGGGCTTTCGATCAGGCAATTTCACATTATCAAAAAGCACTAAAACTCAAACCAAATGACCCGGGAATACTGAACAACCTGGGAATGGCGCTTTATTATCAAAAGGATTTAAAACAAAGTCTTAATTGTTTCATTCAGGCACTGGCGATAAAACCAGATTATCATGAAGCCAATATACATTTATCTATGGTTTATGAAGCCCTTCATCAATTAAATAGCGCCATTGTCTGTTGTCAAGCGGTTGTTTCGCAATCTGATGATAGCGGTCAGTTGGCGATGGCATATAATCAATTGGGCAATGTATATTTAAAATCATCGCAGACCGATGCTGCAATCAATGCTTATAAAAAAGCACTAAACATGCGAGCCGATTATCAACAAATCTGGAGTAATTATCTGCTTGCATTAAACTATGATCCCAACCAGACAACCGAAACAATTTTTAATGAACACAAACGATGGGGAATGCATGTATCTCAAAAGATCTCATCCCAATCTTTTCATGCCAATATGCCGGATATCTATCGTCCGATACGTGTGGGATATCTTTCCCCAGATTTTCGAATGCATCCGGTATCCTTTTTTATAGAGCCATTGTTGAAATATCATCAAAAAATTGATGTTTACTGCTATGCAGACACTCAAAAGCCGGATCAGGTAACACACAGGCTGTCTAAATATAAAAATATATGGAAGAATATTAGTGGATATTGTAATACGGCTGTGAGGGATCAAATTCATGCTGATGGCATTGATATCCTTGTGGACCTTGCCGGGCATACAGCAAAAACCAGGCTTGATATTTTTGCAGAAAAGCCGGCCCCCATTCAAATATCATATCTGGGTTATGCCAACACCAGCGGATTACAGACAATGGATTACTTTTTGACTGATGCATGCCTGGATCCCCTTGAAAGCAATCCTTTTTATACTGAAAAATTAATTTATATCAATCCCTGTTTTTGTTGTTATCAACCACCGAATCTTTCTGTGGAAATATCGGAATTACCAGCACTTACGAACGACTATATCACATTTGGGGCATTTCACAAGTTAAGCAAGGTTTCTGAAGACGTATTGTCTTTGTGGTCTGACATATTAAAAGCAATCCCTACAAGTCGTTTAATAATCCAATCTATAACCTTATCCGATGCATCAATTATTGACAGATACAAGCATTTTTTTATAACGAAAGGGATCTCATCTGATCGTATCCAATATTTTGGTTCTCAACCTTTTGAGCAATATTTACAAAAACATCATGAAATAGACATGTTACTGGATACGCAACCCTGGTCAGGGCATACAGTTGCCTGTCATGGCCTGTGGATGGGTGTTCCTATTATTACGATTGATGGCAGGCGTCATGCTGGAAGAATGGTGGCAAGTGTTCTAAAAACGCTAGATTTGACAGAATGGATTGCGGATACGCCCAAAAATTATATTGAAAAAGCAATTTATTGGTCCAACGCTTTACCTCAATTGGCAAAGCTCCGAAGCGAATTACGAACAAGAATGTTGCAATCGTTCTTATGTGATGGCAGCACGTTTACGCAAAAGGTCGAACAGATTTACATTCGAGTTTGGAAAGAATGGTGTGACAGACAGATTATTTAGAGCGTTAATAAGATGCTTAGGAATGCTCTGAAAATAAGTTCCCCATTTAAAAAATGTTCATCAGGTTTTTTGTTCTGTAGAGACGTAGCATGCTACGTCTCTACGTGCCCAACAATTATACGTTCAAGATGTATGGGGAACTTATTTTCAGATCATTCCTTAATAATAGTTTGTAAAATATGGAGATGCTTTAAGTTGATTTTAGCATAGGAAAAAAGCCAATGTCCCTAATCATTTATCCAATGTGTAAGAATGAGATCAATTCTGTCAAAAAATTGGACCAACAATCTTCAGTCGTCTGGCCACGTCAATATTATATAAAATCATTAAATACGAACAATTTTTTCGCATTCCTGGCACAAATAGACAAACAATACGCAGGGAGTATCATGTTTCGTCTGATCAATACAAATTTAAATATTGATAAAATTGTTGTCAAAAAAGAATATCGGCATCAGGGAATTGGCACAAAGCTTCTTAAAAAAGCAATCGGTATTGGCAAAAAGAAAAAGGCAAACAAGGTATTACTCACTGTATCACATGGCAATATTTATGCGATTGATTTTTATACAAAACATGGTTTTGTTTTTGAATCCATTCAATGGTTTCATTACGTTGATTATGAACACGGCATAAAAATGTATCGAAGAATTTAATTGATTAAAAAAAATAATTGATAATTTTTGATATTTTTCTTGCATATTTTAAAAAATCATGTTTAAAGTATCAGATTATTCTAAAGCATCGAAGATCTCAATGTTTTGAGCTTTTTTGTTGCAGGCCCCTTCCTGAAAACTGTTTTTTTGATATCAATGATCAAAAAAATCAATATAAGGAAATCTCGGGGGGTGGAGTTATTTTTTGGGTATCAAATTAAGTGGCGTTATTGTAATAGTTGGAAATTATGGATGCGGAAAAACAGAAGTTTCTGTGAATTTAGCCGTTTACCACAAACGTTCTGGCATTCAGGTAAAAATTGGTGACCTGGATTTAGTGAATCCATATTTCCGAACACGCGAAGCAAAACAAGCACTTTCCTATCTAGGTATTGAAGTCATACTTCCGCCAAATCAATTTCTTCAGGCAGACCTGCCGATTCTTACACCAGAGATTTATGGCATGATTCAATGTCCTGGCGAGCTATCAATTTTAGATGTTGGTGGTGATCGCGTCGGCGCGACTGTTTTATCGGCACTGGCGCATGCGTTTTCAAATCAAGATGTCTACATGTATCAGGTGGTCAATCCTTTTCGTCCATTTTCCAATACAATTGAAGGTTGTTTAACCATTAAAGAACAAATAGAGACAGCATCACGATTGACTGTTTGTGGATTCATCGGCAATGCCAATTTAATTGATGAAACAACACCGGATATCATTGATGAGGGCTATTCATTTGTGAGCTGTCTGTCCAGAGAAAGCGGTTTACCCTTAAAATTCATTACCGCGCCGGTTGAAATGATTTCAGCCTTGGATAATAACAGTTTTGACTGCCCTGTTTTACCCATTGAACGACAACTGGTGCCCCCCTGGAAAAAAGCCAATGTTTTGGGGCCAAAAAATTTTGTTTTGCACTAATGAAATTTTTAGAAGTTTAACTCAGGAAATCAAGATTGACCAATCATTTTCTGAGAAAGGTTATGTGAATGAATTATCTATATCAAATCGATTCGGATCGCTGCAAAGGATGTGGCCTATGCGTGGCTGTCTGCCCTAAAAAAGTGCTGGGATTATCTCAAACAAACAATTCTAAGGGCTATTTTCCGGCGTATCGTATGAATGAACCAGCGTGTGTTTTATGTGGTACTTGTTGCATTATGTGTCCTGATGTTGCAATCACCATCACACCTGTTGAAAATTAATCAAGCCGATTCAATATTGCTTGTTTGAAGGAATAAATTATGGCGAAAATATTAATGAAAGGCAATGAAGCCATTGGGGAAGCTGCTATCCGTGCAGGATGCTTAAATTATTTTGGCTATCCCATTACACCACAAAGTGAAATTGCTGAATACCTTTCCCGACGCATGCCTGAAGTCAATGGCATGTTTTTACAGGCTGAAAGTGAAGTTGCCGCATCATATATGATTTTTGGTGCCGCAGCCGCTGGTGCGCGTGTTTTTACAACCTCATCAAGCCCAGGCATCAGCCTCATGAGTGAGGGGATCAGCTATGTTGCTGCTGCACAATGCCCGGCGGTATTTGTTAATATCATGCGAGGCGGTCCCGGGCTGGGTGGTATTTTACCCTCACAGGGAGACTATTTTCAAGCCACGAAAGGTGGGGGGCATGGGGATTATCATTTATTGGTTATGGCGCCCAACAGTGTTCAAGAATCTGTTGAAATGGTCATGAAAGCCTTTCCCCTGGCTGAAAAATATCGTAATCCTGTCATTATCCTGGGCGATGGCTTGATTGGACAGATGATGGAACCTGTTGAATTTCCAGATCATCTTGTATCGAAACCGACAAATAAAGATGCATGGGCCACTAATGGCATGGCAACACGTAACTCAGACAAACGCAATCTGGTCAGATCTCTGTTCCTTGTGGGAAACAGTCTTGAAGAAAACAATCGATGTCTGAAAGCCAAATATGATCAAATGAAGAATGATGAGATCATGTATGCCACATATAACACCGAAACAGACTATGAAGCACTGATTGTCAGTTATGGCACCATGAGCCGAGTATGTCGGACAGCCATTGATCTGCTTAAAAAAGAGGGCATTGAAGTGGGCATGATTCGGCCACAGACATTGTTTCCCTATCCGGATGATGCTGTTCAAAAGGCCGCATGGAAGCCTTCATGCAAAGTGGTCACAAGTATGGAATTGAGTATGGGGCAAATGGTTGAAGATGTCGAACGTGTGGTGCATGGCAAACGACCGGTCACCTGGTTTGGTGTTGCTGGGGGGATTGTGCCGGCTCCAGAAGAGATTGTAGATGAAATGAAACGTGTCTTAAAGACGCACAAAGCTTAAGGAACAATCATGGCAAAAGAATTTCAAAAACCAAAATCGATGTCAGATGCCCAAACCCATTATTGCCCTGGATGTACACATGGTGTAATTCATCGCTTAATTGCTGAAACAATTGATGAACTGGGGATTCAGGGACGAACTGTTGGGATTGCACCGGTGGGCTGTGCTGTGCTTGCCTATCATTATTTTGACTGTGATTTTCAGGAAGCTGCGCATGGTCGAGCGCCCGCAATGGCAACAGGAATAAAACGTGTCAGACCCGATTTAATGGTGTTTACATATCAAGGTGATGGCGATCTGGCCAGTATTGGCATGGGTGAAATAATTCATGCCGCAAATCGGGGCGAAAAGTTTACAACCATTTTTGTCAACAACACAGTATATGGCATGACAGGCGGCCAAATGGCCCCCACGACCATGCCCAATCAACGAACGACAACTAGCCCATATGGTCGAGATATTGACAATACTGGCATGCCAGTGAAAGTGGCCGAATTGATTGCATCATTGCAAACACCTGCATATGTGACACGCCAGGCGGTCATTAAACCCAAATATATCAGGAAAGCGAAAAAAGCCATTCGTAAAGCATTTGAATATCAAATGGCTGGCACTTGCTTTTCATTGGTTGAACTTATCAGCACCTGTCCAACAAACTGGGGAAAAACGCCCCTTGAAGCCATCCATTGGGCAGAATCAGATTTATTGCCTTATTACCAATTGGGCGAATATAAAACACCTGAAGGAGATTGATCATGCAACTGGATATGATGTTTACAGGATTTGGCGGCCAGGGAATCTTGATGATGGGTAAAATCATCGCACTGGCTGCGCTGGAAGAAGAAAAAGAAGTGGCATGGATCCCTTCATATGGGCCTGAAATGAGAGGAGGAACTGCATATTGTACAGTGGTCATTGGTGACTCGCCCATTGGGTCCCCTATTATTCAAAATCCCATGTACCTTGTGGCCATGAATCAACCCTCTATGGAAAAATTTGGTCAACTGGTTCAAACCAATGGTCTGATATTAAAAAACACTTCTCTGGTACCTATCAGCAGTCAGCGAACAGATCTTGATGAATTTGAAATTGCTGCCAATGCAATTGCCAATGAATTGGGAACTGTTAAAGTTGCCAATGTTGTGGCCCTGGGCGCTTTTATTCAGAAAACAGGGATCTTTTCATTTGATTTGATTAAACATATTCTCAAAAAGGAACTGTCCAAAAAACCTGATTTATTGGATATTAATATCAAAGCCATTGAACGCGGAAGAGAGAGTGTTTCTTGAATAATAAACCATTAATAACCATTGATGGCCCTGCTGGTGCAGGCAAAACAACTGTTAGCCAACGCATTGCAAATGTTTACCAGTATATATGGGTAGATACAGGCGCTCTGTATCGTGGTGTTGCATTGATTTCAAAACAAAAAGGAATTGATGTTAGTAATGATAAAGGATTGGATCATCTGTGCCATTCCTTGAATCTTCAATTTGTTAGAAAGGGAGATCAGCTTCATTTATTTAATCATGATCAGGATATCTCCAAAGATATCAGGATGCCAGAAATAAGTCTTTTGGCATCCGCCATCTCTGCGCATCCGCTGGTGCGACAATATCTGCTTGATGTGCAACGTCATTTGGGTAAACAGGGGGGCGCTGTTTTCGAAGGACGAGATATGGGGACTGTTGTGTTTCCTGATGCAGATATTAAATTTTTTCTCAATGCCGACCATTCAGTGCGGGCAAAAAGACGCTATGAAGAATGTTGTGCAAAAGGAATTGAAACAAGCCTAGAAACAATGGCTCATGAAATGAAACAACGCGATACACAGGATCAAAACAGAAAAATTGCCCCCTTAATTCCAGCATCTGACGCCATTCTGATTGATTGCAGCAAAATGGGCATTGATCAGGTTGTTCAGCGGATGTGCATAGAAATCGACAAAAAATTAAAAGGACAATACGCATGAAAAAATTATTTGAGGTCAAACAAGTACAAAATGAATTACCATACGAAGTCTGGTCAGAGGAGGAGCCTTTACCAGAAATATATGCGGATGGTACTGAAGGCCTGATGATTCATGATGGTGTGGCCAAATTCAATTTGTATACATCAATTATTGAACGTGATGAGACAGAACAGGAATCCATGATCAAAAAAATAATTACCCAGCGTGTCGTGATGCCGCTGCCAAAATTTTTTGAATTAATGAATCGGGGAGTCCACGTACAAAACATGATAAAACAACAACAAGGGCAGCAGCCATATTCCAATGTAAAGCCAACACTTCAATAAAACTGATATTTTTTTTACAACAGAACAAATATAAATATATTAAAATTCTTGTTTTTTTAACAAAATTACATTATAAATTAAAGTTTGCCACATCAGGATGTGGACCAAAAAAATAAGTGTAAGGGGGATTCATAATTTTTATGAAAGACGAAGGGATTAAAACAAATTCTGAGGAAGCAGTCATCACTGATTCCTTGGAACAGGACGAGTCCAATACCAATGATGATTCGGTATTGGATGACGATGACTCCAATATGTCAATGGAAGATGATGAAAATCTGATTGGCATGTATGAGGAAAGTTGTAAAAGATTTGAAGAAGGTGAAGTGGTCGCTGGAAAAATTGTTCAAATCGACAAAGATGTTGTATTGATTGATATAGGCTATAAGTCTGAAGGACAGGTTCCCATTGAAGAATTTGTTGATGACAAAAATCAGGTCACAGCAAATATTGGGGATACTGTTGATGTGATGGTCGAATTTTGGGATGATGAAGAAGAAGCTGTTCGGCTTTCCAAGGAAAAAGCTGCTCAGATAAAGGTTTGGGAAGAAATTAAAACAGCTTATGAAGGGAATCAAACCATTGAAGGTGTTGTTGTATCGCGCGTAAAGGGTGGATTTTCTGTTGATGTTGGCATTAAAGCCTTTTTACCCGGCTCACAGGCCGATCTGAGACCCCTTCGCAACCTTGACGAGTTGGTCAACCAGACACTGACGTTTAAAGTATTGAAATTTAATCGAAAACGAAGTAATATTGTTCTGTCACGTCGTGCAGTACTTGAAGAAGAACGTCAGGCCAGGCGCACAGCAACCCTTTCAAATATCCATGAGGGCAAAATTGTTGAAGGTGTGATCAAAAATATCACTGAATATGGTGTTTTTGTGGACCTTGGCGGAATTGATGGCTTGCTGCATATTACAGACATATCATGGGGACGCGTCAAGCATCCATCAGAACTTTTCTCTGTCGGACAATCCATCAAGGTTAAAATTCTTGGCCTTGATCTGGATCGCGAACGCGTTTCACTGGGCATGAAACAGCTGACTGAAGATCCATGGATTCATGCAGAAGAACGTTTCAAGATCGGTACGAAAGTGTCAGGAAAAATTGTCAGCCTGACAGATTATGGTGCATTTGTTGAACTTGATGAAGGTGTCGAGGGATTAATTCATGTGTCTGAAATGTCCTGGACCCGCAAAATTAGACATCCGGCTCATTTTGTCTCTGTTGGTGAAGAAGTGGATACAGTTGTTTTGGATATCAGTCCTGATAATCGACGAATATCTTTGGGCATGAAACAGGCCATACCCAATCCCTGGGATGTCATTGGTGATAAATATCCGGTGGGAACAACCATTGAAGGTCGTATTAAAAATATTACAGATTTTGGCTTGTTTATCGGAATTGATGAAGGCATCGACGGTCTTGTGCATATATCTGACATTTCCTGGACCAAGCGAATCAAACATCCTTCAGAAATTTTCAAAAAAGGCCAAAAAGTACAGGCGATCGTACTGGATATTGATAAAGGCAATGAACGATTTTCATTGGGAATCAAACAATTGCATCCCGATCCCTGGGAAACTGTTGGCGAACGATATCAAGTTGGTACGCAGGTTAAAGGGGTCGTCACAAATGTAACCGACTTTGGTGTATTTTTGGAACTGGAAGAAGGCATTGAAGGTCTCGTTCATGTATCTGAAATCAGTAAAGAAAAAATTAAAACACCAGTGGGACAGTATGAAGTGGGTGATGAAATCCAGGCAATGGTTGTCAATATCAATGGCAAAGAACGTCGCATTGGGTTATCGATTAAACGATTATTAATGCAGGACGAACATAGTATATTGTCAGATTATGTCAAAAATGCCAATCGACCAACATCAACGTTTGGCGAGCTGCTTGGAAAAAATCTGAAAGATCAACTTGAAAGAGAACAGGCTGAAAACTTGAATATTGAACATACTGAAGTTACTCCGGATGTACCGGCTGAACAGTTGGAATCAGGCGAGCAGGCGGATTCATCAGGTGTGCAGGCGGATTCATCGGATGGGCCGGCGGAATCTGTCGAGCAGACGGATACAGATGAACAGGCGGAATCATCAACTGAAAAAAGTGAGACAGATCATGTAGAATCTGTTGAAACCACTGAAAGCACAATTGATGAAACCCCATCTGAAGAAGAACCCCCAAAGATGGCTGAGGCTTCTTAGCTGAAACTCAGGTGTGATGGCATGTTTTCAAGACGGCATCCATATTTATTTTTTATTCTGATAAACACGTCGGTGTTGTGTGGCACACTGATCATGATAACATTCATGGTAACAGTCAGTGTGACCACACCAGAATATGGCGATAAAGTGGGCATCATAGAAATTGAAGGAATGATTACTGATGCCCTCCCAATTATACAAGATCTGAAATATTTTCGGAAGAATGATCAGGTCAAAGCTATTCTTGTTCGAATTAACTCACCAGGTGGAGGTGTCGCGCCCTCTCAGGAAATATTTCGTGAGATCATAAAATCAAAAAATGATAAACCCATTATTGTTTCAATGGGAACTGTTGCCGCATCAGGCGGCTATTATATTGCATCAGCAGCCAATGGGATTATTGCCAATACTGGTACAATCACAGGCAGTATTGGTGTGATAATGGGCTTTACCAATTTTGAAGCCCTTTTTCAAAAAATTGGCCTTCAAACATCAGTGATTAAAAGCGGTGCATTCAAAGACATGGGGTCACCCACACGTCAAATGACACCTGAAGAAGAAGCCTTTCTCAAGTCATTTGTTACAGAGATCCATGAACAATTTATCCATGATGTATCCCAGGGACGCGACATGTCCATTGAAGAAATCAGATCTATTGCAGATGGCCGAATTCTAACCGGCGATCAGGCCAAAAAACTCGGACTGATTGATCGTATTGGCAATTATGACGATGCTGTTCAATGGGCAGGAAGGCTTGGCGGCATTCAAGGGGAGATATCCACAATGCATCCCCCCAAACCCCCTCTGGGGCTGCTTGAAGAATTCATTCATAATGAAATTCATTCATGGATTTCGGAAATATCTTCAAATCAAAATAATCTATCTATTGACTATTTGTGTCCTTATTCAGATTAAGGAATACGCTATAATTGTCCCCAAAAAACTTGACAGCAAAATAATTGGACTCAGCAGTAATGGGGCGTATGTACAAGTTTATTCACTTCATATTTTCCAAAATGTCCTGATTCTCAACTTGCTGAAAATTTAGTTATCTTTATAGGTTAATATAACTGATGAAAAAGCCAAAAATTTATTTGATCAGATGAAAAAAGTGTAGAAAAATTCAACAAGTTCAACAAATACGCTGGTAAGAATAAATAGATTGACAGATGAGGCTTTTAATCATCCATTACTAAAACCGATAATAGATGAATTGAAACAAAATTTGACACATTATTGTGCAAATAAAAATCGTTTTGGAATAAAAAGGACAACATCAATAGTGGGAATGTGGCTGAGGTGGATATTTCGGGGCTTCCAAGTGGAACCTATTATTTTAATGTGTTGGTGCGCGATGAGATGAATAATTTGGGGGTGTATGATTCGGAGTAAAGCTAAATGGGGTCGGACCGACCCCAATCCCGAAGACTCTAGTTGACATTTCACATATAAATTTTTAAACTGTCCTTGTACATAAATACAAAATATTAGATTTTAAACTTATCCACAAGTACAAAATCAAAATAATTGACCTTCTTGATCATAACAAAAAGGATAGACAATGAAAATAGTCATACGAAAC
>Ga0272440_1002206_pt1 | contig 15385 bp, 10 predicted proteins | sample SSMMMBAug17_FD_192440 | JGI IMG/M metagenome (GOLD analysis project Ga0272440, IMG submission 192440) | Marine sediment archaeal communities from Little Sippewissett salt marsh, Falmouth, MA, United States - SSM-MMB-Aug17 | ecosystem: Environmental > Aquatic > Marine > Wetlands > Sediment ... | reverse complement strand
GGTTTGACTTAGGAAAACTCGAAAAATAAGTTCCCCATTTACTTATGTGCCAGCCCGATGTAGGGGCGAACCTTATGTTCGCCCTCGAACGAATAACGCATTCGTTCCTATGTACGATGGGCGAACACAAGGTTCGCCCCTACACGTTCTTCGCACATAAGTAAATGAGGAATTTATTTTTCGAGCATTCCTTATGTGCCAGCCCGATGTAGGGGCGAACCTTGTGTTCGCCCTCGAACGAATAACGCTTTCGTTCCTATGTACGATGGGCGAACACAAGGTTCGCCCCTACACGTTCTTCGCACATAAGTAAATGAGGAATTTATTTTTCGAGCATTCCTTAAAAATCGTTTATGAACAAAGGAGATTCTTGAGCATTGTGAAACAACATCGATTTATAATTGGTATTGACCTGGGGACAACCAACTCAGCAGTGTCTTATGTGGATTTATCTGATGAATCTATTGCAAAACCACAGATTCAAATATTTCGTATCCCACAGGTTACTGCACCGGGGGAGATATCTCGACTCTCAGTATTGCCCTCATTTTTATATATAACCGGTGAATATGATATTGATATCGAATCCACACGATTACCCTGGGATTCAAGTCCATCAAAGATCACCGGAGCATATGCGCGGGATCATGGAAAAAAGGTGCCATCTCGATTGGTTCTATCTGCAAAAAGCTGGCTTTGTCATGGCAAGGTGGACCGAAAATCTCCGATTTTGCCCTGGGGAAGTGATCAAAGTGTCCGCAAAATTTCTCCAATTGAGGCATCATCTGCATATCTCAACCATATTCGCATGGCTTGGAATGAACGAATGGGTGATGATGAAGATGCCTGGCTGGAACATCAACTGGTGATCTTGACTGTACCGGCATCCTTTGATGAAGTTGCACGAGATTTTACTGTGGAGGCGGCGCGTCTGGCTGGCATTTCCAATGTTGTATTGCTTGAAGAACCATTGGCAGCATTCTATAGCTGGTTAGGACGCCATGAATCCGAATGGCAGCGCATTGTCAGTCCGGGAGACCTTATTCTTGTTTGTGATGTAGGCGGCGGTACGACAGACTTTACATTGATTGCCTTACAGGAAATTGATGGAAATCAAAAATTTGAACGAATTGCTGTAGGCGATCATCTCATTTTGGGTGGAGATAATATCGATTTAACACTTGCGCGCACCATTGCTGAAAAAATGCAAGGATCGGCTAATGAACAACTGAGCATGGACCGCTGGCAATCTTTATGTCATCAATGCAGAGACGCCAAAGAGGCTATTTTATCAGATAATGCAGAATCAAAAACAATCACACTCATTGGCGAAGGCAGAAGTTTGATTGCAGGTACTTTGTCATCAAATCTGGATAAAAATGAAATAGAAAAAACTGTTCTTGATGGTTTTTTCCCAATAATTGAATCTAAAGATTTGAACGCTTTGGGAGATAAAAAACAACGTAAAGGAATTACTGAATTTGGCCTACCCTACGAACAAGAACCGGCTATTACAAAACATTTATGTAAATTTTTGGCCAATCATCAGGTTGATATTAACTCTCTAATAAAAACAAAAACATTGTATCAACCGGATGTAATTCTTTTTAATGGCGGCTCATTAAAACCCGCATGGATTCAGAATCGTATCTGTAACGCCATCCAATCCTGGGCAAAAACAACGCAGCCACCATCAATATTGAAAAATCCAGAGCCTTTTTTGGCTGTTGCAGTGGGTGCTGCTTACTATGGTCTGGTTAAAATGGGACATGGTGTGCGTGTGGGCAGTGGGAGTGCACGTTCGTATTATTTAGGTATTGATACAAAACAGGGAAAGCAGGCCATGTGTATTGTTGAACGTGGTCAGGAGGAAGGCAGCAGCACCAATTTTGACAGAACCCCCTTTGAAGTCCTTGCCAACCAACCGGTAAGATTTGATTTGTTTAGTTCCAGCTATCGCTCTGGCGATCGTTCAGGTGATATGTTTCAGATAGATGATTCTTTTTCACTTCTTCCGCCACTTCAGACAGTCATTCAATATGGCAAAAGTGCAATCCAGAAACGTCTTCCCATTGTTATTGAAACGCAATATTCTGAATTGGGTGCATTATCTATCTGGTGCAAAGCAAAACAAACCGACCACAGATGGCAATTGCGATTTGAATTGCGGGATAAAATAAAACAAAAAGAAATTCAGGCCTTGGAAACCCTTGAAGAAACTCAATTAGAAAGTGTGCGTGATGCGGTTCGCAGTGTATTTTCTAAAAATCTTGATGCCTCTCCTGAAAAACTCATTCAACATATCAGCGAAATAATCGCGCGTCAAAAAGAAGATTGGCCTTTGAGTATGCTTCGAGATCTGGTTGACCTGATGATTTCACTTAAACAACAAAGAAGCATAAGCCCGCAACATGAAAGCCGATGGCTCAATCTGACAGGTTATGCAATTCGACCAGGATTTGGAGATCCACTGGATGAACATCGGATGTCCCAATTGTGGAAATTATATAAGGCTGGCCCCCAAAACCCCAGAAATCCTCAAGTGTTGAGTGAATGGTGGATTTTTTGGCGGCGTATCAGTGGTGGGCTGACAGCCGGTCAACAGCGTCAATTCATGCAAGATTTGAAACCCTTGTTCAAATCCAAAAAAAGTGCCAGCCGCAGGATTTTACCACAAGAACGTATTGAAATTTGGATGGCCATTGCAAATCTTGAGCGTCTGAGCAGTGAAGACAAAATTGATTGGGCAAATCGCCTGATCAATGAGATGACTTCAAAAAAAGCAAAGCAACAGCATTGGTGGGCGCTATCCCGATTATGCGCACGCGAACTGCTGTATGGCCCTGTTGACAGAGTTATTCATAAAGATAAACTTCAGAACTGGATTCAATGGATCATGAAACAAGAATGGCGCAATATGAAACCGATTTTTCCTGCCATTGCTCAGATGGCACGTAAAACTGGAGATCGCAAACGTGATTTTGACGATTCATTTCAAGAGACAATCATTAACTGGTTTACATCGCATGGGGCTGAAAAAAGCCATGTAAATTATCTGTCAAAAGTTATTGCTGTCACACAAAATGAGGAAAAAACGATCTTTGGTGAATCCATACCCTCTGGTATTGTATTACGTCATTAAACCTTTTCAAGCAGGAACTTCAACAGGCAAATACTCAAATGTCATGTCAGGATATTTGCCTTGAAAATTTTTATAATGCTTTTTAATATCAATCATGTCAGCTTCATAATTTCCCGATGGCGTAAACAGTGGACCTGTACTGCCAGTTTTGGTGGCATAGTCTAAATATCCTAAAGAGATGGGCACCTCTGCCCCCAGCGCAATATAATAAAAACCACTTTTCCATCGTTTTACCCGACCGCGCGTCCCTGATGGCGGAATGACCATAACCATACTTTCATTTTGCTGAAAGGCTTCAATCGCACAATCAACTGTGTTGCTGGATTTTCTCCGATCAATTGGAATGATACCCAGCCACATGATCCATTTTCCCAACATGCCTTCACAAAGTTCTTTTTTTCCCATGGCATAAATATGAAGCTTTAATGCAAAAGCCATCAGTAACGTAAAAAAATAATCCCAATTTGAGGTATGTGGCGCAGCAATGAGAACAAATTTTTGGACTTCCGGAGGGTTACCTTCTATTCGCCATCCCATGACAAATAGAATGAACCGCGCCAAATAGTGTAAGAAAAATCGAGCAATTCTTGAATCAAAAATTGTTTTTTCAGGAAGGTTCATAATTGTTTCCTTGAATAATGTCTGGAAAATTATTAAACAAAATCTTATACAAATCACACATAAAATTAACTTATACAATATGATTAAAGAAAAACAAGCCAATTTTATTATTTTTACAAAGATTTTACAATATGGCAAAAAAAGTATGCCCTCCAAATCTAATCCTTGATTGTCATCGGAATACCAGCAACCATAAACACAACCTGTTCTGAAATCGTTGTAATCTGTTGATTGGCAAAGCCAACCAAATCACGATACAATCGTGCCATCGCATTATCTGGAACAATCCCCAATCCCACCTCATTTGATACAATCATTATCGGACATGCAGTGTTTTTCAATGCTTCAAGCAATAGTGCAATTTGTTTTTTAATCGCTATTTCATTCAAATCCTGGCACATGAGGTTGCTCACCCAGAGGGTAATGCAATCCAATAGCATAACATTAAATTTATGGGATTCATTCAGAATTGTCTCATAAATTTTTATGGGGCATTCAATGGTATGCCAGTCTTGCCCACGTTCTTTTTGATGGTTGGTAATTCGGGACTGCATTTCTTGATCAAGGGGTTCACTTGTAGCGATAAAACATTTTGGAGACTGCCAATGTTCGTTGGCATAGGTGAGCGCATAATTGCTTTTTCCGCTGCGGCAGCCTCCGAGAACGAATCGAATGGGATGCATTCTTTAATATCCTGATAATGGTTGATTATTTAACAATGTCCAATAATTCAACTTCAAAAATAAGTGTTGCATTGGGGCCAATCATATTTCCAGCACCACGAGAGCCATAACCCAGCTCGGCAGGGATAAAAAATTTATATTTGCTTCCCGGAGACATCAACTGCAAACCTTCCTGCCATCCCTGAATCACTGCATTGAGTCGAAACGTTGCTGGTTTGCCGCGTTTGTAGGAACTATCAAATTCTTCACCATTGAGCAACGTACCCCGATAATGTACTTTTACCTGATCTGTTGGTTTTGGTTTGTCTCCATCACCTTTTCGCAGTACAGTATACTGAAGACCGCTTTTTGTGGTGATCACACCGGCTTTTGTTTTGTTTTCCAATAAAAAAGTCATACCTTCTTTTTTGTTATCATCTGCCATATTATCGTGCTTTGCCTTTCTTTGATCTTTAATCCTTGTTAAAAATTGTTGTTTAACTTCTCGACTTTCTTGATCAGTCATTAATAATTTGCGTTCATTCATACTATCAGAAAAACCTCTCCACAATGTATCCATATCAAGCTCATCTTTTAGTGCTTTAAAAGAACGTCCAATTTCAACACCCAATGAATAGCTGATTTTATCCTTCTTTGATACCAGTTTTTTATTTTTTTTCCCGGTTTCAGGTGCATCACCACCTGTGGCAATACTTACGAATACACACATGCTCATCAATATACAGAGCAAACATTTTTTCATAAAAAATACCTTCCTTATTTATACAGATTAAAATTATTCTTTTCCGGCAGATGCGTAAGCTTCATCAATACGCCCTTGAATATAAGCAATGTCTGCATCATTGCCTTCTTCGTGATCAAAACAATACCCATCTTCACCCAGCAATCCGCCAGGGATTAAATCACCTTTTTCATCAGGGTCAGTAATCATTTCACCATAAAAACAGACAGACAGCCATCTGTTCTCCGGTTCATCGTCTATAATATCAACCATCACAAACAATGACCTTTTTTTCTGAGCAGTATGTGCTGCTCTCAGGGAGTATGAAACACCCGGTCGTGAAACAAAATCGAATGTAATATTGGATTTTTTTTCTAAATTATTTTTTAAAAATAAAAAATCCTTTTTGATTTCGTTTGAATCTGTTTTCCATTCTGAAATTAATTGATCAAGATCTTGAAGTGTTGACATATAATAAATCTCCTTTTTATAAAAGGGAGGAAAAGCGTGAATCATACACTTTTTCTCCCTTTTAAATTATTGTTCCATCTCCATCCAGCACATTTTTTGAGCCCAGTAAAAATTATCACTTTCGTAGGCTTCCTCAATTACATGGGTTGAATCAATTAAAATGTACCAGGAAAATATCTGACCAGAACTGACCTGTTCAGGCAAGTCAAATGTTATTGGGATAATGTGTTGACTGCCCGGTTTCATCGGATAATTCAATTCTGGATAATTGTTAATGCAGGCTTCCAGACAGACAGCAGTTTCGTTTGTTGCCCAATTATAAGCCATTATCATAAAACTGTATTTTTGAATCGTGGAATTCCCATTGTTCTCAACAGTCAACTCCATTTCAAAGGGGTCCATCAAAGGGCCGGTATCGTATTCCACATGAGTGATTTTCAAGTTGGGTTTATTCAATGGTAATTGAGCAATATTACTGGTTTTACCATTTCCTGAAACCCCTTCAAAAACACAATGCACTGCATATTGATAATTGATACCTGGAAGAACGTTGATATCATGATAGGAGTCCAGCGTTGATGCCACAGTATCCAATTTAATCCATGTGGGAGAAGAAGAATGAATATCGTGAGTGCGCCAGATTTCTAGAAACTCAACATTTTTTCCTGTCAATGACCATTGCAATTGGATGGTTTTAACTTCAGTAGATTGTGCATTCAGGTGATTAATGGTAGCCACTTGATTATGTGGGGCTATGGCTGATGACACCTTTGTCGCACGTGATGCCAGGCTGAATCCTGTTGATGGATTTTCAGCCACAACGCGAACATAGGGTTGATACCCTGTCCATGAAGAATCTTTTTGCCAGTTAATGACAAAATGCGCCTGAGGTTTGATCCATCCAAATGATTGCCATGGACCATATTCATTTTGAGATACAAATACCTGTAACTGGCGCGTATCTGGATCCATCCCAGAAATGCTAAACGCGCTTGAACTTTCATTGGGCGGGGTTTCAACTGAGATTGATGGTGTTTTTAATGACTTTCCGCTGGCGCTTCCTTTTGCAATATGTTGTTCTTTTTCATTTTGATGGTTAAAATGTTTAGATAAGCCAAACTCATTCACAGCAACAACCGCATACAAATATGATTCACCCGCAGCCGGATAGTCACGATATGGAGAATGCGTTGTCGTGCCAATACATTCATAGTCGAAGACGTCATAAAATGTTTGCAGACTGGTGTTTGCTGGTGCGCGATATATTTGATAATATCGGGTACTGGGAACATGTGTCCATTGAATATCCACATATGGGCCAGAATCAATTGTGGCTTGCACATCTTTCGGGTTCTTCGGTATCTCAGATGCGGAAACATTAACATCATGCTTATTGGACAACGCATGGAATGTCAAGGCCGAAACAACAATTTTGTTAACATCAGGATATTTAATCCAGGACATGCCTTGCTGAGCCCATTCTTTACCCCAACTATTGATTATTCTTAGAGCGCCGGTCTCAAAGATTTTGTTATCATAACCCATACATAATACAGTATGGCCAACATCAGATTGATCTAAATACCTGAGATAATTTTGATCTTCAGATGTGGATAATTCCGGCAGTGTTGGATCAAAATGATTTATGGCTAAAACAACAGGCGTTTGTGTCAGCATCATGCGAATCTGGTCCAAATCTGCAAGGATAACTGGTGTTCCCAATCGATACTGCATTGCCTCGGTGGTCAAAATATCGCTTATTTTGTAATTGCCATATGCTGCAATTTCTTCATTGTCCATAAAACCATTCAGGTCTTCAAATGGTAAAGATGTCCAAAGAGTACAGCCATAGCGATGGGTTATTTTCCAGGTTTTAATTAAATTCCAGGGTGCATTGTCATCTCGACACTGAAGCGCATAGGTGAACATGGGACTAAACATTGTGTCAATCACTGGTTTTTGTTTGACAACACTTTCCTGAAAGCTTCTCAAATAGTATACCATTGCCCATGCATTATCGGAACCAGTTGTTAACTGATCCTGTACTGGTGGAATTTTATTGGACCAATCTATTTTTTCCTGAAGCAGAGAATTTGTGCTGGTTGAAAGATCAGATTCTAATCGATAGGGCGCTAAAGGATCCATTTCTAATGCATTCTCAGGGGAGAATTGCTGATTACCCAATGGTACGAATGTAACATAAATGGTGACATCTTTTGAGGTTTCTCCACCGGGTCCTGTTGCTTTAATTCTGTAGGTTGTTGAGACAGGTGGGGTAACTGTTAGAGAACCACTGAGCGCAACAAGTCCAATTCCTTGATCAATTTCAACCGACTGTGCATTGATTGTGCTCCAGGTGATCACTGATGATTTCCCCTGGTAAATTGTAATGGGATTGGCAGAAACATTAATAATAGGTATTGGCGATTTTACATTAACAGTCACACGGCTAATGGCTTCTTCATGACCATCTTTCGTGGCATGAATCTCATAGGTTGTTGTTGTTTCTGGTGTGACAGTTCGTTTACCTGTCAGTTCGACATCTCCAATATCTGGTTTTATCCATGCATGAATGGCATTGCGTGTTGTCCAGGAAAGTTCTGTCGATTCCCCTTCATAAATACGCATGGGATTCGCCTCAATATGTGCAAAGATTTCAGTTGGATCATGTGTCACTATAATAGTTACTTCATCTTTGGCTATCCCACCAGGACCGATGGCCTCTATTGTATAGGTTGTAGTGGTTTCAGGCGTAACAATTGATGAATTGATTTGCGTACCATCACCAATGCCCGGCATAATTGTTACAGTCTCTGCATTGGTATAACTCCATTCCAAAAGAGAATCTTCACCTAAATTGATATGCGTTGGCGTCGCTGAAATTTGTGCAGTGGGAGGTTCATCGTTAATAACAGTTATCTTAATTGTCTCCTGAGTTTTTCCATCCGGATTAGATGCTTCAAAAGTATACATGGTTGTAACTGAAGGACTTACTATTCTTGAGTAAATTAAAGGTACGCTTTCAGTTGTGATACCATCGCTTATGGTCAGTGTATAGGCATTGATTACGTTCCAGGTGAGCACAGAAGTTTCTCCATTCCTTATTGTGGTTGGATTTGCTGATAAATTGATTACAGGTTCTTTATATTTAACTGTGACTGTCACACGATTGCTTTTAGATTCAAGTCCATCTTTTTCCGCATGAATGATATATGTTGTTGTTTTTATTGGGCTGACAGGACGTATGCCTGTAAGTTCAACGTCACCAATACCAGGCTCAATCCATACACGTGAAGCATTAAATGTTGTCCAGGAAAGTTCTGTGGTTTCACCCGCATAGATGCGCATGGGGTTTGCCTCGATATTTACAAAGATTTCATTTGGATCTGTAATGACATAAATAGTGACATGGTCAGTAGCAGTCCCTCCCGAACCACTCGCAGTAATTGTATATTTTGTTGTTGTTACAGGAAAAACTTTTATGGAATTGAATTGTGTGCCATCCCCAATGTCAGGCTCAATGGTTACAGTATCTGCATTGGTATAACTCCATTCCAAAAGAGATTCTTCACCCGGCTTGATTTGAGTGGGGTAGGCAGCTATTTCAGCAGTGGGCGGATCCATAATGACATTAATGCGAACACTGGCTTTTGTTTCACCCCCCTGGCCAAAGGCAATAAAAGTGTAAGTGGTTGTAAGTTTGGGGCTGACTGTCTTGGAGTAATTTAAAGGCACACTTTCAGCACCAGTACCATCGTTCATGGTTACAGTGTACGCATTTGTTGAACTCCAGGAGATAACAGATGATTCCCCGGGCTTAATTGTTGTTGGATCGGCGGACACATTAATGATCGGCTTTGGTCCTGTATATTCAATTGTGACAGTCACACTGCTTTTTGATTTTCCATTCGCATTTACCGCTGAAATGGTGTAAGTGGTTGTTCGTAATGGTTTGACTTCTTTAGTCCCCCTTTTGTCAACAGTACCCACACCATTATTAATTGAAACAGAGTCCGCATCATGAGTTAACCATGTAAGAACTGTTGATTCACCAGAAAGGATTGTTTCAGGTGAGGCAGATATTGAAACACTGGGCCCTTTGTCACCACAACCGGTCAGGCACACAATGATACCTGACAATAACAGAAACAAACTACAGATGTAATGGATTACTTTAAATCCTTTTTTCATTATATACTCCTTTTTTTTCGATTAAAATATTGGGACGTCTGAATGACGAAAACATTTCTAAGGAAAACACGAAAAAATGAGTTCCTTATTTTAAAAATGAACACTTAAAAATAATAAATTTTACCTTATTGCAACGTATTTGTAAATGATATTTTTTTCATACATATGAATTTTATGAAAACAATTGACAGAGGACAACAGACATTATAATCAATAATGTAATTTAGATTTATCCCAAATCTTTAAGGAGAAACCGATATGCGACGCGTGATATTCAATCAAAAAGGCGGCGTGGGTAAAACCACAATTACCTGTAATCTGGCTGCAATTTATGCTGCGCTTGGTAATAAAACATTGGTCATTGATTTGGATCCTCAGAGCAATTCAAGTCAATATTTGCTGGGAGAAAAATCTTTTTCCATAGAAAAAACATCACTAGACTATTTCAACAATATGCTCTCGTTCAACCTGTTTGGTAATGATCCTGATGATCTTCCAAAATTTATTCATCCCACGCCTTTTGAAAACCTCTATATTATGCCAGCGCATCCGGACCTGGATGACCTGCAAAATAAATTAGAGGCACGATATAAAATGTTTAAATTGAAACAATCTCTGGATATGATTTCAGATTATCACTATATATTCATTGACACACCACCGGCCCTCAATTTTTATACACGTTCTGCGCTGATTGCTTCGGATACGTGTTTGATTCCCTTTGATTGTGACCATTTTTCCAGGAATGCACTATATCGGCTGCTTAACAGCGTGGCTGAGATTCGTTTTGACCACAATGCCGATTTAGAAATTGAGGGCATTGTTGTGAATCAATTTCAGTCGCGTGCACGGCTGCCAAAGGTAATTGTTCAGGAGCTCATTGATGAAGGACTTCCTGTTATAAAACAATTTATATCATATTCAATTAGAATCAGGGAATCCCACGATTATGCAAAACCCATGATTTTTTTTGACCCCAATCATAAAATAACTGAAGAATATATTCAATTGTACGAGCGGCTCAGTCAACCCAAATAAATCCGGATATATACATCATGAAAAATCAATTATTGACACAAGAATCTCACTGGATCGCATCTCTCAGGCATTTTTTAAAAATAAAACGTGTTTTTGTTCTTTCAGGCAATATTAACGATACTGTTTTATACAAAACAAACGAAGCTGTGGTGAATATGGATTTTAATCCTTTTTTATCACAGTTTTTTATGGATCATGGGTATCGTATGGTCGCATTTTGTGATGAATTCAGCGGGTTTGTCATGCCTGATTCAACACATCAAGAATCTTTTAACCCCGGCAAGAATACCATACAAAATGTCAATCAGTATTTAAATCAGGAAACCTATCCCTGCGTTTTAATTTTACGCTTCATTACTGATGAATCCCATGATATGCGCACGATTTTAAAAAGTGCGTTGATGCAAATCTCAGTCAAAGGCCATCCTTTGAATATGATATTATGCCTGTTTGACCAGCCAAAAGCAATTCCAAACTGGTTGTATCAAAACGACGCCACAGTTCATACTATTGATATTGGTTTGCCTTCAGAAAAAGATCGTCAAACATGTTTATCCCTTTATTACGACAATTTTTACGCATCAAATCCCCTTTCATCATTAGATAAAAACACATGTATTCGAAATTTTGCACATTTCACCCAGGGGTTGATGCTTAGTGAACTAAACACATTGCAAGAAATCTCAAGACAACATCAGATTCCCTTTGAAAAATACCATCAACTGGTTCGACAATACAAATTTGGCTCTCAAAGTCAATCATGGGAAAAAATTGATTCACACACTTTTAAAAGGGCGGAAACAGTATTTAAAGAACGTATTAAAGGGCAAGATGAAGTTATTTACGCGATTTTAGACACGTTAAAACGTGCCGCAATCGGCTTGTCAGGTGTTTCCGGTGGATCTCAAGGCAATTCACCCAGAGCGGTTCTCTTTTTTGCAGGCCCATCGGGTGTTGGAAAAACTGAAATGACCCGATGTATCACAGAAATCTTTTTGGGGGATCAATCGCGATTGTTTCGTTTAGATATGAATGCCTATTCTGAATCCATTGCAGCATCGAAAATATTTGGTGTCTCCTCTCAAAATAATCAAGAGGCCATTGATGGCTGCCTGCTGAGACAGGTTGCCCAATATCCCGCATCAATGATTGTCTTTGAAAATATTGAGAGCGCACATCCTTCTGTTCTTGACCGGCTTCCTTCAATTCTTAATGATGGCTACATCATTGGGCCAAATGGGAATACCATTTTTTTTTCAGAGACCATTATTGTGTTTACAAGCAGTATTGGCTCTGCTCAAGGCAAAATTGGGGATAAAAAATACGATTTTACAGAAACAGGATTCATGCCCAAATATGAAATCGTCAAACAATTGATTCATTTGACAGTGGCGGAAAATTTTAAAGTCAGGCTAAAGCGTCCCAAATTGTTTCATTGTTTTGGGGACAATATTTTTGTATTTGATTTTATTCGCGGACCAGTTATACCGGAAATTATTGATAAAATGATACAGGATGTGATAACAAGAATTTCACAACGTATTGGGTTTACGATTCACTGTTCAGATCAGGTGAATGAATTCATTCTTGAGTCGGTTTTACGAAAAGATGTTCATGGTGCACGCGGAATCGCCAATGTGATTGAGCATGTCATGGTGAATCCATTGAGTCGATATTTATTTGATCATGGATATCAGGACGAAAGCTTATATATTTCAAGTATTCGGCGACATCCGAACCAGGCCTTCGAATTGTATGAAATTGAGGCAGGAGATGAGGATATAACGCAAGATATTGATCTGACTGAAATATAATGAAGCGCATCGGGGATAATTTGGATGAATATGTGTATAAAAATACAAAAAAAATTCACTGTTATTATTGCCCGGTTGATGATTTGTTTTGTTTTGATGGTGCTATCAGGAGAAAATCCAGCTTTTTCACAGGTAGATAGCTTGAAAGAGCAGTCATCCTCAACAATAACGCCATCACCTGTGCGCATCATTGCTGCATATCAGGCATCAGGAAAAGTAAAAAAAACACAATGGACCAAACGCGGCAATCGCTCATGGGTGGGAGAACTTTATAAATTTAATATTAATAAACAATTTGGCACTGATGAATCTCAATCCTACGATGTTACAGGTTATTACCCTCACATTCAAAAAGAGGTTTTTGTGCATTTGTATGGTAAACCACATCAGCGGGTTTCCATGTATATTAATGTTCATGGTATCGTTGAACGTCCGGATGATTTGATTTTCATCCAACCCCCAGCCAACTCACCCAAATTCGTACCATTAAAAGCCAGTCATTTTTTTATACAAAATGCGCACCCAACATGGATTCATGCTGGAAAAAAACAGCGGGATTATTTTGGATATTGGCACCCGGTGATTCATTTGTATTTTTTAGGTTCTGAATTCGATCCGCCAAAAAAGAGCATAGAACCTCAATCTTTGACGCAAACAAAAGCCAAACCAGTTTCGCCATTGACCAGTGACTGGAATATCTTTGTTCCCCAGCAATCTATCATTATTATTGATGCCACTGATGACGATCGTCGCTATATTTCTTTCAAAAAAAGTCGTGAGGCGGTTTTAAAATATTTGACGCGCATTCGATGGGATCAGGACCAAACAATCAGCAAATATTTAAAAATTGCTTCTGCATTTGAAGGTCACCTGAAACACCTGACAACTGTTGATGACATTCAGTCTGAACATCCAAAAATAATGGCACCAAGCTCTTTAAAAGATCAATTAAAAAAGGCTTTTTCATCCTTTGAAGCCATTGATGGCCCAAAGCATGTTATTTATATTGTTTCAGCAAAACGTGCTGATGTTATCACGCCCATTAATTTGGAAAAACTGGAATTGGATACCAATCAATTAACAATTGATGATAAACGATTTCATTGCATTGTTGTAGGCGACTATGGTGGAAATTCTTTAAAAAACCTGACTGATTTGCTCAAAGGTGAATTTTATCGTTGCAATCAACAAAAAGATATTGTTAAAAAACTTAAGGCAATTTTACAAAATAGAGGATAGTTTCATGAAGTTTCATTCGACATTCAGCGCTTATTGATATATAATTAAGGATTGAAAATATGCGTTACACTTCTGTTCAATAAAATTTTGGCCCTATTGGAGATATTATAATGGAATTTACGTATGAAATGCGTGCCGACGCAATGGATCAAATCCATGTGAACGATAATCTCTCAAATTATGACACATATACTGATTCTGATGAAAAAGAACCATCAGCGCCTCATTTTGAACCACCGATTGAACTCAAAGAAATGGACTATGATAGTCTGATTACAGAGGATGATACACCAGTGGATAATTTTTATTGTGAAAAACAACAGCGTCTTTTGCCTGAATCACTACATGCCAGTTGGGAAAGGAAAGACCCTTATATCGCTGTTTGTGATGTTGGCATTTATGATTTTAATTCAGTGACCCCCATTGTACCGGATGCCTTTTTAAGCCTTGATGTACAATACGCATCAGATATATGGCTCAAAAAAAACCGGTGTTACATGATGAATATTTTTAAAAAACCCCCCGAACTGGTAATTGAGGTTGTGTCTAATAAAATTGGGGGTGAAAATTCTGATAAAGTAATCAAGTACCAGAATATGGGGGTAAAATATTATGTAATTTTCGATCCGCTTGCACACATTTTGCCATCAACTTTTTGTGTCTATAAACTGACAAAAGGAACGTATGTCTCCATGACACCGACAAAGAAACACATTTGGTTTAAGGATTTAAATGTTGGTGTAAAAGTGATTCATGGTTCCTTTGAGAAAATGACCGCCGATTGGCTTCGATGGTGTGATGCAGATGGAAATATATTGCTTACCGGTCTTGAAAAATATGAACTCGAAATGAAACGCGCTGATGCAGCAAAACAAAACGCTGATGCAGCAAAACAACGCGCTGATGCAGCAAAACAAAACGCTGATGCAGCAAAACAAAACGCTGATGCAGCAAAACAAAATGCTGATGCAGCAAAACAACATGCTGATGCAGCAAAGCAAAGCGCTGATGCTCTAGAAAAAAGAGCTGATGCAGAAAAAAAACGCGCTGATGCAGAAAAAAAACGCGCTGATGCAGAAAAAAAACGCGCTGATGCTCTGGCTGAAGAAATAGCAAAACTTAAAGCTGAGCTAGCAAAGAAACAAATATAGCAATTTTTTTCAAAGCCATGGCGCAAGCAAACAAAAAAATTGAAGCGATTCAATAAAATTTTTGCCCTATTGGAGATATCATAATGGAATATACGTATGAAATGCGTGCCGACTCAGTGGATTATAGCTATGTGAACGATAATCTCTCAAAGTATGACACGTATACTGATTCTGATGAGGAAGAACGATCAGCGCCTCATTTTGAACCACCGATTGAACTCAAAGAAATGGACTATGATAGTCTGATTACAGAGGATGATACACCAGTGGATAATTTTTATTGTGAAAAACAACAGCGTCTTTTGCCTGAATCA
>Ga0272440_1002205_pt1 | contig 15385 bp, 2 predicted proteins | sample SSMMMBAug17_FD_192440 | JGI IMG/M metagenome (GOLD analysis project Ga0272440, IMG submission 192440) | Marine sediment archaeal communities from Little Sippewissett salt marsh, Falmouth, MA, United States - SSM-MMB-Aug17 | ecosystem: Environmental > Aquatic > Marine > Wetlands > Sediment ... | reverse complement strand
AGGGTACGAGTAACAGAATACTCGGTTATGTCATGATTTCTCAAGCATAACAAATATTTAAACAACTTCGAGTCGCACAACGTTAAAAATAAGCGGCGTTAGCCCGCTTGATTGTTTGGTTATTAAATATTATCAATTTAAATCATTCTGGAATTATTGGAATAATTCAGATTCGTGATTGGGTTCAAGTTTAATATTTAATCAATTGCTTAACTTCTCAGCCTTTTTTTGCTCGCACTTGGGAAAATATTAGACCTTTCAATTTGGCGCGTGGTTATGTAACATTGAGTTGATTCCCGAATTGTATGATTATATCTCACTCAAAGCATTAATGACATCGTCAAATGATATTTTATCAGCATAAAAATATTCTTTGGTGTATTGATCCCATCTTTTGCGCATCGTCTCATCATTTTTTATATCTTCTAATATGCTTACCTTTTCATCAAGCAAATCAGAAGACTGTCGTTTTGAAAATGTGGATATAACAGCCTTCATTAAAATTTCTTTCTTAATTTTGTGAGACTGGGATTTGGTCAGAATATAAAAATCATAGAAATCTCTCGGTCTTGTATTCAGTATGTTTCTTCTTAATATCGTTTCATATTTCTCAGCCAGTACAGTTTCAATATTGTAGGCTAAAATATGAATTATTTTTTGATCAAATATTGTATGATATTGATAATTTATTTCTTTGGGTGTTATCGAGTCACCAGTTGTAATGTCAATTTTAAGTGGTGTTTTAATTGTTTGATATTCTGCCCTTAATGTAACTCTAAAACCACCATATTTATCTTCATCACGAATCTTCTCAATTTTTAATAAAGAAAATTCAAAGCCATCCTCCAAATATATTGCACAAATATTACTGAAAATTATTTTAACTGTATCGTGCGCTAATGGATAGTTTTTTAATGTTGTATCCAAGTCCATTGTTGTTCTATTATGAATTCCAAGAATAGAAGATATTAAAACGCCACCTTTTAAAATAAAATGTTCCTTATAATCTGACAAGGAGATTCTTTCTAAAATTTTTTCAAATATATATATTTGCATAACTGCCTGAGCAGAAATATTATTTTTCATTGCAAATTGTTTGATCTTTGATTTTAGCTGCATCGCATTTTTCATAAATAAAACTCTACATGTTGTCGAACCAGATTATGAATCTTAAATTTTCTGGCATAATTATATAGTTGTTTGATATTAATGGGGTTTCCTTTAATATACCTTTTCATGGCATCATTAATAATTTGAATATCAATCCTATTTCTGCTTCTTAGTATATCACATATTGTTCGTTCAATATTAAAGACACGAATATTATTGTTATGAGGTGATTTTGTCTTTATTGCCCCTAACTGATACAATTCAACTTTGACGAAAAAAACTTTGTACCCACTTTTTTTTAATGATGAAGCATTATACCCTGATGGCACAGTTACAGTGTAAGAATAAGGTATGTTATCTGTTAAATTATGGATAAATAAAGCGGTTTCATGAGAATAAATGGCTCTTTTATTTTTTATCTGCAAACAAAACATTTCATCTTCCAATGCATTTTTAGAAATATACAATCCCCTTGATAACCTTTCAATTGTTTGATTTTTTTGCAATAGTGATAGATATGCTCTAGGTATATTATTCTTTGTTAAATCTGAAGTTAAAACAATGCCATTATTCTTTGATATCATTTCGTTTATTTGTTCAATATAAGTCATTTATCACCCTTTTTACAAATATGCTTATTTGAAAATCAAAGTAAGCATGTTTGTAAATAAATGAATATTTATATTCAGTTAATGGTCTGATCCGTAGAAAACCTATTATCAATATGCAGAGAAGGTTTTACAAATAAAGTTTAATTAAAAAATTCTAAAAAAACTATCTCACAATAATCAGTTTGTTATATTCCGCTTTAAAAGTTACTATGCCATTTTCTCTTAAATTGAAGAAGATTAATATTTTAAGCATTTTTCTCTGAGATACTTAGTTTGTTTATACCAAATAAAACAACAAACAAAGAAAATTCCAGAGCATAATAAAAAATACAATAATATATTTATACTTCTCAATGATGATAAAACAGAGATGTAACATCCTCCTCCTGGATCTGATGGAGGAGATGTAACCTTTTGTGTTGTCCATCCTAGGCAACCATAATGAAGGATAGTTCCATTTTCAATGCCATCAAAATCTCCGAAAGCCCCATCTTTTATGTTAAGTGAAACAGAATGATCATCTAATATTATTGATTTATTATCTGTTTTGTTCCATTCATTCTGATAATAAGTATACCATGTTGAATTAGCAATCAATGGCTGTGAAAAATAAATTGTGGCTGCTATGGTAAACCCTTCTGCCTGACTAACTGATTTAAAAGCGATTGATTCATTATGGGATTGAACATTTGGAAAATATCCAGAAAGATGAATATTTTTCAGAGAAGAAAAATACTCAATACTTGCACCATTCATTTCTTGTATTTCAAGTCCAACTTGCAGGTTATCATTTTTTAAGTTCAAGCATTTATAGAATGAGCTAATTTGGTCTGTATCGCTGATATTATCATGGTTTAAGTCAACATCAGTGTCTGAAATCTCCTGGTTATCTGGAATACCATTTTGAGGGGAAAGATCATATAATGTATCTTCTGTGGTAAAAGAATATGGTGTTGACCATGTTGAAGATAAAGTGTGATTATCAAAGAAACGAGCTCTCCAGAAATATGATTGATTATTATTTAATAATAATTCAGGAATATCAAATCTTATTAAAGAATCATTGCTTGTATTTTTAAATATAAATTTTGAGAAATTACGATCATAAGATACTTGCCATTCAGTTGATAAATGGAAGTCACCTTTATCGGCATCAATAAATAATTGTGTTTGAAGAACTGGTGTTAAGGAAACATCAATTTCATTGTTTTCGGGTAAATAAAGAATTGGCGGATTCGGGGGGGTATTTAATGACTGACTTTGAATTGTTGTGTTAGCCTCTTTACCTGAAGAAATAATTTCCTGGTTGCCAACATTGTCTGTTGCAATGCAATAAAAGGAATAGTTATTGCCCGGCTCACCTTGAAAAAGGGCACTAATAGAAGGAGTAGCACTTAGCCAATTTTGATAGTCTCCACCATTTATCGAGTAAAAAATATTATAATAAGCAATACCTGATCCATATTTATCATCTTGTCCTGACCAACTCAATTCAAATACAGGCTCTGAAAATGCTGGTAAGTCATTAATTTTACTTGTTGGAGAAACATTATCTATTGTATTGAATACAAGTGGTGTATCAATTGGTTCATTCCAATCAAAAATAATGGTTGCTACATTCTGAATCATTGTACCTGTTTTAATATCAGACTTTGGCTTAATAATGAATTTTACATACCCTTCTCCATCGTGATTCTGAATATTTGGCGGCAAAAAACCAGCAAAAACATCGTTTGTAAATTCACCAGTGTCAGGATCAATTGCTGATAACGTCCACTCGGCATTACCAGTAATGTTATCGAGGGTTGCCTCAATATCTACAAACAGATAGTTTCCAAAGGGCCTTAAATCATATCTTTGATAATAACTCTTTAATCCATCTGGTATTTCAATAACATGATGCCCAAATTGTATATCTCTTAATTCAAATGTACTCCAATCAAGATGACTGCTCAATGGGTCTGTAATAGTGATTAATTGAGCAGATGCACTTGCATCTTTCATATTTTCAAATCGAATTGTATACTCAATGGTTTGATCATTGACGATATGAAACAATGAGCCATAACCTGCTGATATGAGTTTGTCATTTGGATCAACACTGCCGAAACTTGTTGTTTCTGTGTATTCTTCAGGTTCTTCAGCAGGGGCTTCTATTGGATTACTTCCACCGCCACCTCCATTATTAGAGATGCAATTATCTAATTCATTATGATAATCAGCAGATAATTCTGTATAAAGATCAAGTTGTTCTTTAAAATCAAAGAATGCCGAAACTTGCATATTACTATTTTTAGAAGCTTTTGAGAGTTCTTCTCTGTAGAGATGTACAATATCAAGTGTTTTTATCATACGATCAATGTATGTTAATGCAAATCCTATACTTTTTAATAAGGGTTTAGTAATATGACTATATTCGTAAAGATTATTAAAACGATTCAGAAGGCTATACAACTCAGTTAACTTCGATGATAGTTTTGCTCTTTTGATTTCTCGCTTCAAAATATCTCCTGGAGTTTTAGGCGGATTAAAAATTTCATCATTTATCATAAATACAAATTGAATTAACAAGGATGATGTTATCATTGCAGTTACTTCACCAACACCAGGTATTCTCATTAAATAAGGTGCCATTTGTTTAATGAGAATACTCGTTAATAATATTTTGCTAATTGCTTCAATTGTTGATAGTGCTGTAATTGAATGAGTCCAATATAGTTGTTTTTTTGCTAAAGTTTCGTAATCTGTTAGTAAGTCGTATCTAAGCTTTAATGTATGAAAATGCTCCAATAACTCAGAATATTTTTTATCTAAGTTGCATATAGAAGGTGGGGAGGTTGGTTTATCCCAGTTATTGAATTCCATAGATGATATAGGTTTATAATAATCAGGAAGATAATCATACCATAAATTATATAATGAAATATTTTTACATTGATTATCAATAAAACGTAATAATTCTTGTTCAGTATCCTGATAGGTCTTTTGATCAATATATATGTTTATCATTGCATCTTTATTTGCAACAATGATATCATAAGTACATGGATAATTATCTGAAAATATATATAATCTATATCTTCCTGGTGGTAAAAACTGATCAATACAAAAATATCCACTATAATCTGTTTCCGCAGAGAATTCAATGCTTCCAAATATATTATTTATTTCACAAATTACTATGTCTGAATTTGATAAAGCTATACCATTTATTCTAATTCTTCCTTCAACTTTATAAACATCAGTTTCAAGTACAAATAATTCTGTTTCTTGTTGGTTTGGGATAGTAATTGGTTTTAGTTCAGTAAGCTTATAACGACCAGCATAAATGTAAAGATAGTAATTTCCTTCAGAAAGGTTTGATATGTTAAATTCTCCATGAATATTTGTCTGACTAATATACAATAATTTATCATCAATAAGTAACTGTATTCTCCATTCTACCTCATCAAAATCTCCTTCTTCATATGTTTCTTTAATTTTTTCCAAGAAATGCAATGAATTTTTTTTAATTAAATAAACATAAGCATCTGGAACAACTTCAAGAAGCCCATTGTTATTTACTTTTACACTTCCATTTATTTCATTTGGTTTGGATAGTTCAATAATCCAATTCATTGTTTGAGCCACATCAACAATATCATAGTTTTTTGCAAAATTTTGACTTTCACCATTGGCAATGATTAAGTATTCATCAGTTATCAAATTTGAAATGGTGTAATTTCCTAATGCATTTGTAGTTGTTTGTGTTACTATATCTGCATTTTTTGAAATTAAAGTAATTTCTATATCAGAGGCAGGTTGATGGTCTGCTGTAAAAACTGTTCCTGATATAATTATATAACCTGCAATAAAGTTATGTTCTATTGTTGTTGCTTGGTTACCTATTTGAAAGTTTTTATTTTCAAATGTGTATTGATTATGTTTAACGTAAATTAAATAATTTCCAGGAGCAAGGCCTGAAAAAGAGTATTTACCTTCACTATCAGAAAATGAATGAGATATAGTTTGTCCTTGATATATTAATTCGATGTATGCATTTATTATTGGCTTATTTAAATCAGATGTCAAAATTTGTCCCTCAACTGTAGAACCTTTGTATAAGATAAAGTTAATTTCTTTTTTGGACAGTCCATTTATGTCAGCTATTTGTTCATTAGAATAATAACCTTCATAAACAGCATAAGCACGATAAATACCAGAAGTAAATTCATTCCCTGAATATTCACCACTTTCATTACTAAATAATAACTTTTCATTATTTGAATCAAACCTAAAAAGGATGCTTGCATTACTAACAGGTATTCCTTCTTCATTGGATACTAGGCCATAAATTTTTTTGCCTGTTATCAATTCAATATTATGATTTAAAATATCAGTTTTTACTTCTATTATCTTTTCAAGTGTAACATATCCATCTTTTTGAGCAGTGAATTCTATCAAACTGTTTTCAACTATTCCATATAAACAATATTCACCTTTTTCATCTGTCTTTTTCATATCAATCACTTGATTATCATGAAATATAGAAACTATGACATCAGCAGACGGCTCACCAAGTTCATTTTGAATAATACCTGATATAAACTTACCAGAAATCATAGAAAAATCATATTGCACTGTCTGGGAATGATCAATAAAGATATCAATTTTTTGGGATTTAATATATGGTTCCTTTGAAATAGAAGCTTGCCACATTCCTTTTGAAAGACCTGATATTTGAAATAAACCATCTTGATTTGATAATGAGGATTTAAAAAAGTCATCTGTTTTTGTTAATAGAATAAATGCCCCTTCAATTGGAATATTTGAATATTTATCAATAATTTTTCCATGAAGTATACCACCTGTTTCCAACCAAAAAGTAATATCAGATGTTATCTTACCAGCTTGAACGATTATATCTGTTTGTGATTTATTCAGATAGTCATTATGTAAAATTGAAACAGTATAATCCCCCTGAGAAACATTGCTGAAAAGAAAATATCCATCATCTGTGCTTATTGTATAATAAGTCTGATCACTTTCACTGCATCTTGCTTCAATTCTTGCACCAATTACAGGTTGATCATTTGAATAAATGTTTCCTGATATTTGTCCTGCAAGCTCAGCAAATATTTTTTGATTGATGCAGTCAAATTCTTCATTAACAGTATATATGTTATCATTTAATATGTAACCTGGTATTTCTAATGTGTATTCACCAAGCTGTAAATTATCTAAAATAAAAAATCCATTCAAATCTGTTTCAGTTTTTGAACCTGCTAAATCATATTTATGCAAAGCAAATATTTGTGTCTTAGAAAGTGGTTTTTGCTTTTCCTTGTCATACAAATATCCAGTAATTGCACCTTTATATATACCATAGGCAAAACTTAGCTCAAAATTAAATAAATCCCTTATATCAGTTGTCCTTTGCCCTCTTAATGCTAATCGTGCCGCATCTTTTCTTAATACGTGAATATAATCCCCCCAAGTAGTTCCTATTTGTTTTTTCAAGTTATTAAAAACAAGATTCCATTGTTCAGAATCAATATTTTCAGGTCGTATACTTTCTTCAATATGTACCCAATCCAAAGAAATTTCCGGTCTGTCCATTACGTTATAATAAAATGGTATGGTCCCATTTTTTGTTACCTTAAATTCCAAGTCTATTTGAAAAGTAAACCCTGGTGGTAAAATATTTACCGGTGATTTTTCTCCTATGGCCAATATCTGTATTGATTCTTGGTAAAAATCTTCATCATCAATTAATCTTAAATATGTATCTTGTTCAGAATATATTGTCACAAATGGTGCAAAAATATCTGAAGCACCTATATTTCCATATTCAAACGTCATTTTGTATGGTCTACCAGGCCTGATCTGTTCAGGTATATGTAATTTGGTTTTCAACTGTCCAGGGTTGTTTGAAACAATACTAAAATTCTCCTGTGTTTTTGCTCCATCGGGGTTTGTTAAAACAACTTTGTATTGCCCTTCTTGAATATTTATTAAATTAAATGTACTCATAATATAAGAACTGTTTTCATAATAAACCACTGCCGTATTTATAATTTCATGAAAATTATTTTCAATTGTTGCAGAGATGTTTGGATCAAAATGTGAACCTTTAATCAAGAGTGTTGCATTTCCATTATTACATCCTTCAACAATACTCATATCCAATATACTAAGACTATCTAACTCAACCATTTGTATTTCAATCTGATCAGAAAGACCAGAGCAGTCCTGTCCATGAACTAAAAAATAGTAAATTCCATTCTGAGGATTAGTTAATTGAATAGTATCTAATTCAGAAGAATTCAATGAATACCTGATATCATGGTCACTTGGTGACGGGATTCTATTAAAAGCAATATAGATGTATAAACAATCTTTTGAATCTCCAGAAATTTTAATGATGATATCCTTCCCCTCAGCTGAATGGATTTGATAATAGGCATAAGAATTATCAGTTATGTCTACTTTGCTATTAACTGAGGATGTCAATGAAGACATTTGTACTGAAAGTGTTTCAGAAGAAATCCCTGTATTATTATTTTCGTTAGTTTCACGGACATCATTAAGGATGTCAGTTCTCACAATCACAAAATAGTTATCTGGTGATACAGCTGGAATCTTTTCATTGACCGTTACTGTATAACTCTCATTTTCAGCAAGTTCTCCTATGTGAATATGACGAGAAATTTTTGTATCATTTATATCCCACTTCGAATCGTTGCTAATATAAATGGTGTCATACCAGGACCCTTGAGCGATGGATTCTAGGTTACTAACAGTATAAAACCAGCTAGCATTATCACCATAAGCACCACTTTTAGGGGGCAAAATATTTGTTAACTGTAAATCTGCTGGTGGAGTTAACTTAATTTCAACAGAGGTTTCTGAGGCAAAACTATTATCTTCATTATCTCGTTCAAAAACATGATCAGGTTTTGAAGCGTCTGTTTTAACAATAATAAAATATGGTCCAGAAATGCCTCTTGGTAAACTGGCATGTAATTGTTGTGCGTTAGATGTTTGATCTGGAGTAAGTATACCTTTAAACTTAACACGACCTATTAAAAAATCATTATCAATGTCAAGAAAGGGGTCTCTTGAAAGGTATACACAATCAAACCAAAATCCATTATATGGTGTTGCATTGGCTGTTCCTGCGTTATACACTTTCCATTCAATGGTCATACTTTGTCCTGACCAAGCGTTTTCAGGAAAAATGATATCTTGAATTGTCAAATCTGGAGTAGGAGAGAATTTAATATCAATTTGTTTTGACATATGGTTATTATCTTCAGCCTCAAACTCATATATATCATTATATGAGCTTGAATCTGTATAAATAATAATAAAGTGTTGCCCAGTCGCATTATTTGGTAATATCGCATGAAATGATTGTAGGTGATAATTATTTTCTTCAAGTATCTGATTGTGCTTGAAAGTTCCTAAAGTTATATCTTCAGCGTCAAGTTGATTATCATTGGATAAATACAAAGAATCTTGCCATGACTGGCCAGGAGTTGGATGATCTCCCGAATTTTGAACAGTCCAGGTTATATTGAATGCTTGACCTGCAAATGCATTAGCATCACAAGCAATAGTATTTATTTTCAGATCAACATTAACAGCATCTATAAAAATGGGGATAGCATTTGATATATTATTGTTTTCTTTGTTCCATTCATATACTTGATGTCTGAGGTCAGTAAAAACATAAATATAATAATCACCAGAAAGATCTTGTCTTAAACGAACTGGGAATTCTTGAGAATATGATGCATCTGAATCAAGATGTCCTGAGTGGTTGGTTGCACCTAACTCAATATCTGTTTTTGGATCAAATTCATCGTCTTTTGATAAATAGATTCCATCAATCCAGAATTTTTCATCAGTTCTTTTTTCACCATAGTTTAAGACAGTCCAATTTAAATGAACAGTCGAGCCAGCTTTCAAGTTAACATTTGGAACTGCAGATAATATAACCTGAAGATCTGCTGGTTTATATTCAATTTCAATGGGTTGTGATATAAGATGGAGGTTGTTAGTTTTTAACTGTTTTTCATAGACTGAACCTTGTGAATCTGACAAAACAAACAAATAATTTATTCCTTCCATTCTATCAGGAAGAGGGACTTGTTTGTTATCTTGTTGATATGATTGGTTTATATCAAGTTTTTCTTTGCAGTCAAACAATCCGATTAAACGATCTTCATGAGGATCAAATATTTTATTTTCTGAAAGATAAATGGCGTCTTTCCAGTCATAATCTGCTTTTTTACTACCAATATTTTCAACTGCCCAACTGATTGTAATCGGACTGCCTGAGATGCCATTTTGGGCTGCATTGGCATAAGTAATTTTCAAATCAGGCGATTTTTCTGACATTAAAATTGATTTGATAAGAATATTATTGATTTTATTATTTTTTTCATAAACTCTGTTATTATTATCTGTTTTAAAGATAAGATAGTATAACCCTTCTGAATGAGAAGGTAGTGGAGGTATAAAAATCTGAGCAACTTGTGTATAGGTTTCATTTACCCGAACTGTATCTGTATAAGTTTTTGTAAATACAGAGATATCAATATCTTCATCCAAAGATTCATCAATAGAAAAAAAGATGGTATCATTCCAGACAGGGTTTGCTTTTTTATTCCCAGTGTTCATGACTGTCCATGTAATTTGTACTGTTTCTTCTGCAATTGCTTGAAATGGAACATCGGCTCTTTCAATGGACAAATCAGCATATAGATCTTGAATTTGAATTTGGTTGACAAGAAAGTTATTTGTTTCGCCATCTTTATCTTCAAATAATTGTTGTCTAGTATCTATAGCTACTATGATATAATAATCACCTTCTAATCCAGGTGGTATAAAAATTTGTGAAGTATGAGTATAACTTTCATTAACATTTAGGGAACCAGTATGAAATATAGTATTCATTAAAGTATCAGATAAAGGATTAAAATCAGAATCTTCAGAAATATATATATTATCTGTCCAATTATTGATACTGGTTGGATCTGGCCCTAGATTAACAACCTGCCAATTAACATTATAATATTCACCTGTTATCATTGATTCTGACATATCAATAGAAGAACATTTTAAATCAGAGATTACACGTTCAACAAGAATTTTAGTGTCAAACATAGTACTATTGTTAGATTCATCAACTTCAGATATAAGATTTGTATCATCTGTTTTAATAAATATAAAAAAATCTCCTGGTGCTAAATCTTCTGGCAAATTGCATGTTGTGCTTAATGTAATACTGGTATCAACGCTAAGTATTCCTTTCTCATATTCATATGATCCTATACGTAAATCCTGGTCATCAAATTCATCATCATTTGATAAATAGATGGTATCATACCATTTACTGGCGAGTGTTTTTCCCTTGCCCTTATTTATAACCTCCCAGCTAACAAAAAATTTTTGGCCTATAACAGCGTAATTTTTGGTATAAATTGTCTCAATATATAAATCAGGAGGGTCAGGAACAACAATTTTAATTTCAGCAACCCCTTTTTCCTTTGTTTCGACATTGCTTGTAGGATCATTTGCACTTATATAATGACTGTCTGGTATCAGTATTAAATTCCATTTTCCTGCCATTTCAATATATTGGTCTTGAATCCATGTCATTGAAGTCAACATACGACAATCATCTTCTCCATTAAGAAAACCACCACCTGCAATACTGGTATTTTTAGAAACTGGGAGCCTGCATATTATATTTGGATGACCAGATAAAAAAGATAAGTTTTCATCTTTTGACATAAAAATTGTATGCCACCCAATGTTTCTGGCTGTGGCCTCACCTGTATTTTTTATTTGCCATTTTACTAAAAAGTTTTCACCTGGATGCAAAGTTTCAGGAATAGTGAAGTAGTCAAACTTCAAATGAGGAGGTGATGGTTCTCTAATTTCTATTTGCTGAATTGAAGACATGCAGTTATTAAGTTCAAGATCAAATTCATTTACCTGATTATTTTGGTCAGAACAAACAATGGCATAGTAAGAAGCAGTCGGAATTATGTCATTAATAAGAATATCAATAGATTGAGTATATGATTCTTCTGGTGTTAAAAAATCTTTATTCTGTGCCTTACCAAGATAGTAATCATTATCGTCAAGCATTTTGTCAGAAGATAGATATATATGATCAAACCAATAATGTGAGCTGGTTGCACCACTTCCATGATTTGAAACTGTCCATGAAACAGTAGATATTTCACCATATGGAAAGTATGAAGGAGTAAACACTTCTGTTACTTTCAAATCTGGATATGGTCGCCTTGTTATCCATAAGGGTTTTTCACCATGATTAACGTTGTTTGTATTATTCTCTTCATCCAATTCATTCAAGCTATCAGTTGAAATAATAATCCAATATTGACCTTCAATATTTTTTGGTATTGCGACATTGATAAATCTGGTGTAGGCTTCATTTTCATAAAGCGTCTCATTAAATGTCATTTCTCCAATATGAATCATATTGTTCGTATCATTAATATTACTTGAAAGATATACAGTATCAAGCCATGTATTACTTGCTGTACCTTTGCTGATATTTTTTACTGACCATTGAAATTCAGAGTACTGGTTGGATATAACTTCATTTGGATTAACAATACGAGTAACAATCAAATCTGGTAATTCCTGGTAAAATTCAATAATTACAACATCATCAATTTCTTCGCCTTGAATTCTATCATTATCTTGATCAATATAATTACCTGCTAGATCTTTAACAAAGGGAAGAATTTTCATCTGATATGTCCCCCCCTCATCTTTTTGTAATAATTCAACTTTTAGAGTAGCCTCATCAGAATAAGAAAGTTGAAGAGGTGTATAAGTATCACCATTTGGCGAAGTGATAATAATATGATCTAATGTCAACTCATCAATTAAAATGTTTTCATTAAAAGTGATTTCAATAAATCGAACAGAAACATTTTGCTTTGCAGCAATTGCAAAAGAATCTAATCCAGGGCCAGTGATATCAATTTCTACTGCCATTATAAATTGGTCATCAGCTGTTTCCCCTTTTTTTCCATCCAAATCTTGATCCATCAAATTGCCTGATAAATCTTGGATATCAGAGCTTATTACAATTGTAATAACCCCTTCCTGACTTTGTGATTGAAAGGAAATCCTGAAAACTTTCTCTTTTAATTGTATAAGCGATGTTGAAATCTTTGAACCATTGACATCAGTTGCCTTTATGTCATCACTAGTAAATGTATTCGCAGTAATGGGTTCATTAAATTGAATATCCACAAAATCTAAAGGGGGCTTCACATTATGAGAAGGTGTATAAGAAACTATTTGTGGGCCGGAATTATCTATAATAGTGAAAGAGGCATCATATCTATCTTCTAATAATTCGTTTTGAATACCATCATTATCTTGATCCATTAACGTGCCATTTGTATCTTCAATATCAGGACCGATGATAACATGATATTCACCTTGAGCAGCTTGTTTATCAAAGACAAATGAATATGTATTTCCACTAATCCTTCTTGGATTACTTCTAACAGGAAGATTACCTTCCGGGCCATAAAAAATAATATCATCTATAGTCAGGGTACTTCCCAGAATCCATTTATTAAATGTAAACATAAGTTCACTAACTGGTTCAACCTGATCGCCTGAAGGCATATGATATATTATTCTAGGACCATATGTTTTATTAACAATATTAAAAGAGGCAACATATTTATCTTCATCTGCTTCACCTTGTTTACAATTTCTGTTTTGATTCATCAATAGGCCGTCAGTATTTTCAATGTCAGGTCCAATGTATACGTGATATGTACCAATATCACTTTGGGAGTCAAATAAAATTTCATATGTATTGTCAGAAATATGCACAGGGTCATTTTGAACTAAAATTTCATCATTTGGTCCAACAATTTGAATATCATCTTTTAAAAAAGTAGCCTGGTTAATTTTTTCGTTAAATGTGATAAAAATAGAGTTCACCGGGTCAGTTTGATTTTTATCTGGTGTTTTGTTTATAATTCGGGGACCATTAATGCTCCCTCCAGACTCCATGCATCTTCCACAATTTATGCTGATTTCAGAAGAAAAATCACTTTCTTTTCCAACTTTGTCATACGAAGATACTGCAAAATAATAAATGGTGTTATTTACCAAATCATCAAGATGAATATCTGTAGTCTGGTTGCCCACATCCTTGACATAAGTATAATTTTCAGAGGTAGTTCCATAATAAATTTTATAGCCATTTGCGCCAAATGATTCAATCCATGACAGATATATTTCTCTATTACCTGCTAAACCTTTAAGCGCTGTTGGTGCCAAAAAATTTACCTGATTTTGCCAGTTTGAATAATTTACTACACCTGTTTTTCCAGATGGGTCATCAAAATAATCTATAATTCTTGAAATATTTTTTGGGTTTCCGCCTTGTTCAATTTCTACTTTTGTTTGTGGGTCCCAAAAGTTTGATTTAGCATCAATAACGATTTTTAGTTTGTTGGAAATGTTAAAGGTATTTTTTTCAAAATTATTATTATTGATAATGACTGACAGAGGTGAACTTCCATAGTAGGTTTTTGATATTCTTAATCCATTTTTATTACTAATAATAGAATTGTTTTGAATTTGACTATTAGAATATAGATCTATGCCAAATTCATTATTGTTTAAGAAGTTATTATTCATAATTTGGCTGTGGTTGTTTTCTCCTGTTAATGCAAGACCAGTTCTATTTTCTTTAAATAAATTATTTTTTATAATTAATAAGGTTTGATCATAGTCATCATTATAAGCATAAATACCATATTGATTATTTGTTATTTCATTATTTTCAATTATGTTCAAGGTGCTATCATCATTGCTTAAAGATATACCACACTCATTGTTATCAATAATATTATCTTTGACCAGTGAGGATGAATTTTGCAACCTAATAGCTCGTTGTTTATTATTTCTGAATACACATTTCAATATTTCAACAGAAGAGTCTTTTATTTCTAATGCATCAGCATTCATAAAATTTGTAAATTCGCAATTGATGAGTTTACCTTCAGCTTCATCAATTATCAACCCGCATGTATAATACCAGTCACCTTCTGTTTTATCTTTGACAGAGAATATGATTTTATAATCTTCAGTTCCTTCAGCTATTAATTTTCCATTAACTATTAGTTTGCATTCATTCGTTTCATTATGAGACATAAAAACAATGCTAACACCAGGTTCAATGGTTAATATAGAATTTTTTCCAACAGTCACTTCACTCGATATAATATATGGGCTATTTGTTAACGACCAGGTTGTGTTTTTTGTTATATCAGATGCAATTGAATTATGTGTATAGTAAGAAGAAGCAACAATAACTTGAGGTTTTCCCCAAGTGTTATTAATATCGTGATATATAGCAGTTATTTTATCTGAAATATTAACCTGGAGTTTATTATCATTAGTAACCAAATTATTATAATCAATCGGAATGTTTCCTCTGAACAGACCTGAGTCTGTTTCAGTTTCATATAAGATTATTTCTTCTCCAACAATTTGAGGAGCTGTTGTTGAAAAGGAAAAAAAATCTACAGGTGAATATGAATTCTGATCACCAGGTACAATAAAAAATTGAACCTCTTGATTTTCTGATACATAATATTGTT
>Ga0272440_1002204_pt1 | contig 15387 bp, 10 predicted proteins | sample SSMMMBAug17_FD_192440 | JGI IMG/M metagenome (GOLD analysis project Ga0272440, IMG submission 192440) | Marine sediment archaeal communities from Little Sippewissett salt marsh, Falmouth, MA, United States - SSM-MMB-Aug17 | ecosystem: Environmental > Aquatic > Marine > Wetlands > Sediment ... | reverse complement strand
CAAAAACCAAAGTTCCACGATAATATGATTACTTTTTTAGATATTAGAATTTCTGTTCGTGAGAGATTCGGATAGCCCCACCAATTCATTAACCCCATCAAGCAGAGCATCAACCAGTTGTTCTTGGGGAAATTTTTTAATAACTTTTCCTTTTTTAAACAAAATGCCTACACCATCACCGCCAGCAATTCCAATATCTGCTTCTTTTGCTTCACCTGGGCCATTTACAACACATCCCATAATAGCAATTTTTATATTTGTTTTAATATGCTGGAGTCTCTTTTCTACAGATTCAACAATATCAAATAATGGTATTGCTGTTCGTCCGCAGGTAGGACAGGAAATAATTTCAGGACCTCTATTTCTGATATTCAATGCGCGAAGTATTTCATAGGCAACTTTAATTTCCTCAACAGGATCACGTGTTAATGAAACCCTGAAGGTATCGCCAATACCTTCCGCTAATAGCATACCAATTCCTAAAGCAGATTTAACGGTTCCAGATATTAAAGTTCCTGCTTCTGTAACACCTAAATGTAATGGGGCATTGGTTTGTTCTGACAATAAACGATATGCTGTCAATGTGCGAGGAACATCTGATGCTTTAATTGAGATTTTTATATTTTGGAAATCCATATGTTGCATTAATTGAATATGTCGCATTGCACTATCAACCATTGCCTGGGCAGTAGGACCACCATATTGTTTCAACAAATCCTTTTCAACTGAACCACTATTTACACCGATACGAATTGCCAGGTTATACGTTTTTGCTGTTTCAACAATTTTTGCAATTGATTCATAACTGCCAATATTACCTGGATTTATGCGAATCCCATCAGCGCCATTTTCAGCAGCAGCTATTGCCAGTCGATGATCAAAATGAATATCTGCAATCAGTGGTATATTGATTTGTTTTTTGATCTCAGAAATTGCCAATGCAGCATCCATGTCTGGTACTGCCACACGTATAATTTCACAACCAGCAAATTCCAGTTTTTTGATTTGATCAACAGTCGCCTTTATGTCTTGGGTCAGCGTATTGGTCATGGATTGAACCGTAACAGGGTTATCGCCGCCAATGGATAGATGACCTAAAGTTATGGGTTGTGTTGACTTTCTTCTTATAGTTGATTGCATTTTTTTTAATCCAATAAATCATCCGGCATAGTTGATTTTCTAAGGGGAAGCGCATATAAAATAAATAAAGTTAAGAACCAAGCAATGATTAAGCCGGCACTAAAAACACATATATGATTGTACAACGATATCGGTAATAAATCAGGTGTGTTTAAGGGTAATACATCTGAAAAACTTTGAGATGCTAAAGCAAAATGTCGGTTAATTAAATAGCGGATATTTTGCAGAGAAATGGCAGCACCTATCAATCCGATCAACAGCGCCATTCCAATCTGAAATAAAAGCATGGCATAAATATGACGTCTTCCCATACCCTTTGATAAAAAAATACCATAATAATGCTTTCGATGTCCTATTAACGTAGCAATCATCACACCAAACAAAGCGATTAAAAATAAAATAAACAATATAAAATAGGGCGAACTTAACACATCCATAATTTTAATTAATGCACCAAAACGTTTTAAGGCATCACCATAGATCCAGGGAATGAGTAATGGTTTTTGTTCCATGTTTTTAAGAGCAGTAATGGCTGTACTCAGTTGTCCTCTTTCAGGCACATATACAAAAGCTCTGGAAGAACCCGGTAACAATGCCGTAAAGTATTCACCAGAGTTTTGGCTACATTTATCCTGGGCGTCAGGAGGCAACTTATCTTTGGGTACTTTACTGCACGGTAATTCAATTGAATCAAAAGAATTCAACGTAATACGATCCCCTGTCACAGGATGGGCAATTCGATAGTGTTGATTATCAATTCCAATATCCACTGCACAGGCATCAACCCAGAATTCAGGAATTTCTCTTTTAAATGTTATATAATGCTGGCCACGCTTTGTGGTTAAATCACCAGAAAGGCATTTCGCAAAAGAATCTCTTTTGTCTGATGTGACTTCCCGACGAACAAAAATGCTTTTTACGCGTTTTTTTTGGGAATAGGATGAAACTTCAGGGAAATAGGATAATTTGCTATATTGATAAGCTTTTTCTAAAGCATGATAATGATGCCAGGGAAACAAATAAGCGAATTTGCCAGGAATGGGAAAACGATCTACCCAAATAACTTCAAGACGTAATAAATCTTTTGTTGCGCCAACCATCAGCCATATATGAGAGTTTATTTTGCCATTAAAAAACTGATCTTTATCTGGAATTTCTCGAAACAGTGGGGCCGGTAATCGCTTTTTTAATGCGTCACGATAAGCATCATATTGAAAATATGTTTTGAAAATTGACCGATTAAGCACAATACAAAAATCATTTATCTTTCTGTTATGATTAAGGGTGTATAATTGAGTAGCAAATGACCACAAAGGGTCAGATTGAGAGACAGCAATGCCTTCAAATCTGGGGCTTTCAGGATCGTGCCCTTGTCTATTCCATATTGAATCTTCAGGGAATGATAACGTAATTTGATCTACTTCTTGATATGGATGAATACTTAAACCTGGAAAAAATGAAGTGCTTCCTTTATCTGGATTGAATTGATCAGGAGAAATGCCCATGGCATTGACTTGATTAATAATTTTCCTATCAATAAGATTTTGGCCACCTTTGGTATATGGATTTGCACGCACCCAAACCGGAATGCCATAACCTGGAACTCGACCCAGAAGAAGGTCAACCATACGTTCGGACAATCCATCTCTAGTGCTCAATATTAATAAGGCAAAAAGGAGTACAAGCATTGATAAAAGTGTCAACCATAAAAAGTCTCGATCAGATGGCTGACGTTTTAAGGAAAATTGCATGAATAATTCTTTTTTGGCAATGGGTAACCAGTATAGTCTGTTCATGATATCACCGCTTTCCATTCACATGTTTGCTGATTCACCCATAAATGCTTTGAAACACCAGCATTTTGTGGATCTTTTTCATGGTGGGTCACCCAAATAAGCAATCGATCAGGTTGATCAGATACCCATTGAAAAATTGAATCCATGACCATTCGTCTTGTATGGATATCGAGGTTTCCGGTTGGTTCATCAGCAAAAAGGACAACAGGATCGTTTACCATCGCCTGTGCCAACGCAACACGTTGACGTTCCCCTCCTGAAAGTTCCTGATAGGGATATTTGGTCAACATGGTTGACACATCTTCATTATCGCGAAGAACGGTTGATAAAACAGCGTATGCCTTTTTTTCAGCATCTATTTGGGAGATACTATTTATTTTTTGCGGATATATCAGATTTTCAGCCACAGTCATGTGTGGGGTGAGGGTACTATCTTGAAAAGCAAAGCCAAAAAGTGATTTTCGACAATACACGGCCTGACGTTCTTTCCAGTTCTTTGGTGAAAAAACATAAGTTTTTTCATTTATTGTCCATTGAATTGAACCAGAAGTTGGCTTTAACATAGCGGCTAAACCATTTAATAAAGTACTTTTTCCAGCACCACTTTCACCTACAATTGGAATTCGTTGTTGATTTTGAACTGACGGGTCAGGTATCTTGATTTCAGGTATTTGAATTAAAAACGTTTTGTGAAGAGTTTTTCGTTCAAATGTAACGTTATTGAGATAGCAAGAGGTTTTCACACCATATCCTTTAAGCAAAAAATTTCGAAAGGGCAATGTTAACCACTGCCCTATATATTGGGGATGAATTAGAATGTCAAAGCAAAAAACAAGGTTGGATTAATTCGCCATCCATCATTTTCATTGAAAAAATGGTAAGAAATTTCAATTTCTGTTCCTACGACAGAATTCGACAGAAAAGCATCTTTACCAACCAAAGAAGATAATTTTAAACGAAGCTGAGGCTCTGTTAATAAAATTGGGTAGGTTTCATCTTTTTGATCATAAGAATTTTCTTGCCAGTAATCCAAAAAGCCATTGAATTCCATTTGAAGCGGACCAATATTAAAGGGCTGCCCCCATACAAATGTTATTTGCCATGAGGTATCGTTTTGATAAGGTGGATTGTTATCCGAAGCATCTTTTCGATCACTATCTTTAACATACAGACTTAAATTTGAAAAACCATAGTTTGGCTGTCCCAGAAAATCAATAGAGATACCGTACAGCAGTGATGTTGCAATAAAGTCCTGATCTGAAGCATTGTATTGAAATGCAAGGTAAGTTTCTCCCAGAAATGGTGCTGGAAAAATTTTTTGTTTTAATAGATTATCCAGACTAAAACGTGGTGCTATCTCAAAATATACCGTATCAGGATCTCGTTTAAAGCTGGGCTTTGACTCACAATCCACAAATAAGAATGTATCGCCATATTTCCATTCAGAATAATGCTCAAGCGTTAATGTCCAGATATCATTGTCATCATTTGGCCCCACATAAGGGGTCATCCGATTCACATCGGCATGAAGCTGCAATTCAGTTTTTTTAAAATAATCCTCACCTGATGCAGCGCTGGTAAAGCTTGCAATTAAAAACACCACCCAAATAATTTGTTTAAAGGTAAATCTCAATTGAAACATCTTTTCCTCCTTGTCGGTTAGTTGTTACTTTGTGAAGTAATAAAGATAAAAACTCATGGACAGCAAAACAAATAAAATGAAATACGAAATATTTTTATTTTCAATTTTAAGCTGAAATTGATATGTGATACCTTACCTTAAAAACCAATATATTATATCAATATTTAAAGTTTTACGCAAATAGTATTTCAATAAAAAAAAAGCATTTAGATAGCATATGAATTCATAAAATAAGCGAACAAAAAAATACGTTCATGAGTAGGATAAAATTTTTGATGACCTGTTATTTGATTATCTACACATCCTTAACTATTAGTAAAAAAACTCAAAAAGTACCAACCTCTTGACAATAGTGAATTCTTATCAAGTGGCCACCATACCAGCTTTCCATTAATAAATGGCATGAAACTTGCGTGGTTATGCATTAATTAATCAATAGAATCTTATCAAGATTAAATAAAATTGAGGATTGACTATTTCTCAAAATTATTATTAATTCCGTAAATATACATACTATTATCCCAGGCATTGCCAAAACATTGAATCCAGGTATTTTGTTAAAAGTATTTAGGATAAAAGAAGGAAATTTGTATGAGCGAACATCGCATTTTAGTCGTTGAAGATAATAAGGCTGTGGCTAAATTACTCAGTTCAAGGATTACATCTGAACTGGATTTTATCACAAAAGTAGCCCACAGTTATGAAGACGCACAGATGATTTTGAATGAGAACGATATGTTTTTTATTGCTATTTTAGATTTAAACCTTCCAGATGCTCCGGATGGAGAAATTGTTGACCTTGTTCTTTCAAAAGAAATTCCTTCAATTGTTTTAACGGGTACCTTAGATGACGATCTTCGAAAACGTATTTTATCAAAAAATGTTGTTGATTATATTGTTAAAGAAGGTATGCATGCCATCGATTATGTGATTCATTTAATCAAACGTTTAAGAAATAATCGAAACATAAAAGCGCTTGTTGTTGATGATACGGCTACATTCAGACATTTAATTACAAGGCTTTTAGAGCTTCATAAATTTAATGTTATTACCGCCAATGATGGAATTGATGCTCTGGAAAAAATAAAACAAAATGCTGATATTAAACTAATATTAACCGATTATGAAATGCCAAATATGAATGGGTTTGAACTGGTTTCAGAGCTTAGGAAAGATTTTTCAAAAGACATGATGGCCATTATAGGACTCTCAGCCAATACCAGCGAAACCCTTTCCGCACAATTTTTAAAAAAAGGGGCCAATGATTTTTTATCCAAACCTTTTTTAAACGAAGAATTCTATTGCAGAGTGACTCAAAATGTTGAAATAATAGAGCTCATTCATGAAATACGTGAAGCTTCAATTCGAGATTATCTAACAGGGCTGTATAATCGCAGATATTTATATGAAATTGGTAATAATCTTCACTCCAATGCTTTGAGAGATAATTTAGCCATAGCCGTTGGAATGGTAGATATTGATTTTTTTAAAAAAATTAATGATACTTATGGACATGATGTTGGAGACTTGGCATTGAAACATGTCGCTGGCCTTCTGACAGAACATGTCCGAAAAACAGATGTTGTTTCACGTTGCGGTGGTGAAGAATTTTGTGTCATACTCACGAATGTTGATCGGCAGCGCGCTTTGCTGGTTTTTGGAAAAATACGAAAAGTCATAGAAAAATCAGAGATTCATGCTGATGGAAAAACAATTAAGTTAACCATATCACTTGGCGTTTGTACGTCTATCAAAAAAACCTTAGAAAGCATGATCAAAGCGGCTGATGAAATGTTATATGAAGCCAAAGAAAGTGGTCGTAATCGTGTCGTAATTGATATATAGATTTCATGGAGAAATATTCAGAATGTTACTTAAAGAAATGAAAATCAGAGATAAATTGATATTGCTTTTTGGTTTTTTTATTTTTGCTGCGGCTGGCACAATTGTAATTGTTTCTGCATATATTGAAAAAACATTAATTTCTACTGAAATTAAAGCATATGAAAATGAATTATACAATAATAAAAAAGAATCATTAAAAAACCAGATCAACATTGCAATAAAGCTGTTAGATCGTATTCAACGGCAATGGAACGATGAAAGTCAGTTTCTTGAAGAATATGAAAAACGCTTGAAATTATTATTGGATATTCCTTATAATTTAATAGTAAATCGATATAAAAAGTTGAATCAATTGTTTAAGGATGGAAACGTTGATCTTTTGAAAGAAACCAAAGCCCAGAAAGAAATCCTGGCTTTAATAAATGATATTCATTTTGGTGAACGAGGATATGTTTGGGTTTTGGATAGCCAATGCAAAATGCTTATCAATCCCGCATTTAGAGACTTGGAGGGAAAAAAGCTCAATCATTATGAAAAAAATGGACGTTTAGTAACTGCAAAAGGTACAAAAACCCCCCTTTTTCAACATATGATTCAGATTGCTCAAGAAAATGCGCCTAAAGGTGCATTGGTTCAGTACCGATGGCCAGATCCAAAGGATTGGACAAAATTACGAAAAAAAACTTCATATGTACAGTATTTTAAACCTTGGGGGTGGATTATTGGCACTGGACTATATACCCAATTTGATGAAACAAAAGCAAAAAAACACGCAATAGAAATTATTCGGTCATTAACTTATGGTAAAGATGGTTATTACTGGATAATGGATACATCATTAAAAATGCTAATGCACGGTGAACATCGTCAACTTGAAGGTCTTTCACTTAAAGAATATTTACCCGATGGTAAACCCATTGTTCTTGAACAAACTAATGAGCCTTTTTTTGAAACAATTGTGCCAATGGTTCAAAAAAATCCTGAGGGGCTTATGGTTCAATACAAATGGCCTTATGATAAAATCGCTAAAGACCCAATCAAAGAATCATTTGTCCGATACTTTGAACCTTGGAAATGGATCATCGGAACAGGGTACAAAACATTATCGATTGAAAAAGCCATCATCGAAAAAAAAATTTTCTTTCATGACAAATTAGGCACCGCTGTTTTACTGTCTGTTTTTTTAGCGCTAATTTTTATTGTTGTATGCAGCACAGCCATATTTTTTGTATTCAGATATCTCAGCAAGCAATTCATGCAAGCCAAAATAGATCTGGATGCCATTGTTGATGGTGATCTAACCAAACGAATTGATCTTTACCAACGTAAAGATGAAATTGGTTATTTTGCCAACAATTTGAATTCTGGCCTGGAAAATATGCAACATATTGTGAAATATAATCATGAAATGGTTTCAACGATAGCGCAAGTTTCACAAACGTTGAAAAGCTTATCAGACGATCTTAATGCCCGGTTGGAAGAAATGTCAAGGCAATCCAGTACCACTGAGTCCAATGCAGAAAATGTAACCCAGTTGGTTGAAAATGTAGCAGAAATAGCTCAAAACATGAGTGAACGAATGATTGACTTTTCAAAAACGGCAAAGGATATTTCTAATCGTATTGCACAAAGTGGAGCGGCAACCAGCGAAATTTCACAAAATCTTAATTCTGTTGCAACTTCAGCAGAACATATGTCAGAATCTGTTAACACCGTTGCTACTGCCATTGAAGAAATGTATGCATCATTAAATGAGGTGGCAAGAAGCTCAGGACGTGGTGCAAATGTAACACAGGAAGCATCTGATAAAGCATTACAAGCCTCACAAATGATGAATGTTCTTGGTAATGCGGCAAAAGAAATTGGAGCGGTAGTTGAACTGATCAAAGACATTGCTGCACAAACCAATTTACTGGCTTTAAATGCGACTATCGAAGCTGCTGGTGCTGGAGAATCTGGTAAAGGATTTGCTGTTGTTGCCAATGAAGTGAAAGAACTTGCCAGGCAAACTGCCGGTGCAACAGAAAATATTCGTGAAAAAGTTGAAAGTATGCAGACCAACACTGCTGCATCTATCAGAGCCATTGACAGTATTGTTGATGTTATCACTGAAATAAATAACATTATGTCGACCATTGCTTCCGCTGTTGAACAGCAGACAGCAACAACGAACGAAATCGCCAAAAGTATTACTGAAGCAGCCAGTTCAGCAGAAGCGGTTTCTAAAAATGTGAGTGAATGTGCTCGCCATTCAGATGAAACGGCAACGAATGTTAAAGAAGCTATTGAAGCCGGATCAAATATTACTGAACAAATTAATGATCAGGCTTCTCATATGGAAACTATCGCCCAAAAAGTTGTTGATGCTGCTCGTCATACAGAGGAGGCAATGAACAATGTTAAAGGTATGAAAGAAACGATCATTGCGACTCAGGCTTTTTCATCGGATTCAATGACTGTTGTCGAAGATTTGACAATACTTTCCGAAAAACTCAGCAAAAGTATGAAACAGTTTAAGGTGTAATCATTATGGCAGGTATTACAGAAGACACGTTAATTTCAGAATTTGTTGCAGAAAGTCGCGATCATATCGCATCTCTTGAGCCCGATTTATTGGAAATGGAACAAGAAGGAGAAAATGTATCTTCAGATGTTGTAAATCGTGCTTTCCGTGCAATTCATAGTATTAAAGGTTCTTCCAGTGTGTTGGGATTTGATTCGCTTATGAAATTGACCCACATTATGGAAAACGTTTTGATGCAGATTCGAAACAAAAAAATGGCTCCAGATCCTAATAATATTGATGCATTGCTGCAAAGTGCCGATAAAGTTAGCTTTATGATTGACGATGTCCATTCCAGCAATCAGGTTAACTATGATCAAGAAATCAAACGCTTAAACGAAATTCTGAATAATAACGCTCAAACCACACAACCAGTTAAGGAAGAACAACATTATTCTGAAAAAAAGATCACCCCAAAAGAACCAATAGAAAAAAAAGAAATATCACCCGGTGTTTCTCAGGTGAAAAGCATTGAGCCTGAAATTTTATCAGATGAAATTGAAATCGAAGATAAACATACCGATTCAGTTGAACCTGCGACTGAAAAAGAAAACATATCCTATGATAGTGAAGATTTTATTTCAGTTTCACAGAAAAAAAGCCCACCAAATCCAGATGAAATCAATACATTGATTGAATCCCACATTTCTCATTCTGATAGTGGCATGATTCATTTTGATTTAAAAGGTCCTGATCATTTTGTTTGTCAAATCAGTCCTGATAAAATTTTGCAGTCATATGATAATAATAAGTCATTATATGGCATATGGATATTTGGAACGACTGATTTAGTTGATAAAGACAGAGAGCCTGAAGAATTTTTAAATGATATGATTTCGTTAGGTAGTTATTTATTTTCAGATTTTGCAGATGCCTCCACTCAAAAGGATCGACTAATCTTTCATCTGATCATTTCATCGATTATAGAAAAAGAATTACTGGCTTCTGCCATTGATATTCCTTTAGAACAGATTTATTTGTTTCCAAAAGATACTATTGAAAAAACGTTAAAAGAGATTAAAGAATCTCCCTCAGTAATATCTTCCCAGACTGAATTTTCTCAAAAAAATGTCAATCAAGATGAATCTTCTCAAAAAAATGTCAATCAAAATATTACTGAAAAAGAACCGGTTACAACAAAACAACAACAAATAAAAGCAGAAACACAAGATACAGATATATCTGTTTCAAAACAGCCCAAACCAGAATCATCAGGCGCGACAATTGTTTCTTCAAAAAGTTCTCAAGATAAGACAATAGGACAAACGGACGTATCTTTACTCAAAAGTGGAACCGGTCTTAGATTGGAAGCCTCTGGGCTGGATTTCGCTATTTTTGAAATTGATAATAGCAAAATTGAAACTTTGCTGGCTAAGAAGAAAAAATTGTTTGTTGTCTGGATTCACTCTAAAAAAGATTTGGATGAAAAAGATTGCGATATTAACGAACTTTTAAACGATATTAAATCGTTAGGCGAATGTATTTCTCATGATTTTGACCGGGAAATTATTGACCCTGAAAAACAATTTTATCATATGCTTGTCTCGTCAATCATGGAAAAAGATTTGCTCTGTAATGGGCTGGATTTTCCAAAAAATCAGGTGATTCATTTTACAACAAACGATCTGACAAGAGCACTCAGTGGCCATACGGAAAAAAAAGAGACTCCGGTTCAACCTGAAGTTAGAGCATTAAAGGCTACACATGATGATAAATCATCGATTGCAGACTTTGAATCCATGAGAAAAAAAGAACCTGTTTCAACAACTTCGGTAGTAACTACGAGAAAAGCAGCTCAATCCAGTCATGTAACAGAAACCATTCGTGTCGCTGTTGATCTCATTGATCGCCTGATGAATCTTGCCGGAGAATTAGTTCTTGGAAGAAATCAACTGCGTCAAGAGATCGAAGAAAAAGTTGTCGATAACCCCAGACTTATCAATGTCATGCAAAATGTAAATTTAGTCACCAGCGAAATTCAAGAAAATATCATGCGGATGCGAATGCAACCACTCAGTAGTATTTTTAATAAATTTCCAAGAGTTGTTAGAGATATCGCCCGTCAGCTCTATAAAAAAGCTGAGATTTTTATTGATGGTGGTGAAGTCGAACTGGATAAATCAATTTTAGAAAATTTATCGGATCCATTAACCCATATTATTCGAAATAGTTTAGATCATGGCATAGAACCTCCTGAAGTTCGAATTAAAAATTCTAAATCAGAATCAGGCTTAATACATTTGACTGCTATTCATGAAGGAAGTCAGGTTATTATTACTGTTTCTGACGATGGACGCGGTATTGATGCTGATGCTTTAGCGGAAAAAGCCATTAGCTCAAATTTGATTACCCAGGAAAATGTTTCAAGGATGAGTGTCAAACAAAAAATAAACCTGATTTTTTTACCTGGTTTTTCCACTGCCAAAACAGTATCTGATATATCGGGTCGTGGCGTTGGGATGGATGTTGTGAAAACCAATATCGAAAAGTTAGGCGGCCATGTGGATTTGGACAGTACGATAGGGAAAGGAACTGTCGTCATTATACGTCTACCACTGACCTTGAGTATTATCCCATCCCTGATAGTCGGATCATGCAACCATATTTTTGCAATTCCACAAATAAATGTTCAAGAACTGGTAAACATTAAGTCATCAGAAGTCATCAAACGTTTAGAAAAAGTAGGTGATGCCACGGTATTAAGGCTTAGAGAACGTTTGTTACCTATGGTCTGGCTAAATGAAGTGTTGGGACTGGGTGATGAACCTGAACCCGAAAAAACTGGCGCAATAAAAGAAACAACTTGCACTGTGAATATACCTGCTACCATAGATAATGACAATCGCTTTTTAGAAGTAACACAGTTGGATTCTTTAGAAAAAAATGTCAATATTGTTGTTTTGAGAGTGGGAAGCAATAGTTTTGGACTGGCCGTAAACCAGTTATTTGATAATGAAGAAATCGTTGTCAAACCACTTTCAAGACATATTAAAGATTGCAAATGCTTTTCCGGATCGACTATAATGGGAGATGGTCGTGTTGCAATGATTCTGGATACAGCAGGAATTGCTGATTTTGCATTTCTGAGATTTGCTGAAATCAGTGCTGAAGAACGAAGACGTCGGGAACAAGAAGAAAGAGATAAAAAAGCAGCATCCAAACGAAAACCCATTTTACTTTTTAACAACGCTCTTGATGAATATTTTGGCTTACCTCTATCAAATATTTCTCGACTGGAACTGATATCAAGAGACAGTATCCAATTGGTTGGCCAAAGAGAATTTGTGAATTATAATGGAAAAGGTCTACCCATTATTCGGCTTGAAAAATTTTTGGCCGTTAATCCATTGCCAGAATTGGATGAGCTCTATTTAATTGTTCCAAAAACTGATGGTCCAATGGCCGGTATTATGGTATCGCGTATCATTAATATTCTGGATATTAAAGAGGATATCGCTAGAGATGCCTATACCCCAAAAGGTTTTTTAGGCTCTGGATTTATTGAAGGTTATTTAACATTTTTCCTTGATCCCGAAGCAGTCTTGCATTTTTTAGAAGAAGAGGGTATTTAAAGATCAATTGTATAAAAAACGATAATTGAATATCGGGTAATAATATGAGTATGATACAATTTGTAACGTTCAGAATTGATGATCTTTTGTTTGGTATTGACGTGCTTAAAGTTCGAGAAATAAATAGAGTGCTTGAAATAACTGATGTTCAACACTCACCACCACACATTCGTGGTCTGGTAAATCTTCGTGGCCAGGTGGTTACTATATTTGATATGGGAGTTCGTCTTGGATTAAAGAAACGCGTTATTTCTGAAGATAGTCATAATATTGTATTAAAAAGAGAACCTGTTGGATTACTGGTTGATGCTATCGGAGATGTTGTTCAAACAGATCAGGATAGTATTGAACAACCACCAGCAAATGTCAGCGGTATTGAGAGTGATTTTATGGCCGGTGTTGTTCGTCAAAATAATGAACTTATTTTAATTCTTTCCACCGAGAAAATTTTAAATGATAAAACACCTGCAAAAGAACGATAGGTGATACCAAATCCATAAATTTTATAAAAAGAATTATGGTACGGCTGGAAAGAAGAGACTCTCTATCATACATCGACGATTGATAACGAAGCCAATTTTTTTTAAAATCGATAGATAAAACAAACACTTCAATGGAAATACAAATACATGAAGATATCTCTTAGTGAATTTGATCTGTTCAGAAGATTGATTCTGGAAAAATGTGGAATCTCACTGGATAATTCAAAAACATATCTTATTGAAAACAGACTTGCCAGGCTGATAACTGAAACCGGATGTAAAAATTTTGGTGAACTCTATTTTATGCTCAAAAATTCTTCTCAATCAAAAGAGCTGCTAAATCAGGTTATTGAAGCTGTAACAACCAAAGAAACATTATGGTTTCGTGATCAATATCCATTCAAATCTCTAACCGATATTATTTTTCCTGAATATATCAAAAAAAATTCATTGTCGGAAATTAATATTTGGTCTGCTGGATGCTCAACTGGCCAGGAACCATATTCCATAGCAATTACGGTGCAGGAATTTGCCAAAACATTGATCGATGGTGTTAAATTCCAAAATCGCGTAACAATATTAGGGACCGATATTTCAGAACTCGCCTTAGAACATGCGCTTATTGGTGAGTATGATGACATAGCCATTCAAAGAGGATTATCCGAAAAAAGATTAAAAAATTTCTTTTATAAAAATGGCAAAAAATGGCAGGTTAATGATTCCATCAAAAGACTGATTCACTTTAAATACCAAAATTTGATGGATATTTCTTCTCGAATAGGGCCTTTTGATATTGTTTTTCTTAGAAATGTAATGATATATTTTTCTGATGAATTAAAAAGAAAGATTTTTAAACAATTTAATAGTGTGATGAAAAAAGGTGGATATCTTTTTTTGGGAACGGGTGAAACAGTTCAAGGATATTCGGATCAGTTTTCATTTATCAAGCATGAAGGTGGTATTTTTTTTAAGTTAATATAAGGATTATATGGAACTGCTCACGGCTCAGGGAATTTTAATTCGTCGATTGGAATTTGGTGATACGGATTTAATATTGACATTTCTGACCCAAAAACTCGGAAAAATATCTGTTCTTGCAAAATCTGCAAAAAAAAGTGTAAAGCGCTTTGGCGGTATTCTTGAATTGTTTTATTTATTGGAATTAATTATTCGCCCTGGAAAGGGGGATAAACCTGCAATTCTTCAGTCTGCATCTCTTTTGAAATCCTTTGAAAAAATCCGAATGAATGTAATACATACTGCCTATGCCAGTTATTGGGCAGAACTGATTTATCATTATATTGAAAATGAAATTTCTCAGGATGAAATTTATCACTTATTTGTATATGCACTGGATCAGCTCAATCAAAAAAGTATTCCTGCAGAAGTACTTCATATTCTTTTTCAAATACGATTTTTGAATGTTTCTGGTTATCAACCCAATTTTTTGAATTGCAATCACTGCCAAAAAAAATTGGATCATATTTCAGGACATATCTGTTTTTTTGATTTTAAAAAGGGTACAATCGTATGTCCTGATTGTTTTGAAAAAGAACGATCGAATCGTTTAAAACTATCAAAAGGAACAATTAAACACTTAATTTGGATGAACACTCATGACCTTAACCAAATTAAGCGGCTGAAATATTCCAGTGATGCCATAGACGAAGGCAACCATTTTCTTGAACGTTTTGTTCCATTTTGTATTGGTTACATGCCAAAAAGTTTATTATTTTTAAAAAAAATTCAAAAATAATAAAAATAATCATCAAATTATTAAGGAATTATCATGAGTTCAGCATCAGACCTTCAGCAAAGTAAAGAAAATCTAAAGCAATTATTTGATAAAATAGGTGACTTTTTATTTGTTATTGATATAAGTGGAAAAATTCTTCAAGCCAATACTTATATGAGCAAACGGCTGGGATATTCTATAAAAGAAATCAAAAAACTTTCCCTCTGTGATTTGTACCCAAATGATCAACACGAAAACATAATAGCCATCTTTAAGCAAATGAGAAATGGTTCAAAAGTAATGGCTTCCATTCCAATGGTCACTAAAAAAAGTAAATATATTCCTGTTGAAACCTGTGCCAGTGTTGGCAGATGGTATGAAAAAGAGGTCTTATTTTGTATTGCACGCGATGTCACTGAACAAAAAAAATTGGAAGATACTTGGCGCAAATATGAATTTATAGCCAATTCATCCAGAGAGTTTATGACATTGATTGATCGAAATTATCGATATGAGGCTGTCAATGATTCATATTGCCGGGCACACGAACTACCACGTGAAAAATTTATTGGTAATGATGTTAGTGAAATTTGTGGTAAAGATACTTATAGA
>Ga0272440_1002203_pt1 | contig 15395 bp, 12 predicted proteins | sample SSMMMBAug17_FD_192440 | JGI IMG/M metagenome (GOLD analysis project Ga0272440, IMG submission 192440) | Marine sediment archaeal communities from Little Sippewissett salt marsh, Falmouth, MA, United States - SSM-MMB-Aug17 | ecosystem: Environmental > Aquatic > Marine > Wetlands > Sediment ... | reverse complement strand
ATGGTCCTCTCCCTGTTTTATAATTTGCTGTGATACCCTGGCAACGGGTCCGCTTTTGCTAAAATTGTATGCCTGTTGAAGACAAAAACCAGGAATTGATGAAAATCTTGCAAGATCATGCCGTTGGGAAAAAATAAATCGATAAAATGATAGAATTCGATCCTGCCTGGTGGGGGAAGTCATCATGCGTGTGCTTTCTGCTGCTATGGCTGCGTCGCTCAAAGGCTGTGAGGTATGGACAGCCTCTGGAAATGAAGCCTCTCCACGTGCAAATGCCATAATTGCTTTTGTGTATTCCTGGCATTGTCTGGTTTGTTTTTTTTGATTTTCGATCAATGGACGGCAATCTGGAAGTGCCCAGATGGCATCTTCATAATCACGAACAAGATCATAGGTCATGCCGGCACTGCATTTTTTTTCGATAAATAGCAAATCGGTTAATATCTGTGTCAGATCATCCCACTGTTGGGCCAAGGTCAAATGAAAGGGAAGATGGGCCAGCATGTAATCAGGCAAATCGTTCAACCCTTTTGTGTATGCTTTCATGCCCAGTCGTGCAAGCTCCTCATGCCCATTTTGTTCCTTGATTGCATACACCTTTGATAAATCCGGATTTCTGAGCCAGTCTCCCAGTGACCGATGAAAAAAATGAAAACAGTTATCAGTAACCGAAAAAAGCATCCCCAATATATTGTGTAAGGTCTGTCGATCATGGATTTCCCAATTGATAAGATGGGTAATCATATCCAGACTCAATGGTTCCTGCGCCGCAGACATGGCATCCAAAAGTGGTCGAATCTTTTTGATATATTCGGCGTGATCATGGAATTGTGTTTGAAACAGCCACCAATACATGCCATTCAATCCCTGGGGCAATTTTTCAATGTCATATGGCCCGATGCGTCCCTGTGCCAGTTCACGACGTAACCATTCAATATATAAGAATATCCCTTCACTTCGTTCAAAGATAATATCTGTGGTCTGTTCGATTGACATGTGATCGGGTGTATAAGGATGCATATATCGGGTAATGTATTGGCGCGCATCAAAATCGTGCTGTTGATTGGAAATGTTATCAATTTTTGGATTGAGATTTACCAGCGCGTTTGTCACTTCAGGTTCATCTCTTGTGGTGATAAGAAGCTTTAAAAATGAAGGGGTACGCGACCATTCCAGAGCCAACAGCTCTGCCATTGCGTTTTTCTGTTGTCTTGTGGCCTGATCCAGACCATCCATCACCAATACGGCTGGTGAATATTGGCTTGATTTCATGCGAAAAAATGGTTGAACCAGTAAAAGATCAAATAATGTTCGGTTATCATAATATGCCACAATCTTTTCCATGTTGATTGTACATAAATGATTATAATATTCAGGCAGAAACAGTGCCAACTGATAGGCAGCAGAAAAAATCCATCGTCTGGGATCACTCATATGGCGGTCGCCATATCGGCATATATGAAAGCCGGCAGCATGATCTGAAAAGCAGGCAAACCAGGCTGCGATGGCTGTCTTGCCTGTGCCGGCATAACCGGTAAGCATCATGACTTTTTCGCTTGATGGATCCTTTGCCCACTCAGCCAACTGTTCCAATAAATCCGAACGACCGGAAAATCGTATTAAATATCCAGGAATCATCCCTTCAAAGGGCAAGGGACGCAATAATCGTTTGAGTCGCATGTGATCGTTTTCAAACATGCGTGTGGGATCGGGATTGTCCTCAGCGATAATCAATGCCAGAGAATGGGCAGTTTGTTCAAGCATATCCGGATTGGAAAAATCGACAAATGAACGATGCGCGATTAATATTGGCGGCATGCAATTATCCATTCGTATACTTAAAACCGGTATGCCGCGATCCAAAGCAAGGTGCAATGCGCTTAAACATTTGCCATTGGGACGACCGACTGTTTCATGGCTCATAAAAAACAGTATCAAAGCAGAATCCAGATCTTCTGATAACCATGCAAAACCATTTTCAAGCAACACATTTTGATTGCCTGTATCCAGACTGTCAAATGCATATCTCACCTCATGACCATGATTCTGAAGTTCTTGTTGAATATGGCGAACATTTTCAAAGTGATCCTGTCCCCGATAAACAAGCAACAAACGTCTCAGAATTTTTTCATGTTTTGTGTAGAGTTTTTGAATGTGATCTTTGGGTCTGGTTTCGGCATATGGTGCATAGGTAAAAACTGATGAACAATGATAACATCTCAGCCGAACCCGATTTTTAGTGACCCGGCTGGATGGTATTTTAAGTGATGTCTGGCAGTTTGGACATTGCGTCTGAAAGAATCGTTTAATGGTTATACGAAAAATATGCCTGCAATGTCCACATCGTGCCCGAACTGAATTCTGGCGCATCTTGTTGGTAACGATTTTTAAAGATGTTTCACATTGCGGGCACTGAATTTTCATAATGAATTATTCCTGCGTATCTTCCTTAACTGTCTGTTTTAATCGAATAGAAAGTTCATCCAATTGCTCGAAAGTTGCCTCAGATGGTGCTTTGGTCAGTAGACAGGTTGCTTTTTGAGTTTTGGGAAAGGCAATGATATCCCGAATCGATGGTTGATTACACAACAACATGACCAGACGATCAAATCCAAAGGCAATGCCACCATGCGGTGGTGCGCCTGAATCAAGGGCATCTAAAAAGAAACCAAATTTTTGTTTGTATTCATCTTCAGAAAGCCCCAGAGCCATGAACACTCGTTCCTGAACAGATCGTTGATGTATACGTATACTGCCGCCACCAATTTCGATGCCATTGAGGACCATATCATATGCTCTGGAACGTGTGGCCAGCGGATTTTTTTCCAAACGATCCAGGTCATCATCCATAGGTGAAGTAAACGGATGATGAAGTGCTTGATAGCGTTTTTCAAGATCATCATATTCCATCAGAGGAAATTCGGTGACCCATACAAATTTATAATCATCATTTTTAATCAGTCCCAGCTTTTTTCCCAAATGATTTCTCAAGTAGCCCAAGGCATCATTGGTTATTTTTGGATGATCGGCGACAAAAAAGACGAGATCACCCGGTTCCATATTTACTCTGTCTTTCATTTTTGCTTTTTCATCATCAGAGAAAAATTTAGTTATGGGAGATTGCCATTCATTTTCTTTCACTTTAATCCATGCCAGGCCTTTTGCCCGATAAATTGCAACGAACTCGGTGAGATCATCAATCTCTTTTCGTGAAAAATTATTACAGCCTTTGGCATTCAGAGCCTTGACAATACCGCCATTTTTTACCACTTGAGAGAAAACTTTAAAGCCCGATTTTTTAACAATATCACTGATATCACATAATTCCAGTCCAAATCGCATGTCCGGTCGATCAAGTCCAAATCTTTCAATTGATTCTGCAAATGTGATTTTGGGAAATGGCCCGGGCAGATCAATATCCAAAACATTTTTAAAGACTGCTCTGATCATGCCTTCAGCCATCGCCATGACATTGTTTTCTCCAACAAACGACATTTCAATATCAATTTGCGTAAATTCGGGCTGACGATCTGCACGAAGGTCTTCATCACGAAAACATCGCACAATTTGATAATATTTGTCATATCCCGCAATCATCAACAGCTGTTTGAATAATTGGGGAGATTGGGGTAATGCATAGAACTGTCCATGATTGATACGCGAGGGCACCAGATAATCGCGTGCGCCTTCAGGTGTACTTCGTGTCAGAAAAGGCGTTTCAATATCTAAGAAGCCGAGGGAGTTCAGATATTCACGAACTGTTTGCGCGGCATGATGACGAAGGATGATATTTTTCTGAAGGTGTGGGCGTCGTAAATCAATATGCCGGGAACTTAGCCGGACAACTTCGGAAACATCAATTGTGTCTTCTATCATAAATGGTGGGGTTTTTGCCGAATTAAGAATTTTGAGTGTAGACACCATAACTTCAATATCACCGGTATACAGTTTATCATTGATCATGCCCTCAGGACGTTTCGAAACAGTGCCTTCAACAGCAAGAACATATTCATTTCGAATAACTTGTGCACGTTCATGAATGTCTTGATCAACTTCGGGATTAAAAACGACTTGCGTGATACCTTCACGATCACGTAAATCAACAAATATTACACCGCCATGATCACGTCGGCGATGCACCCAACCGGCCAGAGTGACTTTTTTCCCAATATCTTTGGCTGTTAAAGCATTGCAATGATGGGTCCGTCTCATATCTGCCATTATATCTAACATAGCTTACCTCTTTTTGCGGACAGATCCAGGCTGTCCAAAATTTTTTAAGTTAAAATTGAAATTATAGCATTTTACCTGGATTGATACAACTGGAATTATACTTTTTATTGTTGTGACAGGAAAGTAAGTATTCTCTTAATTTCTGTACCTGCTCCACTTTTTATTGAAAAACATCTCATTTTTTTACAGTAGCCAGTTTTCTCTTTTAATATTGGTCCAAAAGGCCACCAATATAAAAAAGACTAATAGCTGGAACCACGCTCGTTCTCGGGTTCGTAACACCAAGAGGCCATCGGTCTTGACTATCTATATGTTCATGTTAATATATAACCAAAAAAAAACAAAAGCAACGTAACTTGTCGCAACTGGGCGTTTCTTGTAGAAAAAAAATTGGGTTTATGCCCAAAAAAGTACTCGTTCCCATGCTTTGCGTGGAAACGAAGGGTGCAGCATGTTTGTAAAAAACTTGAACACCGAGTAAGATATTTTATATTTTTTAAAATTTTCTAAGAATTATTCGTAAAACCATCCGGTAAAAATAAAGTGAAAAAGTTTTTTTCAAAAAAATCAACCAGATTTTTAACCTTAGACGCCAAAAATCTGCGTCCATATCGACTGGCAAAATATGTTACATTTACCAGCATGATCTTTGTTTTTGTGGGGGCATTGATTCTGTCGGTGCTAATTATGCAATGGACCAGAAGCATGCTGATGAAGAAAAGTGAGGATTATGCACTCTTATTGGCGGAAAATTTGAACCATCAAATATTTTTGCAATTTATCATTCCAGTGGCCATTGAAGTGGGTAAGATACAGTTGAGCAATCAATCCCAATATGAACGACTCGATCGCGTGGTTCGTGGAACACTGCACAGTTTTTTTGTTGAGCAGGTGAATATCTATGATATGAACAATACGATATCCTATAGCTTTAATCAAAAAATGACCGGAAAAAAAAATATGGGCGGCATAGGATACTATAATGCACGTTCTGGTAAATCGACATCCAGACTGTTGCAAAAGGGAAATATGTTTGAACTGATGATTGGTCTTCCTGAAATGACCAGATTGTCTACCTATATTCCATTGCGGGCAGAGAAGTCTGTTTCCAATATGTCTGGCCCATTGTTGGGGATTATTGAAATTGTACAGGATTTATCACAGGATTATCTGGCTGTATTTCGGTTCAAACTTTTTATTTTTGTGACATCCCTTGCTGCCATGGGATCACTGGCACTTGTTCTTATTTACGTGGTGTTAAGAGGCGAAAAAATCATTCGGAAACGTAATGATGAACGGCTTCGACTTGAAGCGCAACTTCGCCATACAGAACGTTTTGCGGCTTTAGGAGAAATGGCTGCGGGTGTATCGCATGAAATAAGAAATCCTTTAGGCATTATTCGCAGTTCAGCACAATTATTAAAAAAGAAGATGGCAAAATTTGATCAAAGCAATAACCTTCCAAACGTAATTATCGAAGAAACTGAACGACTTAATGATATTATTACAGATTTTCTATTGATTTCCCGCCCGGCCAATCCAACCTTTACAGAATGTCATCTTAATGAAATTATTGAGAAAAACACGGCTTATCTCAGACCTGAGTTTGACAAATTTGGATGTCAGGTCAAAACTTCTTATCAACGCAATATTCCCATGCTTTTGGCCGATAAAAATTTATTGTACCAGGCTTTTTTAAACCTGCTGATAAATGCAATGCAGGCCATGCCTGATGGTGGTTTAATTAGCATATCTGTGACTGCGGATTGGGATAAACTATGGATTGTTATTGATGATGAGGGTGCGGGGATACCAGAGGATATACTCAAAAAAATATGGGATCCCTTTTATACATCAAAGGAAAAGGGAACTGGTCTGGGGTTGTCAATTGTAAAAAACATTATTGAAGTTCATCAGGGCACCATTACACTTGAAAATCGTTCTGTCGATGGGGCACAGGTTAGAATCTGTCTGCCGGCACAACGTGGTCAAAAAGCAGATAACCCATCTAATTCATTGCGATTTTTATCGTACTAAATACTAAAAAACCGCATCTTTTCCATGCGCCTTCACATCAAACATGGCCTGATCAGCAATACTTAACAATCGGGTTAAATCTGTTGTGTCGTGGGGATAGGTTGATATTCCAAAGCTTGCACTGAGGTGGATGGCATAATTGATCTCAGATAAATATGTTGTATTTCTCATTTTTTGACGAATCATTTCAGCCCTATCTTTTGTTTCATTACGATCTAAGCCAGGCAAAACGATAATGAATTCATCGCCTGCATAGGCGACAGCAAAATCGTTTAAACTCAGCGTCGATTGAATCGTTTGTGCAACTTCCTGAATTACCCGACTGCCATTTAAATGGCCATAGGTATCTACGACATGTTTAAAATTATCAATGTCCATAAATATTAATGAAAAGGGGATTTCATCAGTTAAGTCATCACGAATCATCTGGTTGAGACGTTGATAAAGATATCGTGTATTAAATAAACCCGTCAGATTATCATGTTCCGCAAGGTATTGATATTTTTCTTTACTTGCGCGCAATTCTGTTTCAATTTTTTTTCGTCCCTCTATTTCGTGCATCAGACGATCATTCATGTCTGTGAGTGCTTTTTTTGAATGACTTAACTCTAGGTGTGTTCTAACTCTGGCCAGTAATTCTGTCCCATAAAAGGGTTTTGTCACATAATCTATTGCACCGGCTTCAAATCCTTTGATAATGCTTTCCGCTTCGTCTTCTCCTGTTAAAAAAATAATTGGAATATCTTTTGTTTTAGGATTAGCGCGAAGCTGTTCACATACGTCAAAACCATTCATGTCCGGCATGCGGACATCCAGTAAGATCAGATCATAATTATCAGATTCAACTTTCTCAAGGGCCTTTCGTCCACTGGTAGCGGAATGAAGATCATATCCATTTTCAGTCAATATGTCTTTAACCATGTGAATGTTCAAAAAAACATCATCCACAATTAATATTTTATCTGGATGGTTCATGTTTGTCCTCTGAATTCCTCGGCAAGCCATTTGACGATGATATCATAATTTTGCTGGTAGTTTATACCATCTTTAGCTTGAATCATTTGGTACTCCCTATGTTGATTAATATTTTCTTGTGTAATAATTTTAAGTTCATAACCTTCTTTGGTTTGAAACTGACAACTGTCATAAATAGTATCCAGATCAGCCCGAAAGCAATGCAGGTTTTTGCAACAAATTTTTTTTCAAAAACAAATCCCCTTGCAACAGGTTTTACATGAATTTTAAATTGCTTTACCTGCGCATGTGAAATCGATTTATCTTCGTATGTAATGAGTACGTAGCCATTATGTAAGGTACCTGGTAATGCACTTTTTTTCAAAATACAAAAGGGAATGTCAGCCGTCTGGGATTTTGCAAGGATTCTAATCTGCGTATTTTTTTCGCATGAAAAAGCTCCTGGTACGATCATTTGCACTGAAATATATTTATCCATTTTATCCGTGTTCACAATATTGATGCCAATATTCCTTTGATCTGATAATTCAATATCCGGCACATGAACATTCAAACTGTTCTTTTGCTTTTGGCTGTGAATATGAATTGGAGAACAGCGAAGGGAATAAAAAGGATATAAATTTGTATCGTGAAATTGAATTTCTATAATTAATGGATAATCACCCTTCATATTCTCTTGCAAATCAAATTCCATTGAGATTTTCTCATCAAAATTTGGATAGAGACAATGAATGGGCCTGGATTCTCTTAACTCATTTAAAAAGATAATACGCGTAACAATATCATAAGCCGTTGCAGGGCCTTTGTTTGATATATTTAAAAGGACAGAAATTCGATCTTTTTTAGTAATTATTGACAGCTGCGATTGAAGGTTCAGTGTATCAGCATATAATTGTCGCTCATAATTGCTGTAAAAAATCACTAGAGAAATCAATAAGTACAGCTTCGTTTGTTTAATTATTTTTTTGCAATAATACATATTCCAAAGCAGTCTGTTTCAAATGTTTGGGTTTTTCAGGAATGGCATCTAGAACAATTGCATCATCTTTGTACCATTGCCATATGATATCGATAACAGACGTCAACTGATCTGGCTGTCGATTAAGAATTGTTCTGAATTTTTCCTGAAAAAGTGTAATGGCATGCTTTCTTGTTTTTGGAACCTCATTGCTGATTTTATGTGCAGGGGAATTATCATCCAGAATGTTACTTCGCCACACCCAGTATTTCGCTGCATCAAATACAATACGATTATTTTTGGGTGCCAGATAACACGCAATTTCATAACCGATGTCCGCCCTGGGTAAATAAGTTTGCATATAATTGACAGCATCTGTATCCTGCTGTTGATAAAACTTTGCCAGGTGATGCCACAAACTGGCATGAAATTTATTGTTTTTTATCATTTGAATGATCTCTGATTCTGTTTGTGCCTGAAACTGATCACAATTTATATCATTTGTCCGTGATAATAAAATTAATTGAAATATGCCAATGCAAAGCACAGCAAGAATGAATCCGATTGAGATCAATGAATATAATGACTTGCGTTTAATAACGACATTTCGGTAAAAAAAAATCTGTCTGGAAGCACTATGTCCAGCATGAAGCACCAAAAAACCACAGGCTGCCAGAGAAGATATGACTGGCATGACAATATATGAATTTCCAAAATTATATCCCATGCTCAAAAAAATCGTAGCGATCAAGGCCATCATAATTCCCAGTCCCCAGCCAACATTGTAGAGACGCTGTCTTTTCTGCCACATATTGTTCATACGATATAAAAATGAAGCAATTGCACAAAGTCCAAAAAACATTCCCAACAATCCATATTCGGCCAAAAATTTTAACCACGCGCTTGCTTGCAATAGTTGATCGTCTGGGGGGATATCAGAATATTTTGACCACACAACAGATAATGCACCGGTACCTACGCCAGTTATGGGGGAATCCTTAAAAATTTTGACCAACAAAGTATTTATTGGATCTGATATTGGTGTTGATACTGAATTTGAGGTTAAGGCATAAACCCCAATTAACAAGCCAATCACACACCAGACCAAAAACAGAGAACGTAACCTTGGTTTACCGGTAAGCAGGATTCCACCCAATATGAGCGTAATACTTAAACCAAACATTTTCAATCCAAATGGCCTGGCATATAATAAAAATCCAAAAAGCAAAAAAAAGATAAATGCAATTCTTGTTAATATCGCCTGTTCTCCCCATAATAAATTGGTGAGAGAAACCTTCAAGCTATAAGAAAACGTTTTAAAAACCGGTTTTTTTGTTTTTTTGTAAAAAGACATCAACACACCCAGGCAAAGAGGGATTAGCAGATGTAATACCAAGGCCATATGATGATTGACACACAAAAAAGCGTTTGTTTCTGACCAGTCATAAAAAAATAAGCAAGCTGCCAGAGTACCCGCAATCAAACTGCCAAAGATACAATAAAGTAAAACGTTTAATTGGAATCGCGTTTTGACAGTGTGGATAATCAGGAAAAATGTACACAAATTTGCAACACCATGCATGGCAAATTGTATACTTTGTTCCGGCCAATAGGAAATATGACACCACTCATAACCAGGATCAAAAATCCAATATGCTTGCATTGCAATCCATCTGGTATCCATAAAGAGTCTGGGTGACAATAATCGTAATCCATGTGCCGGTAATGGCAGGCATAAAAAAATGAGCAGACATGCGATCAGCACGATAAAACCATCAAAATAGGTTTTGATAAGAATCATTTCTTCATTGGTTCTAAAAAAAAATTGATATATCAGCCAGTAACCAAATAGAATAAGAATCCAGATGTCCAGATACGAAAGCTTTGTCTGACAAAACCAGGGATACAAAGCAAATAATATAATTAAAGGTACGCATAGGCCAATAAACAATATGAATAATGTTTTCGAATGCTTTTGAGAGGGATTTGTCTGGCTTGATGGGCTGCATTTTTGGCGCATAATGGATCCTTGATCGTGTCGGATTTATTTTGAATACGTGATTCCATCTGAAGAAAAACGAAGACAGGCACCTTTTGTAATAAAACCACAAAAGCCATCTTTCAGGGAATGATTTTGCCAGTTTTCAAAATCATGAACAACATTGTCCTGATAATGCCATAAATAGGTTTTTGCTTTTATTTGGGGGTTCAGGGTTTTATTGTCAAGATAGTGCGCATGGACACTGCTTTTAAAATCCGAGGTTTCACAGTCATGAATAACGATATTTGCCTGATTATACGCATCTTGAAGCATTTCCGGGACAAACTGGGTATCACCTGTTAAGAATACTTTATGATCTGAAGAAATGTCGTGAATCATCAAACCATAAGTATAAACGATTTTTTTACCATTATACATGTGTTGTGTCGGAATCAGACTGAAATGAATATTTTGCCATTCAAAGCACGCATTTGATGAAGGAATGGATACGACGTTGAAATAATCATCCAACGTGAGTTTTTTTTCTTGAACTGAAGCAAGGCCTGCCTTTAAAGCATTATTCCATAAGGTTTGAACGAGATTTTCGTGAATAAAAAGATGCATTGGTCGACAATTGGGGTTAAAATAGGTAAACAATGCAATAAATTCCATTCCGCCAATATGATCATTATGTAAGTGACTGATATAAAGGGCATCAACATCCTGAATGCAGATCCCCGCATCTTTTAACGAAAAACGCAAATCACCGCCAGCATCAACAAGCAATAGATGATTGTTTTTTTGGATAAGCAAATTGCTTTGATAATTATGAAAACAAAAAGCTGAACCAGTACCTAAAAAATGAATCTCCATATTGACCTCATTTAATAATCGTGCATATATTTTGGCCGGCAATATTGTCTTTGGTGTAATGTTTTTTTGTAAAATTCAATACTCCATATAACAACAAACAGTATCTTTTTTAAAGTGCAATTCCATATTTTGCAAATGAAAATTTAATACACATATAAATTGCATTTGATATGGTTGGGATTAACTTCATTTTTATTAGAATTCGTATTGATAATCAATATGCTAATATTATTGTTAATCTAACTTAATTATTCTTCATCAATTGAGAGAAAAAATTGATGCAGGAAAAAAATACATATATTAAAAAAATAGACATTATGATAGAAATGATCTGATGAATCATGGGAATTGCTCAGGTTTGACCTGTTGGTGGGATTTTATTGGTGCTTACAAAAAGACAGGAACGTTCTATAAATAGATTGACCGGACATAACCCAACAAATTCGGGCAATAGTCTGCCTGGTTGATATTGATTTGTATTGATAAGTTCAATATCGGGCGTATGTATATACGTCCTTCAATATCCCATCTTCCCTTGAATTTTCTAATGTGTATTGAAATACTTGACAAAAAAATACTAACAAGATAAGTAAGATATCTGACTACCTACTTATGAAGGACTGATGGATTTCTATTTACACGGATAAAAATACAACCTGCCTATGCATTTTATGTTTTTTATTGCACGATGTTGAATTTTTAATTTTTAAGGTTTTTCGGATGCAAACCAATAATGGTAAGCATTTGAAAATATCAAATAAAAAAAGCATGAATCAATTTCATCATCTTTTTTTCACTTTTTACAAAATCAAATACCAATTAAATGGAGATAATAAATGAAACTTTTTGACAGTCATTGCCATATTGATGACAGCAGCTTTGATAATGATCGGAACAGTGTCATTGAAAAAGCAAAGGCATTTGATGTTTGCGCGATGATGATTGTGAGCATTACAGAAAACAGTGCAAAAAAAGCGATACAAATTTCTGATGAATACCCAAAGTGTTATGCATCAGTGGGCATTCATCCCCATGATTCTAAAATGTGTACAGAGACCAGCCTGTCTGTATTGATGGAATTAAGTCAGCATCCAAAAGTAAAAGCATGGGGTGAAACAGGTTTGGATTTTAATCGTATGTATTCTCCACAGAAAGTTCAGGAAAAATGGTTTATTCGCCAGCTTGAGATCGCAGAAAATCTTGGTCTTCCACTCATCTTTCATGAAAGGGACAGTAATGGACGCTTTCTAGATATGTTAAAAAGTTATGACCCGACTGAACGTCATGGTGTTGTACATTGCTTTAGCGGCTCAAAAAAAGAACTGAAAGCATATTTGGATTTAAATTATGAAATTGGAATCACCGGAATTATCACGCAACAAAAGCGCGGCGAATATTTACGTTCTCTGATGCACTATATTCCCACAGAAAGAATTCTCATTGAAACGGATGCGCCATATTTAACACCCATGCCTGAAAAAAAACATTTCCGAAGAAATGAGCCTGCCTTTGTTCGCAGTACATTTTTAAAATTATGCAATATCTGTCAGACAGATCCGGAACAACTGGCGCAAAAAATTTGGGAAACAACCTGTCGTCTGTATCGTATTGATGCCACTTGAACATACAAAAATATACTATAGCCCCACCTGACGACGTGCTTCGTACAACCCAATTGCAACAGCCGTTGCAAGATTTAAACTGCGGACATGTGTCGTGGACATGGGTATATAAACCGGAAATTGACAACGCTTAAGTACACTATCTGGCAAGCCCTGTGTTTCACTTCCAAACAGCAACCAGTCATTGTCCTGAAAACTGATATCAGTATATTTAACTGTACCCCTTTTGCTGAATCCTATCCACCTCGCATTTGCAGCGATCTGTTGCTCAAAGGTTTCAAAAGATTCATAATAGTACATCTCTACATAGTCCCAATAATCAAGGCCGGCACGTTTAACCGCTTTATGAGAAATATCAAAACCTAATGGCCCAACCAGATGAAGCGGTGATTGTGTCGCAGCACATGTCCGCGCAATATTTCCTGTATTTGGCGGAATCTGGGGATTTACCAGCACCAAATTGAATTTTGCTGTATTTGCTTCACTCACCTTGTTCCCCTTTTTTTGTCAGGGACAATCTGCTTATTGCTGGCGGAATTGAAAACTTTATTTAATCCCGCCAGATTTTCTTGACGCGCTATTGATAACTCTTGAACACAACCCTGTACGATTGTTTCTCGATATGAACTGATCATACAAAATGGGATGATTGATGCAAGAAATATGATAAAAATCAATATTGATATTTTGCCTTTATTTTCTAAGCTCATTGGATTCTCCATTTTTTCATTTTCTATTGCCATTGGACCAACTCGGTAATGTGCAAATGGTAAATAATGTCCAATTTAGAAAAATTTGAACTATGCGTTTCTAACATTCTATAAATATTTAATATAACGCACTGCGGCAAAATGTCAACTCGATTTTCTGCATTGCGGCATTTTTATCCTGTTACTTTATTTCATAATTATTCCTCCCCATTGGGCATTGTCAATTTCTAATATGACTTGAAGATCCTTAAAGCAATCCCGTAGTTGTTTTTTTTGAGACAAATAAAAGCCGCTTAATATCAACGCACCAGATGGCCGCATATGACATACAAGATCTTTTTGGATAGTTTTTATTTCATGAAGCATCATATTGCAGATAACAATGTCAAAAGAAGCGTGAACACATGCAGGTGACCCACAAATAGTGATCACGTTATTTAATTGGTTCAGTTTAAAATTATTGCGGGCATCAATTATGGATGGTAAATCAATGTCAATTCCCATCAGGTGCTTTACCCCCAATTTTCTGGCAGCAATGATCAATATGCCAGATCCTGTTCCAACATCAAGAAGAGATAAATTTCTAGTAGGTTCCATTTCCAAAAACGCAACAAGCAACTTGAGCGCAATGACTGTTGAGGGATGAGAACCAGATCCAAATCCATTTCCCGGATTAATTATGACAATTTGTTTGTCACACGTTGGGACATCCCAGGGTGGGCATATCATTAAGTGATTACTTATTTTTATGGGGTGAAAATGAACTTTCCATGCTTCCTGCCAATTTTTATGGGCAAGTGTTTCCATAGTGAGTATATGCATATCTTGTTTATCAGGCATGAATTTTTGATAGAATAATTCAAAAACATCTTGCATTTGTATAGACATATCATTAAAGTACACAGCCAATGTAATAGATAATGCGTTTTCATCAGCCGTTTCAATTCCTGAAGCCCCATGCTCAAAGCAGTGTGCGATCCAAATATCTTCATATTCAGGCTTTAAACGTACAGTTAGTTTTTGGTAATTGTTATCAATCATGCTTATTTACATAATACAAATTTTGCCAATATTCAACACAAAGGATAGAAAATGATTTCATATCAACAAATAAAACGACCTGCTTTTTTTAAGGCACTCAATGAAATTAAAATTGTTTTTGATATGACCAAATCAGCAGCCAGGAGTTTTTTTGTTAAATACCAACCGGCACAATCCCAAAGAAAAATTATCTTGCTTCCTGGTTTTGGTATGGGTGACAATAGCATGAATCTATTGAAGAAACGACTGAATCAATGCGGCCATCAAGCAGATACTTGGGGGTTAGGAAAAAATCATGGAAAAGTCACCCCTCTTTTGTCTGATTTTGGGCAACTTCTGGCACGGACATTTGCAGTTGAAAAACGACCCATTGATCTTATCGGTTGGAGTCTGGGCGGATACATTGCCAGGGAAGCGGCAAGAGATAATCCGGAGGCTGTACGTCAGGTCATTACACTTGCTGGCCCTGCAATTGGCGGCCCAAAATACACGCTCTGTGGAAAAATGTATGAACTATCCGGCTGGGATTTGGATACAATTGAATCATCTGTCAAGCAACGATTCGAAATTCCAATTCAGGCACCGATCATTTCAATATATTCAAGATCAGATGGTATCGTTTCATGGGAGGCCTGTTTTGATCATTGGTCACCCAATGTGCGTCACATTGAAGTGAACGCCTCTCATATGGGCATGCCATTCTCTATTGACGTTTTTCAATGCATTGCTGAAAATTTGTAATTATGATCGTCCAACTTATTAGGTTTTTCATAACATAGGGGCGTATGTACAAGTTAGGGGAACATGTTCATGTATCGGAAAAAAATCCTGCTTTATATTGGTTCAAGTATAGTCCCGCTTGCTAACGCGCACGGCTCAGATTAAAAACTGCAGAAATTTTCAGAGCCGCGCGCGTTAGCAAGCGGAATTGTACTTGAAGCAAATATCAAACAGGCTTTCCGAAG
>Ga0272440_1002202_pt1 | contig 15397 bp, 14 predicted proteins | sample SSMMMBAug17_FD_192440 | JGI IMG/M metagenome (GOLD analysis project Ga0272440, IMG submission 192440) | Marine sediment archaeal communities from Little Sippewissett salt marsh, Falmouth, MA, United States - SSM-MMB-Aug17 | ecosystem: Environmental > Aquatic > Marine > Wetlands > Sediment ... | reverse complement strand
CGCGCCAGGATATTGGATCAGGCTCTTTGAGTGATTGCCTTAATTTTCAAGTGCAGTTGAATTCTGCCAAAACAACCTTGATCCAGGCCAGAGAATCTTTTCAACTTGCCTTATTGGACATGGCTGATGTGTTGGGAATTCCTAATTTTTCCAAAACAATTACGCTGGCAAGTTTGGAAACTGAACAGTCTGAAGAACTGACATCACCTGATATTCAAAAGTATATTGATCAATCATTGACCCATCGACCCGATATTTTGTTGTATGAAAAATTGATCCAACAGGCCAAAGAACAGGAAAAGGCCGCAATGGCGTATAATTATCCCTTTGTACAAATCAATGCTGTGTATCAGGGGGATCGGACCGAAAATTATCAATGGGCGGAAGACGATTTTGGCAATACAGTCGCTGCAAAGATAACGTATCCCATTTTTTCGGGGGGATATTATCAGGCTAAAATAAAACAGGCGCAATATCGTATCAAGGAATCAGAAAAAAGCTGGCAGTATATTTCTAAAAAAATTGACACGCAAGTACGTCAGGCAGTTACCAGTGTCAAGGCTGCCCAGGCACAGGTTGCGTTGCAGCGAGATAATGCAAAATTGGTGCAGCGTAACAGAGATCTTGTAGAAAAGGAATATGCCGCAGGGCAAAATTCGTTGGTTCGCTTGAATGAAGCACAGCGTGATTTGATTACTGCTAGAAGTCATCTGGCTGCTGCGTTGGTTTCGTTGCATCAGGCATGGCAAAACCTGATGGCTGCTACAGGTGAAATCTTATTGGCTTTTGAAAGGAGATAAATAATGCTACAAAAAAAAATTTCATATGATGGAAACGATTTAAAACTCTTGCACAATCCAGACAACGAACAAAAGGATTGATATGCCTGTACAAAAACCAACAAAACTATCCATACTGGGCGCAACAGGTTCTATAGGCAGAAATACGCTGGCAGTCGTTGAACAGTTTCCCGACCTTTATCAAATTGAAGCACTTGCCGGTGGAAATAATATCGAACTGTTAAGCCAACAAATTCAAAAATTTAAGCCCAAATGTGTCTGTGTACTGGATGAAAAACATGCTGTTGCGCTAAAAAAAAATATCCAATCCAATATAGAAATCTTGCATGGATCTTCTGGCTATGAGCAAATTGCTTCTTTTCCGAATACTGATATGGTTGTATCTGCAATTGTAGGCGCTGCGGGTTTGATACCAACCATTGCTGCCATACGTTCTGGTAAAGATGTTGCTCTGGCAAACAAGGAAACCCTTGTTATGGCAGGCGAAATTGTAATGCGTGAAATCAAGGAATACAATGTCCGATTGCTGCCAGTTGATAGCGAACATAGTGCCATCTTTCAATGTTTACAAGGGCATCAGCAAAAAGATTTTAGCCATATTCTGCTAACCGCCTCAGGCGGCCCTTTTAGAAAACGAGAATTTTCATCATTTGAATCCATTCAACCCAAAGATGCCCTGAACCATCCCACCTGGAATATGGGACAAAAAATTACAATTGATTCCGCAACGCTTATGAATAAAGGACTTGAAGTTATTGAAGCCCATTTCTTATTTCATGTGCCTGCAAGTGATATTCAGGTTATAGTACATCCCCAAAGCATTGTACATTCAATGGTGGCTTATCATGATGGCAGTATTATTGCGCAATTGGGGATTCCAGACATGAAAGGGGCAATAGCGTATGCGTTGTCCTATCCCAATCGCTTGCCGCTCAATCAATCTGTACCCAATTTTTTTGAAATACAATCACTGGAATTTTATGAACCTGATCTAAAAAAATTTCCCTGTCTGTCCCTGGCATATGACGCATGCAATCAAGGAAAAACATATCCGGCTGTGCTGAATGCCGCCAATGAAATTGCGGTTGATGCATTTTTGAATCATCAAATTGGTTTCATGGATATTCCCCGCTTGATTGAAAAAGCCCTTACGCAGCATATATCAGAAAATGATATGAATTTAGAACGTATTATCCATGCAGATCAATGGGCAAGAAATGTTGTGAAACAATGGATCAGGACAAATGCTTAATGCAATTGCATATACAATAAAAAAATGTTTTAGATTAACAATTATTATAGTAAGTTTGTTTTTAATTCTTGCCTGTGCCGCTTTATTCATGGTGCCTCGATTTCTGAATACAGAATCCTTTAAACATCACATAGAAAACATCCTCATGACGAAAATCCAACGCATTGTTCAAATACAAGATGTTTCTATTTCGTTATTGCCGGATATTCATATTCAATTGACTGGTATTACTGTCAATGATACAGCGGGTTTTGGTCAAATTCCGCAGATTAAGGGTAAATCCGCTGAAATTTATCTTGCGCTCTGGCCATTATTCGAGAAAAAGATTGTAATCAAGCGAATTGTTTTAAGTGAACTCTCTTTAAGACTTACGAGATTGGCAAATGGCAAAACCAATTGGTCTAATTTTGTCAGTTTAGAAACCACGCCAAAAGAACAAAAAGATAAAAAGCCTCAATCCTTTAAATTGCAACCCGAGTTGAATATCGTGATGGAAGAGGCCAGCATTGAAATTGAAGATCACCTGAACAACAGGCATATCAAGCTATCCCATCTCAACTATCAAAGTACAGGCTATATACAAAATATCATCCACCTGAGTTTTGATATGACACTCACATTTCCGCTGGACAATAATTCTTGTTATATCAATGCCCATACAGAACTAAATGGCCGAGCCAGTGTCGTGTTTAGACAAGGTCGTTATTCAATCAATGACGCCCATTTGCAGATCAATGCCACAGGTTTGTTTCCTGGAGATCATTTTGTGGAAAGCCATCTGGACGCCAGAATTGCCCTGTCATATGAACATGCTGCCCTTGAGCTTTCCGATATGACGTTGCGTATCAATGATAATTTGATTCAAGGCAATATTTATGCAAGAAATCTTTTTGACGTTCCCGCCATATCTGGCCAGATAAACATGCGTACACAAAATCTTGTTAAAACCCTTTCCTTTTTACCACAAAAAATGGGTTTCAATGGCCTGCTAAATGCTGACATACTGTTCCAGACGCGTGGAAACACCATGGAATCAATAATTAAACATTCTGAAATTGAAATTCACGCAAATACCGGGCCCGGAAATATTCTTTTACCTCAACAGATTGCTGATAAAAATAGTTTCTTTTTGAAAAACGTATCTCAGGCAAGTTTTCACATTCAGTTAACCCCACTCCTTAAATTTAAAAATTCAGACTTTCAATTTGGATTTCTAACAAAACTTGATGGCGACATTAAAGAAATGGCGTCATTACTAGATTTTAAATTTAAAACCCAATCTCAAGTGTTCTTTGGCAAGGACTTCTATAATATATGTATTAACGATGGCGATTTTAATATTCAAGCCCTTTGGAAAGAACTTTCAAGTGACCCCTATGTCATTACTGGCGATATTGCTGGCAATTTAAAAACAAAGCGGGCACTGGTTAAAAATGTATCCATAGCCGGGCCGCTCATCAATGGACAATTGCGTACTGAAATCATTAAGCTGAATAATGAACCGGCAATCCAAAGTCATGTCAATGTAAAAATTGACCAGGTAAGAAAAGTGTTTAAGGCATTTTCTCTCAAAATGCCGAGATTTCATGACCCTACCGCCTGCAAAAAGGTTGCATTTGATGGCGATATCCTGTTGACAGCAGATTATTTGAAATTCTCAAATACGACATTCACGATTGACGAAGCCGAACTTTTGGGCAACATGATCTATCAATATCATCCTGGGAGGGTCACTTTTAATATGACCGCCAATCATTTAAATCTCGACCGGCATTGGATATACCAATCTCAATCACAATCAAATGCCGATCCATTGGCTGTTAATGGAACCATTCAATTCAATGATTTTCGCATATACAATGTTGCAGTTGATCAAATGCGTATGAACTATTCGGTAAAAGACAATATATATCGTTTTTCTCCAGCAAATGGTCAGATGTATGGTGGCAAATTCAATGGACATTGGACCTTTGATTATAAGTCCAGGATACCAAAAACATCACTATTGCTTCATTGTGAAAAAATCCAAATTGATCAATTCTTGAAAGATTATACACAATTTGATCGCATTAGCGGCTTGCTAAATATGAAAGCCTCCTTATCCTGGGATCTCAAAGGGGGGCAAATGGTAAGGTCTTCAATTAATGGGAATGCAAAGCTTGAGTTAACAAATGGCATTATCAATGGTATCCAAATTGTTCCCTCGGATGTTCAAAAACAAATCCTTGAAATTCATAAGCAAAAACCTTTAGACATTCCAAAACAGCAATATTTGAACAAGATTACAGGGCTTGTCAGATTTCGTAATGGCTGTATGCATAACACTGATCTAAAAGCATATGCCAAAGGATTGCGCGTAAAAGGAAAAGGGGAATTAAATGTTGCCAAACGTGAAGTCGATTATATGTTTTATGTCGGCATTGCCCATTTTCCCATTATTCCTTATCATATCAAAGGCCCCATTGCTGATGTTAAAACATATCTGGACACATCCGAGTTCTTAAAAGTTGCAGTTTCTGACTTTTTTAATAATGCAGGTAAATTTGGATCTGAAACAATTAAAGATACCCTTGAATTTAGCGGCAGAGCCCTGGATGTCAATACAGAGCCCCTGCAAGATACTGTAGACAAAAGCTCCGAAACAATTAAAAAAACAATTGATAAAAGCTCTGGCACAATTAAAGATACCTTGGCTGTGGGATCAGATATTATTAACGCAGGAAAAGATGCGCTTCAATCATTGGGCAATCGTTTGAAAGGCTTCTTTTTTAAATCGAATGGTGATGAAACATCATCTCAGAATTAATACGTCGTGTAGAGACGTAGCATGCTACGTCTCTACAGTACATTTACCTCAAAACGAACAATATCAATGATGAGCAATTTGTATTCACCGACAATTTTGGTTACACTCATTTTATTTATTGCCGCAGAAAGGAAATCTAATACGATGACAGTAGAAAATAAAACGAACATTCAAGATAATTTTATTAAGGATGCGTTTAAAACATCATATCGAGATCAGGACAAGCTGATCTCACCAGAACAGACAGTCCAAAATGCAAAAAAACAATTGGCCAGACTGGATCTGGATATTTTACACGAAACCCGCCGAATTGATACCCATCGTCTGGGCATTCCTGTTTATTTCAGCATTTGCGGTGCAGATGCCCAAAAACGAACAGGGAAAAGAAAACAGATGGGCAAAGGCGCTGATCCTTCACAGGCTGAAGCCAGTGCCATTATGGAATTAATTGAACGTTTCAGTTTATATGATTTTATGGCCCAAGAAAACAATTTTTACGTGGATACATATCAAAATATCTCATCAGAAAAAATCGCGTTTGAAACAATTGCGTGTTCGGTGCATGATGATATTGATCGGCAATCGCCAGAATTTCAATTTTTCGCCGAAATACCGCTTCGATGGACAAAAGCGTATGAACTTCAACGCAATACCTGGTTCGACATCCCTTTTGACTGGTTTTTCCAAATTAATGCATACAATGGATCCAGTGCAGGCAATTGCAATGAGGAAGCCATTATCCAGGGGATGAGTGAGGTTGTTGAACGTCATGCCTGCGAACGAGTAATTTGCAAAGATGTATCAATCAAGCAGATTGATCTAACGACAGTGACTGACCCCATTGCAATGGATTTAATACAACGATATCATCAATTGGGAATGCAATTGCAGGTTTATGATTATTCCATGGATATGGGCATTCCAGTCATTGGCGGCGTGGCATATGATCCATCAACCTTTCCCCATGCCAGTGAAATTGTCTGGACCGCAGGTGCCATGCCTGATCCATCAAAAGCATTGTGTCGGGTATTGACAGAAATTGCACAACTGGGCGGAGATTTCAACACCCATTCCAATTATGAACCCAGCGGCTTGCCCAAATTGACACATATCAATGACATTGAAAATTTTCATTCAAATTGCCCAGTCATTTCTTTTTCTGCATTACCCGATTTATCCAAAAACAATATTAAAGTCGAAATATCAAATTATATAAGCACTCTGCAAAATTTTTTTTCACATTTTTTCATCATTGATACGACCCATCCGGTCATTCAATTGCCAGCTATGTATACGATTATTCCTGGTGCGCGTTTTAGAGAAAGAGCCATGAATGCCAATATGGGACTGTTCACCGCCAAATTGGTATCAACGCATTATCCTGCTGAAATCGCCTTGAAAAAGCTTAATGCCCTGGATCATACCTTATCAGATAAATATTATATTCCATTTTACATGGGCACAATTCTGATGTCTCAATCAAATGAAACAAAAGCACTTGAATGTTTTAAACGCGCCTTGAAACGCAATCCCATGGGAGAAGATTTATGTGGTATTTTTCTTTACATTGGCATATGTGAAAAAAATCAACAAAGATATTCTTTTGCGATTGATTCTTTAAAAAAAGCGGATGCAATAGATTCTTTTCGCACAGATGTTTTAAATTTGTTGGGTGTATGCTATTATAAAACCAAACGATTCAATGCGGCAATTGAATGCTTTGAGAGGCTGCTTGCAATTGATCCCGGGTCGGCAATGGATCATGCAAACATGGGGGTTAATTACAAAGCACTTGGAGATTATCAAAAAGCAAGGGAATGCCTGGAAAAAGCGATTTCATTGGATCCAGGGATATCATTTGCATGGGAGCATCTGTTGCAATTGTAGAGACGTAGCATGCTACGTCTCTACACGACCATATTTTTTTTGTACGTTCAATATAAATGAGCATGTTATTTTTTGAGATTCCCAAAGATAAGGATTTTAGATATGTCAGATAGTATAATTAAACAAGAACTGAACGATGAACTCATGCTATATCAAACTGATTCCGAAAAAGTGCATGTGTTAAATCCAACAGCCAGAGAAATTTATGATTTGCATCAGGATGGAAACAGTATCCCAGAAATTCTTGCAAAGATGCAGCAAAAATTTGACATTGAAGATACGCAACAATTATGTAATGATATTGAAAACTGCATTACGCAATTGAAAGCACAAAAAATTCTTTAAATGGCATGTGAAAAATATGAGAATGATGGTATATAACATTCGCTATGCTGCCGGTGTGGGCCGCAGATTTCATACGCCCCTGCCATACAGTGGATTATTGAAAAGAACTGACCAGAATTTGAAACGAATTGGAAATTTCATCAAATCATTGAAACCCGATATTATTGGTTTAATTGAGGTTGATAGCGGCTCCTATAGATCCAAACGAAATAATCAGGCAGAGGCAATCGCCAATGAACTTCGATATGATCATGTGTTTGATTTAAAATATTCCTCAGACTCTCTGGTTAAAAGGCTTCCATTGTTCAATAAGCAAGGCAATGCACTTTTGACCAATCAAGCCATTGTGAGTCAGAAAAGTCATTATTTTGAAAAAGGCTTCAAACGCCTGGTCATTGAGTTGGAATTGACATCAATGGTAATTTTTTTGGTGCATTTATCAATCAAGTATCGACACCGGCAAAATCAATTAAAAGATTTGTATAATATGGTTAAAGATATTCAAAAACCTCTGATTGTAGCGGGTGATTTTAATTCGTTTTGGGGAAATGAGGAATTATCGTTATTTATGGCAGCAGCCGGGCTTCATAATGTTAATGATACAGGCATTCCCTCTCATCCAAGCCGAGCACCGCATCGTCAATTGGATTATATTTTGCATAGCCCTGAAATATTGGTGCGGGATTTCTTTGTTCCGCAAGTCAGATTTTCAGACCATGTGCCGCTGGTTTGTGATTTTGATATACTAAGTCCCCAGAGGCATGTTGTAAAAGATCATTTCTAAAGGATAGCTTTATGTCATTGCTAACAAAACCCTATCAAAGAGCGCTTAAACTTGGAAGTCTTGCAGGCCGTGTCGGCGTTTCAATGCTTGGAAACAGAACGTTTAACCTTTTTCGGACAGATATTTCCAAAGAAGTTCACAAAGCGAACAATCTAATCAAAAATGCACAACGTACTGTTAAAACGCTCGGATCCATGAAAGGCGGTGCCATGAAAATTGGGCAAATGCTTAGTCTTCATGAAGGTCTGTTTCCATCTGAGATAACCGCCATTTTCAGTACACTTCAAAAAGAAGCACCGGCCATTCCTTTTGATGAAATGCATCAGCAAGTTAAAAATGAATTGGGAGATAAATATAAACAATTTGCCAGTATTCACCCAGAGCCCTATGCAGCGGCATCAATCGGGCAGGTCCATGTTGGTGAGCTTACTGATGGCAGGCAGGTTGTGGTTAAAATTCAATATCCCAAAATTGATCAGGTCATTCGTGCGGATTTGAAAAATCTAAAAAATGTTTTGGGAAAATTATTTGCTTTGTTTTCATCTATCGAATGGGATCCCATCTGGGAGGAACTGAAAGCCAGATTATTGGAAGAACTTGATTATATGAACGAAGCCAAAAACATTGCGCTGATGCGTAAGCTCAACGAAAATGCGGATGATATTATTATCCCAGATGCGATAGAATCGTTATGTTCCGAGCGCGTCTTGACGCTGGAGCGGGTTGATGGCATTTCACCCAAAATGGCCTGCACAGATATTTATCCACAATCCATGAAAGATAGTTGGGGGCAGGTTTTATTTGAACATTTAAACAGAAGCATATTTATTAATCGGTTACTTCATGCGGACCCGAACTTTGGCAATTTTGCTTTTAAAACAGATGGTAAGGTCATTTTGTATGATTTTGGTTGTGTCAAACAGATACCAGATTACATTCATACTGCTTTTAAGGCCTTGACACTTGCTGTTTTGGATAATCAAATGGAACGTATTCCAGATATCTTATGCAAAATGGGTGTTTATAAAGGTGAGGGGCAGCCCCTGCCATTGGATATGATTGAACCCTATTATCAAATGTTTACCGATGCTTTTCGCATGACACCGGTTTATATTTTTGGTGAAGATCGAACATTTTATCAAAAATTGATTGAACTCGGCCGATCCAATCTTCCCAGATCATATGATATTGCTGTTCCAAAGGATATTATTTTTATAGATCGAACATTTGTGGGAACAATTGGAAATCTGCGAAAATTATTCGCAGGCGGCCCATGGGGCAAAATAATTGAAAAATATGTAAGAAACACAACAGACTGATGAATTTATTAAACAAAATGGAGGACTAAAATGAAAAGAGTTATAATTTATTGTATGATGACTGCCTTAGTTTTTGTGTTAACCGCACATGGCTTTGCAGAAACAAAGGAAGATAGAAAAATTTCCAACGCCATTGAAGTCTTGAATGATTTAAGTGCTATTCCAGAAAAAGGTATCCCGCCGGCTCTGTTTGCAAACGTTTATGGCATTGCCATTATTCCATCAGTGCTGAAAGTTGGATTTGTAGCAACCGGGCGTTATGGAACAGGTATTTTGCTGGTTCGGACAAAATCAAATCGATGGAGTAACCCATCGTTTATTTATTTAGCGGGTGCTGGATTTGGGTTTCAAATAGGCGCACAATCTACTGACATTGTATTGGTATTTAAATCCCAGAAAAGTGTCGATGCTATCACAGGCGGTAAAATTACACTGGGTGGTGATATTTCTGTTGCCGCTGGACCTGTAGGACGTCTGGCAGGCGCGGGCACTGATATTATGCTTAACGCTGAGATCTATTCCTATTCCAGAAATCGCGGCTTTTTTGCAGGAATTTCTCTTGAAGGCGCAGTGTTAAATATCGACAAAGGTGCTAACATTAATTTTTATAAAAAACCATATATTTCAGCCATGGAGATATTTACAAATAACGAACTTGTTGCACCTGTCATTGTTTCAAAATTGCGGCAATGCCTGATTGAATATACCAGAAAACAGAATTGATGATGGGCGAAAGGTTTATTCAGAACGTTAATCTAAAATCTAATACAAAAAGCCAAACAACCATAATGGAATTTTTTTCTTAAATCCAATTTCAATGTCATCAGCAGCAATATAACTATCTGATACATCCTTAATTTGTTTAAACCCTTTTTTTTTGCCGCCAATTTCAAAAATGTATTGATTATTGACAAGGAAATCTCCTTTTTGAGCGGTAAAAATAGATTCATCCAGGAACTGATGCTGACTGGCATAATAGTTTTTTATTTGATTGACAAAAAAGGATTCTCTTGCACTGCCAATGCTGATTTCTGATGTCAGAGCATATGAAATATTTGTGTTTTGCATATATAATTTTTCTGGTTTGCTCATGATTTTATATCCTTTTTCTTTACTTCGCACGCTATTAATTATTTTTGCAACTTCAAGATAATTAAGATATTCATAAATTGTTGGCCTTGATATTTGCGTTGCATTGGCAAGGTCTGTAATATTTGGCATAAATGGAACATTGACTGCAAGTAAATATATAAATTTTTTTAGTTTTCTAATCTGTCCCATTTGGATAGGATTGATATAGGGTAAATCTGTTTCTATTATTAAATTGACGATCTGGATAATTCTCTGGTGATATGTGTCCTGACCTTCAATGGTGAATGGGTATGCACCATAAGCCAGATAATTTTTAAATTCTTTTAAGGGTTTTATGATCCTGCAAATTTCACCTGCAATCTGAACATGATTGTCGATTAATGACTTTAAATGGATTCTTTCTATATCTAATGTATCTGTAAATGAAAGATACTCCCTGAAAGAAAGATTTTCTAAATGATATATCATTGAACGTCTGGACAAATCAGCATTTTGGTGGGTAATTTTTAAAATGGAAGAACCCGAAAAAACAATTTTTAAATCAAAACAATCATATATATTTTTTATATGGGTTGCCCAATTATCATATTTATGAACCTCATCAATAAATAGTCGTTCACCGCCAAATTGCTCAAAAGCTTCAGCAAATTCAAACAAGGATATTGTTTCAAAAAAAGGATTATCTAAAGAAATATACAAAACCTTGTCGCTGTCTTCATATTGCGATTTGATATATTGAAGCATGAGTGTTGTCTTACCCACCCCGCGTTGTCCAAGTATGCCAATTAATTTTAAGTTCCAGTTGATTTCATGATACAGATATCTCTTTTTATTATAACTTATTCTTATTAATAGTTTTTTTTGTATTTCAAATGATTTTTGTAAATTCATAAATACATCCTTGATAAAAATTGTAAAATCAGATTATCATTTGTATTGATTTATGTCAATTTTAAAAATCATTCTATAGATCGGTAATCGGAGGCTCATTTCGGGTATATCGTGTAAGTAATTCTCGGAAAATAACTTCCCCATTATTGATATTGTTCGTTTTGAGGTAATTGTACTGTAGAGACGTAGCATGCTACGTCTCTACACGACCTTATTTTTTTGTACGATCAAGAAAAAGAGGATGTTCGCAATTACTTATACCTGCCTAATATTAATTTCTTTATTTTTTTTGATTACTTTCTTGTAGTTGAAACTTTTTTATGTTATTTTTTTTAATTTATTTGGGAAATTTTGAACCATTATGATAGGCAATCAAGCATGTCTGATCAAATTGAAAAAGTTTTTTTAAATCAAAAAGCGGTCCAACGTATCCGGTTGTTAATTCACAAACGTTTAGGCATCCATATTAAGGAAGGGAAGGAATCTCTTTTACGCCAACGTTTGTGGAAATTAATTCAAAGCAATGAATTTAAAGATTTAAACGAAATTTGTGATCATATAGAAAATGAAAAAGATTCAGGTCTTTTGTTACGTCTCGCAACATTGATTTCGACAAATCATACATATTTTTTTCGAGAAAAGGCTCATTTTGATTACCTTCAAAATCATGTCCTGCCAGGCTTTGATTTAAAATCCAATAAATTAAGAGTCTGGAGTGCGGCGTCATCCAGTGGTGAGGAAGTCTATTCTTTAAGCATGACATTGGCAGACGCGTTTGGAAAACACGTGTTTATGGACAGGGTTGCCATTTTAGGCACAGATATTTCCCAAAAAGTGCTTCAAAAAGCCGAGTACGCACATTATTTAAAAGAAAATTTACATCATATACCAGCCAATTATCGCTTAAATTATATTGAACCAGTCAGTAAGGACACATTTTGTATTAGCAAGGATTTGAAAAAAGTCTGTCTGTTTAGACGATTAAATCTGAATATGGGTCGATATCCATTTAAACAAAAGTTTCAAATTATTTTTTGCCGAAATGTGTTTATCTATTTTGATATGTCCACTCAAGAATCTATTTGCAGGGAATTTGCACGACATTCAACATCAGATGGATGGTTATTTATCAGTCAAACTGAAACATTAAGAAACTTGGATGTTCCCTGGTCATATGTAGCACCAGGTGTGTATCGTAGAAAATAATGAAAAAAAAAATACGAATACTCATTGTAGATGATTCTGCCCTGGTCCGAGAAATTCTTTCTGAAAATTTTTCAAAAGACCCGGAACTTGAGGTGGTTGGAACAGCATCAGATCCATATCAGGCAAGAGATATCCTGGTCATTGAAAAACCCGATGTCATGACCCTTGATATTGAAATGCCGCGAATGGATGGCATTACATTTTTAAAACTTTTTATGCGTGTAATCCCAACGCCAACCATAATTGTAAGTGCTTTAACTGAAAGAAATAAACGTTTGACAATGGATGCTTTGGAAGCCGGTGCAGTGGATATCGTTCCAAAGCCCAAATCCGGTCTGGTTGACAGTTTTCCTCTCATGATGACCGACTTGATTCGAAAAGTTAAAATAGCTGCAACAGTCAATGTTTCAAAATTTCAGAAAACTTCAAAAGAAATCATTCAAACACCTAATAATCTGGGGATGAAGCCATTGGACGAATCCACAGATCGTGTTATTGCAATTGGTTCTTCAACAGGCGGAACTGAAGCTTTGGCACGCATTTTACCCGTGTTTCCAGCGGCATGTCCTGGTATTGTCATTGTTCAACACATGCCGGCAGATTTTACTGCCTCACTGGCCGAACGACTGGATCGTCTGTCTCAAATGGCAGTCAAGGAGGCAAAAAATGGCGACCGCGTTATTTCAGGTCAAATCTTGATTGCACCAGGTGGCACGCAGCACATGAAAGTCCAACGATATGGCGGGCAATATCGGGTTAATCTGGTTGATGGCGACCCTGTTTCAAGCCACAGGCCATCAGTGGATGTTTTGTTTCAGTCGGTGGCTAAAGCTGCTGGTAAAAATGTTGTGGCTGCGCTGTTGACAGGCATGGGGAAAGATGGTGCCCAAGGCTTGCTGGAAATTAAGAATGCCGGGGGCAGAACTTTTGTTCAGGATGAAAGAACAAGCGTTGTCTGGGGAATGCCAAAAGTTGCATGGCAAATGAATGCGGCTGAGGCCATGGTTTCCCTTGAAAACATTCCCAGGACAATCATCAAGGCCATGAAACAATCTTTGGATAATTAGGCCAGATTTTCATACCTACCTAAAAGGACATTAAAAGGACACAAAAATGATTGTAAGCTTTTCAATTGAAAACTGGATGTCGTTTCGCAATTTAGTTTCATTTTCAATGATCGCCAGTCGAGAGCGCCAGCATGGTGATCGCATTTCAAAAATTGATAAATATAAAACAAGACTTTTACCAATTTCAGCAATTTATGGTGGTAACGCATCGGGTAAAACCAATTTATTTAAAGCGTTAAACTTTGTCAGAGATTTAGTTGTCAAAGGAACACAACCTGACAGCTTAATTCCAATTAGACCATTCTGCTTTGATGATCACTTAATAGAAACGCCTTGAATGAAATGTTAATCCAATTAGATACAGGAATAATTCATCTTGGAGGTGAAAACATTTCATTTGAAAATATTTCTTTTCCTGACTCATTAAAAACATTAATACAAGAAGAAGTCAAAGAAGGAATGACAATTCGGATAGTTTCAGAATCAACGAATGATCGCTTTATTATAAGCCGAAAAAATGGTGAATTGGTCGCACAAAAATTGGTTACTTTTCATCATAAAACCGATGGCTCAAAAACTAAATTTGATATCAATAAAGAATCAGAGGGGTCACAACGTGTAATTGATCTCTTACCGATTTTTCTCGAACTTTCAGCAACAAGTTCTACTAGCGTTTTCGTTATTGATGAACTTGATCGAAGTTTACATACATTATTGACAAAGCAATTGCTTGAAGCTTATCTTGATAATTGTTCGGAAAAAAGCTGTTCCCAATTGCTTTTTACGACTCATGATGTTCTTTTAATGGATCAAAACATATTTCGTCGTGATGAAATGTGGGTTACAGAAAGAGATCATTGCGGTATTTCCAATTTGAATTCTTTTAGTGAATATAAAGACGTGCGCTACGATAAGGATATTCGTAAGAGTTATTTAAAAGGACTCCTGGGGGGTATTCCTCGAATCATCGCTAATGAAACAATGCGTAATTGACCGATTGTATTATAACATACATAATGAGATTTACTCATGTCAAAGAAAAGAAGACAATTTAAAAGGCCTCTTGGTCAAAAAAGTTACAGAAAATTGTTCTTGATTGCAGTTGAAGGCGCAAAAACTGAACCTCAATATTTTGCTATGTTCAACAATCAACAGTCAGTAATTCGTATACATTGTCTTAAGGGTGCTCATAGTTCACCACTATATGTTTTAAAAAGAATGGTTAACTATCTCAAACGAGAAGATCTTAGAAAAACAGATGAAGCCTGGCTGGTTATCGATAAGGATCAATGGACTGATGATCAATTGTTAGTATTTATGTTGAAAAATGTTCTAGCTAACTGCAAAATTTGTGACAGCCAAGCCAATTGGCTATGTACAAACAATTTTGAATAAATGAATATCGCTGATAATCAGCTTTGTAGCTGGCGCAAATTTTGCGAAACGTGATAGAAACCGAGAACTTTGATCTTTAACCAAGTACATAAGTGTTAGCAATGAACCTTTTAAATTATGTTGAAAAATGATCTCGCTAACTGCAAAATTGATGACAGCCAAATAATTACAAGCAATTATAGAAAAATTATAAGTTTATTCCAATCATGGAGTCCAATCTATTTGATGATACATCTTTTTGAGCTATTAATTGACGAAGGACTGGAATTAAATCATTTGGTATTTTCATGAAAGTTTGATTGTCATCTTCATATGCAGCTTCATCTTCAACGACTGCATCTTCAATGGACTGCGATTCATAGTAATTTAGTACATTTTTAACCCTATCCTCGTCCCATCCTGCTGGATATTTATTTAATTGTGTCATAGTTTTCGGGTAGAAAGAAGTATTCTCAAATGCGTCTAAAGACAATAATCGTCAAATTAAAATGAACGATTTCGGCAATTGCAAGAACAGCGTAGGGCTAAAGCCCAACGCTGAATGGAAAAAGGA
>Ga0272440_1002201_pt1 | contig 15401 bp, 12 predicted proteins | sample SSMMMBAug17_FD_192440 | JGI IMG/M metagenome (GOLD analysis project Ga0272440, IMG submission 192440) | Marine sediment archaeal communities from Little Sippewissett salt marsh, Falmouth, MA, United States - SSM-MMB-Aug17 | ecosystem: Environmental > Aquatic > Marine > Wetlands > Sediment ... | reverse complement strand
TTATAATGAATAATATCAGACATAGCGACAGCATCAGCTTTTCCTTTTTCAACGACATTTACCAAATGTTCAACACTCCCCATGCCGCCACAAGCAATGACAGGGATCTTAACAGATTTTGAAACAGTTTCAATTAATTCAATATCAAATCCCTTTCTTGTTCCTTCGTAATCGACTGATGTAAGGAGTATTTCTCCTGCACCCAGTTCAACGCCTTTCTTTGACCATTCTACAACATCTAAATAAGTATGCTCACGACCATTATCAGTATAAGCTTCCCATTTATTATCACGAATTTTTTTGGCTTCAATTGACAATACCATGCATTGTGAACCAAAACGATGCGCAACTTCAGTGATAAGATTTGGATTTTTAACAGCTGCGGTGTTAATTGCAACCTTATCTGCACCGACTCTAAGAAGCATCATAACATCATCTACTGATCGAACACCACCACCAGCCGTTATTGGAAGAAAGACATTCTGAACAGTATGATAAACAATATCTGTTAGATTGTTACGACCATAAAGACTGGCCACTGCATCCATATAAATAATTTCATCTGCACCATCTTCATAATATTGTCGGGCATAATTATTTGGATTACCAATAACTCGAACACCTTCCAGATGTATTCCTTTGATCAGGTTTGGCCCTTTTATATCAAGTCTAGGTATTATTCGTATATTTGACATCAATGTTCCTAATTATATTTTAATTGTTTGAGCATTGATTCTACCATGAAAAAATCAAATTCAGTATCAATATCTACACTTGTTTCATTTGACATATAGAATGGCATTGCAGGAGAAACATAAAAAACTTTTTTTTCAAGAAATAATTCTGAAGAGATAAGAAAAATGGCGCCATTTGGACGAAATGTTTTAGGTAAAGTTTGACGTGGTGACTCAAGATATTTAATATCAAAAAGAGGTTCAAGTATTTCGTTTTCAATAATAAAACTTTTGTATGGATGATCTTCAGATTCTGTAACGCTAATCGCGCATGCGGAATCCGATTCAAAAAAAGCTTCAATACAAGACAAGAGATGATCCGAAGTTCGCATAGGAGACGTTGGTTGTAAAAGAGCAATGTATTCCGGACAATCATTTTCTTGCTGAAATTTCTCTAGAACATGCAAAACAACATCGCTTGTTTTTGCTGTATCGGAAGCTAATTCAAAAGGTCTATCAAAAACTTCAGCGCCACAATTTTGACTAATTTGTTTTATCTTTAGATCTTCAGTACTCACAATAACACGTGAAATATAAGAACATTTTAATGCTGCTTCAATACTATATTCTATCAAGCTTTTTCCAGCCAATTCTTTAATATTCTTATTTTTTAAGCCCTTTGAACCACCTCTTGCAGGAATAATTGCATATACTTTACTGAAGTGTTTCATTGTTGATCCCTAGGTAAAAAAAAACGGTAAACTTTAACAATAAAGTTAAAGATTTTGAACCTGATGTTTTAAAACCCATTTTCCATTTATATAATTCCAAAGATGGGGAGAACGTGATTGATCAATAATTTCCCAAAAGCAATCCTCAGTTATACCCATATATTCTAAATTTTCTTGAAAGTGTTTTTGTGGAAATTCCATGTCATAACGATGTACCAGTGCAACACCTTCTTCTCTTGTTATTTTTCCATTTCTAATTTCTTGTGCGGCATCTTTTGTTGCTCTTCCAATTCCGAATTTGATAAGCATTGTATAATAATGTAAAGGATCCATTTTGTCATCTATTGAATCATATTTAGAATAAGATCCTTCGGTTCTTTCAATATTCGCCTGAAAGCCTGCATTTTCTACTGCATAATAATAGCACTCTTGAGGGTCCCATTTTATGTAATATCCTAAATAATGCACTTCTGTACCAGTTTTAATTAGTTTGTCAGGGTCAACTGGCAAGTAAGGGTTTAAATCATTAATACTTAAATCATAATCTTGAAGAAGATCCTCTGCCGGAATACCACCTAAAAAAAGATTATCTAGTTTTTTTTCTTCCATAAAGAACGATGGTTGCATAGTCGGTTGATCATTTTCTTCAATGGAATTTCCGTATTCAGCTTGATTTTCACCATAAAAAATTAGAGGGATATTATATAGGGCTGAAAATCTAGGTCCTATAAGTCTTTGTCCAATAATAAACGGCTGAAAAGGATGACATAAATTGACAAAAGCCAGTTTCGTCAATAATCTATGTAGCTTTCCATTTGGTGATAATAGAATATTGTCAAAGCCAGTATGGATCCAACTTTGAAAATTTTGCCATCCAACATCAGTATATATATGAGGTGTCCAGGTAACAGTGAGTGGATTCATGCCGTATTTATACTTTAATATATGTGCAGCAAAAACACTGTCTTTTCCGCCACTTCCAGGCACAATGCAATCATATCTACCATCTTTGCTGCGATGTTTATTGCAGAGCTCAATTAATTCGTTTTCCCTGCTTTTCCAATCAATTACATTTTCCTTAAGTTCTGCATAATGACATGCACTGCATACATTTTCATTGTCAAACTTAATCGTAGGTTTGCTGACAGAAGATTTATTTTTAAATTCAACAACTGAACTAGGTCGCTGATTTGATATAACACATTTTGAGCAAAACTTTACATCACCTGGAAGACCATATTTTACAATATTTGTTTTCATTGATTCCCTTATATATAAATTAAAAAAAAATGGTTAATGTCATTTTAATGTGACTAGCTATAATATATATATTTATTGGATAATTTACGAATTACTTCTTTATATCTTTTGATAGTAATTGGGTGTTTTCAGAAATATTTGATAAAGATTCTTTTCCCAATACACTATAGTAATCTGAAGCTAATATTTCTCCTGTTCCAGGTCTTTTTACCCAAATATTTTCTTTGGTAAAAATATCACCTTTTTTTACAGGTTTTATCGTAACGACAGATGCATAAGCAAATTTTATCGTTGGGGACTCTTCATGAAGAATGTCTTTCCTCCCTCCCCTCGCTTTCTGAACGGCCTCAGTGCCCAGAATCAAATCTTTTAATTCATCTGGATTAATTGAAATTGGCATATCTGGACCAATCCAATTTTTATCAGAGGTAAAATGCTTTTCAACTATTGCCGCTCCTAAAGCAATTGCAGCAAAGCACGTATAGTTCCCTATTGAATGATCACTTAAACCTACTACTGCATCAGAAAAACAGTTTTTTAATTGATTTATTGCACCCAACCGAACTTTTTCATAAGGTGTCGGATACATGGATGTACAATGTAGCAAGGCATAAGGAACTTTGTACTTTCTAAGGATATCCACAGAAACAGAAATTGACTTGATATCATTCATTCCAGTACTTAGGATTATAGGCTTCTTATAAGCTGCAATATGTTCTATTAATGGATAATTATTACATTCACCTGAACCAATTTTGAAAGCAGTTACTCCCATATTAAATAATCTGTCTGCAGCAAGTCGTGAAAAGGGTGTGCTTAAGTAAATCATTCCTTTATTTTCAACAAGTTCTTTTAGTTGATTTTCTTCATTTTCAGAAAGTGAACAGCGTTTCATCATGTCCCAAATTGACTCATTTGCATTTGCAGGTACAACTAAATTATATATCATTTCTTCTTCAGGAATATGTGTCTGAAATTTGATACATTCGCAACCCGCTTCATGAGCATCTTCAACCATTCGAACAGCCTTTTCAAAATTTCCTTCATGATTAATTCCTATTTCTGCAACAACCAAAGGCTTACAGTTTTCTCCTATTAATCGACCAGAGATATCAATATTTGTCATTGTTTCTCCTTAAAGTAAAAGGATTCATAGTTATATTAACAATCCAAAACTATCAATTATCTGTTAAAGGTTGTCCAGATTTCCACCGGTTAATAATTTTTTGAAAGTCGACTTCTCCGCTGCTTACGATTTTTTCTCTTTCAGATAGATCTGGCGGAACAAAACCTTCTGCGCCAGCATTTGTATAGCCAAATACATTTTTGGCAGGGCAACACTGATCTACAGCTTTTTTTATATTATCGATTTCTGCATATTTTGATCTTAAATTCAGATTTTCAATAGTTACTTGTAATTGAGGGTTTAATAAAGTTAGATGATTGCAAAGATCTTTTAATACCCATTCAAAATTTAGGGCTATTTGTTCGTAAGTGTAAATTTTTATGTAATTTTTTAGATTTATAAACAGTTTTGCATAGTCATTCCAAAGTTGCGCCTGTCTAGTCAATTTATTTGACGAAGGAAAACGTATACCATTCCAGCGAGGAGATAAGTTATCGTCTGTTATCATCGCTTCTGGCATGTTGGCAAACTCAAGCTTGTTCCAGTTTGCAATGGTATATACAGGGTCTCTAACAATAGCAATGATTCTATAACCAAAATCAATCAATTGATTAAATTCGCCTTTCTTTAAACCTTGGATTTCATTCATCACTAAGTATAATAAATTCAGCCTAAAAGTAACTATAATGTCTTCATCAATTTTATTTTTTAGATTAAAATTTTTAGAGTTAAATCGTTTACTCTCTTCAAAAATACATTTTCGGATATCTACTAAAGCCTGAGGTATGCTACTAATATCAGTAATCTCTAAATTTGTATTAAATACATTGTCTATTTTATTCAGTAAACTTTCAAATAACTCAACACCACTTCCAGGAATACCCGTCAAAATAACATTTCTATATGGTTTATTAACCTGATATTCTTTTTGCTTCAAACTTGCCAATAAATTTTTGATTTTGATTATCTTTAATTCTTGTACCTGTTTGAGCTCCTTATATAAATAAACTGGATGGTTTTGCTCACATTCAAATAAATCGTCAATGTTCTGTTTTTCATAAATATCATTATTTATCTCTAATAAAATATTCTTTACATCTTGATCATCATGATATTTATCTAGAAATTTATTTAATATAGGGACAAATAGATGGTATCGTTTTGAGAATTTTAGGACTTCAAAAAGGTTTAATATTGCACTTTTATAATAAGGGTCTATTTCCAAACATCGAACAAAATAATTTACAGATTCATAAATTTTTCCTTTGTTAAATGATATTATACCAAGATTATGATAGGCCTTTTGGTCTCGATTTTTTGCTGACAATAGTTTTAGCTCTACTTCTTTTCCTATTTTGCTATCTGAAAAAAGCAGATCACCTTTCCTTATTGAAAATGTTTGCATAAATTCTTTACCATTTTTCCAAAATTTAAATATGATTCATCTTTATTACTTCCAAGCAAGAATGAGTCTTATATTATAGGAGCTTGGAAAGTATGCTATCTGATACACTTAATTTATATACTTATGTCATATTCCCATTTATGACCTAAAAATGAAGGGTTTAACTTTATAAATTCATGACTTATTTTCGCATTCAGAAAAAACAATGGTAAACAGGGGATTTTTTTAAATTGAATATTTTTATGAAGGATATGTCTCCGAGAAAAATGAACTCTTTCCCGGATATTATTAACACGTCTATTAACCTCATCATCTTCTAGGTAAGTATTATTTAATCGAGCAATGATTTCTTTAATTCCCACAAGAATTTCTTCAGGAGAATTTTCTATCAGTTCTATGTCTGATTTAAGAAAACATTCATTTACATAATAACTCATGCATGATGAAGTTATCATTTCTTCGTATGTCAAATTACGTTTTAACTGAAATGAATACCATTTTTTGTAAAGTAATAATTCATTGTCTGCTGAGCATTCAGCTGCTACAGCAATCGTATTTACTGATAATATTGGAACATTAAATGCGCGTGCAACAGAAACTGGACCAGAAGGACAACCAATATAAAAGTTACTAATAGCAATAAAATATGGATCAACAAATTCATTATATGCAGGATGAAAGGGTGCGTCAATAAATTGTGAAGGAGCATTTACTATTCTTTTCATGCCCTTATCCCCCAGTCGAATAATATAGAACCCTTTATCAATAAGAAAGTTTATTGCAGGTATATAATTTTCGATGTTCATATTTCTATAATTATGTATGTCCGTATCTGAAGTATATTCAGGTCCACGTACATGCAGCGTTACAATTGGAGACGATCTTGGAATATTAAGTTTATCTCTCAGCCGATATCCCATTTCTAGCTCTTGATCAGTTAGTGAACAATAATATTCTGGTTTTTTTCGATAATATTTTTTTGCAAAAGAAATAGTCAAGTCTGGATGAGATAAGAGGACATATAGGCAGTTCGACTCTTGAACAACAGTGGCAAGCAAATTTTCAATTTTCTGAGGCCATAACAAACTTCCATCAATTGAATGTACAACATTTAATCCTTTCATAAGAATTTTATGAGCAGTTTTATTCGTTCTTTTTCTCCAATCAATAGGGGGATGAATAACAGTTATCTTATATCTTTTTGTATCATAATATATATTCCTCAATCTCCATATTTGATCGAAAAGCTCTCCAATACGTTCAAGATGGGGGTGAATATAAATTACATGTATTTGATTGCGTGTTACTTCCATTGTTGATATGCTTGTATTTATTTTTTCTTATTTAATGCTTTTATGAATGATATAAGGATATGCAGCTTACTAATTTGTGTTTAATCTAATACTTTCGCCAATATTCTTTTTTGTAGCAAATCTCCATTGTTTAAGCTCTTCCATCGTCAAGCTATTCATTAAAGCAATCTTTTGTCTTTTCTTTTCTGTTTTAAAATTTATTCGATCCCACTCTAGAGCTCTGATCATTTGCAATTCATGTGGAGAAAACTCATCTGTTTGAATTGTCCCTTTTCCAAAACCAAAATAATTGAAGTTGGTAAAGGAAAAATTTGGGTCTAAATATCCTTTAGATTTTGATATTTCATACAAATGCGTATTTGGAAGTGGAGTTGCAAGAGAAAAAACGACCCAATCAACATCAATATCACCTGCAAAGTTGACTGTTTCCATTATTTGATCCCAGGTTTCACCCGGTAATCCAATAACAAATAAGCATGCAATTTCATATTCAAGTCTTTTTGCTTCCTTTATAATTGTAACTGCGTGATCTAGCTTTAATGGTTTCTGGATAATATTTGATACAACAAGTTGATTTCCAGATTCAATAGGTAAGGTAACTTGATAACAACCACTTTTTTTCATTAATTCTAATAGATCGCTGTCTAAAGCAAATATTGGAACATTTGTCGCTTTCCAATGTAAGTCGTATTTTCTTTCTATTAATCCATCCAGAATTTCAATAAACCTTTTTCTGTTGAATAACAAATTGTCATCTAAAAAAATAATTTCTCTGATCCCATAATGTTCGACGAGCCAGTCGATTTCCTGTAGAACATTAGAAGATGATCTCATTCTACATTTTGAGCCTTGAATTGTTTTGCTGCTACAAAAAATACAATTAAAAGGGCACCCTCTTGTTGATATTGTTACAGCGTATGGAAGATATCTTGGGTTATTATATAATGAATATTTATTATGTCTATATGAATATTTTTCATAGTTGACTAAATTATAGCTTGGAAACGGTAAATTGCTAAGGTTTGTAATATAATGTTTGTGCGCATTGATTATCGTTTTGTTATTCTTTGTATATCCTATCCCATCAATCTTCCCTAAATCACCATTGCCCTCAATTACGTTCAATAGTTTGATAAAACGCTCTTCACCTTCAGACATGACGATGAAATCAATATTTTTATTTTTCAGGCAGTAATCCGGCATTACAGTAGGGTGGACTCCTCCATTAATCACAATAACTTCTTTACTCGTCGATTTAATCGCATTGATTAATGTATTTGAAGACTCAGCATATTCAATAGACATTGTACTTATACCAATTACATCCGGAGAAAAAGAAAAAATGACCTTAATTGTTTCCTGTATTGTGTAATTCTCAAGATTTGCATCAACAATACTAACATTGTATCGTTTTTCGATTACAGAAGCTAATAGGCATACTGAATAGGGATGCATATTAAATGATCTTGTTCCAGCCCATAATCCATTTGGTATCACTAAGACGACATTTCTAATGTTTTTTTTCATTTAGAGCAACCTTTTTGTGTTAGATTTAATATAGATGCATGAGTAAGTCTAGTTTAAGATTTGGTAAGTATGATCGTCCAACTTTAGTTTTTCTTGGTATAAAAGATGCCCTCTTGGTTTGAGACTCAATAACTGCGACTCAAACAAGTCTGCATGATTCATGACAAAAAAACCAAAGCTGAAAATCATAGTAATAATTATTACTTCTAGAAAATCTATATATACTGTTAAAGAAGAATTAACCAAAAAAACTTGGTAACATGTTACTGGGGGGCAGAATAGAAACAAATTTATTTCCCTGGCTTAAATATCTTGAGTGAGTATTAATTATGTTTAATTCATTCTCAGCATTAACTGCTAAAAAACAATAATCAGGTTCTATTTCAATCAGTTTCGATCCGGGCAGGATTTGAATATGTGATCCTGGTAAATACTTGTTTTGTTTTTCTAATTGGTCATCAAAACAACAATCAAAATAGCGACCTATCTGTGTATAATTAATGATTGAACAAGCTCTACAACCTGCTCCATAAATTGCAATTTTATTATTTTTCTTCTTTAACTTTTCAAGGTATTTGTTTAACTCATGTTTAAAATATGGCCATCTCTTTTTAAAAAGTGAAATATTACTGAAATGATTTGGTAAGTATTTTGTTTCAAAGGATGCACTCTTGTTTGAATATTTAAAAAAAACCAGCAATGTTTCACCGCTAAAATGATATACTTCATCATGAATGATTTGTGCACCTATTTGTGAACATAAATATTTTAGTATATCTAAATTAAAATAATTTACATGTTCTTCCCAAATTGAACTGTAATCAAATCTGTTCAAGATAAAGTCTAAATTAGGTACTTCAATAAGTATTAGTGCATTATCTTTTAATAATATCTTAATTGCCTCTATCAATTCGTCCAATTCAGTAATATGTTCTATTACATGTCGAGCAATTAAAAAATCAAATTGTCCATGAATTTTAACGATCTCATCCGCACTATTATGAGTTAAGTAGCAATTTATTGTATTTATTTTGTTTTTGCATGAGGCATTATATCCGTCTGCACTGGGTTCAACACCGAGAAGATTTACATATCCTAATTTACTTAAAATTTTTAAAAAATTTCCATCATTGCATCCAATCTCAACAATTTTTGATTTTTTATCAACGATAAATTTATTAAGAATCAATGAAATTAACTTTTCTGTTTGAGGGTTATTCTTCCATGAACTGAGCCAGTTATAGTTAAAATATAATTCATCCTTAGGAATAGGTTTCCCAAGTTGAACTAATCCACAGTTTTTACAAAAAATTAAATCGACTGAATTTTTATATTCTGCTTCATATTTTTGGTTTAACAGTCTATGAGCAATTGGATGTTTCCCGAAATAAATGATTTCTTCTAAATCACTACTTTTACATAGATTGCAAAATTTATTTTCATTATAAAAAGAATTCATATAAAATCCATATTATCAATATCTGCATGTAGATTGGACAAGCATATTGTTTTTCGTTTGATAATCGATTAAAAATAGTTGAATGAAAAAGTAGACAAGACAGATATGCTTTTTTATTTTTTATTCAAGTTTGTTTTTGCTGAATTTCTTTTCTAAATACAGCAAATTGAGAAGGCATTCCCCAACTTTGTATAAAGGGTTGATCATTATTACAAAACTCTATTAAATCAGTCGGTCCACCCTGTTTAAGTAAGTGTAAAATATATTTAATGCTGTAAATAGTTTTAAGCGTTACTGCAATATCTTGTTCTTTGGAAAATGTCATGTCAGTATTGAATATTTTTTCTAATTCAGACAAGTATTCTACACACTCATTTGCTTGATCACTATTAAAATTATCAATTAAGCCATCGATAAGAGTTATCAATTCCCATAACATTTCTTCTATTGACGTATCGTTTATCAAAAGAAAATGTTCCCGACCAAACATATGACTTATCCTGCTTCGTGTAATAAAATCATTTAACATATTCATCTGTTGATCAGAAGATAATAATTTTTTGAACCAGTAAACGCTTAATTCATCTTTATAAGGTGGCCATGATGAATATAAATATAATCCTGCATCTTTCATTTGTTTAAAGAATGTCTTCAATTCATAAAAGTTACGCAGTCTTACAAAAGGGCTTTCCAGTACATCCATAACCCATGATTCAATAGAACGTTTATGATGTATTGAATCCCATTTCGCACGAAATAGTTTTTCCGCTGATTCAACACTGCTCATACCTGTTAACAATTTAAATCTGGTAAAAATAACTTTCAGAAAAAGCTCTAGGAAAGAGCCAAATCCATCACTATAAAATAGAATAATAAATCCATCATCTTGCAAAAGTTGATAAAAAAAGTTTATCCACAATGAGTCTGGTTTTACAGTATAAATAAAGCCTTCAGCATCAATAATATCATATTTTTCAAATTGTAATGTTTGTTCAGAAAAAGTTTTAAGGTCTAAACGACTCATGTTATGTAGTTTGTGAGATAATTTGAATTTTTTAAAGTAATGATTGATCATCTCGTGAGCTTTTTCATTCGGTTCTACTAAAGTACAATTGGCATCCCACATTGCAAAAACTAAGGAATTCTCGCCTGAATCTGGCCCAAACTCAATAAGTCTTGAATTTTTAAATATCTTTGTTGGAAGATATAGCTTTTCTTCAAAAAGCTTTCTTCTTTCCCATTCATAAAGAGTTAAATCATCCCATGATTTAAACCCACCATATGTAGGTGAAATATTCATATTCTCGTAGTACTCATACATATTTTGATACATAAAAATAATTACCTCAATAAAATTAACGAATAAAAAGCTACCACATTTTAAAGCATTTTCATTTTGTTATTTTTAAGCGTCTTCAATTCTTTCTTTTCTTAAATATTCGTTTTTAAAATGTTGGGATAAGAGTTATACAATAATGAAGCATTCGGATAACTCTCTAAGAAATTTCTTACAACTCTGTTGTATCTGGCAATGTTTTCCTCACTAAAATAATCTTTCCAAATACCAATTTTACCTGACCACCCATGAGGATATGATTGTTCATTCAGCTTAATAGAACGCTCTCTCTTTGTTTTATAATCATCTGCTATTGAGTTGCATTTTATTGAAACGTTATCATCTGCTCCATTTCCATGAAAAAATTTGGATAATAAATCTATCGTCTCCTTTCGTTGTTCAATAAAACTTTCATAAGTAATTATAATTGACTTTTTGTTATCTCTAAATGTTAGCCAATCAACAATCCACGATAATATTTTGAATAAATACCCGTCCTGTATCAAGTATCTTAATGTTTCATCATGATCGTTTTTGTAAAGTTTCTCTCTATTCAACGGATATATATGATCAAATATAATTTCATTAGAACCATGATTATTATATAAATAATGAGTGAAGATAGCAGTTATTTGATCTATTGGCTCTCTTATCAGTATGACATATTTTACACCTAGATTCATTAATACTTTTAAGTTTTTCGAAGTTGGAGATGTGTGATATTTTACCAGGCCGCCTAATGGAAAATCTTTCACTATCTCAGGACGAAGATCTGAATCATCATTTTTTTGCATATAGCGCCCATAATCTCTTCTATCAAATCCTTTGGAATGAATAACAGAAATACAAGATCCAATAATAGATGAAGCTGATTTTGGAAGAGCTGCAACAACGATAAATTTATCTTCATAAAATCGATCTTGGATTCTTTTATTTATGAATTTATTTAATTTTATTTCTCGAATGGCATCAGATAAATGAAAAGGCAAATGACTTATTTCAGGGATAATTTTTGGAAGTGTCATATCTATCGGTTCATTTAGACTTATGAGCTTACTTTTATCATGTAAATTTAAAATTATTGTTCTATCCTGCTTTGACAAAGAATCATTCATAAAACATGAAAAATATTCCTTTAACCCAAAACATGTGTTTGAAGTAATGACATAATCAATAAAGTTGGATTTGCTGATATCCCATTTTAATGGTGGAAATATGCAGTCATATATCAAAGAGCCAAACAATATTGATATCGTTTCAGATGAAATTCTATACAACATTTTTGCTATGTGATTTACAAAATCACCGTATGAAGTAGATAGAAATATCATATCTGGTTTCACACTTACTACGAATTTTGATATAAAAGATTCTTTTCCTAAATCAGAAATACTCACTTTTTGAAGTATTACTTCAACATTCGAAATCTGAACCTTATCATCTTCTATTTTACCATCAACAGGTTCTGTGAACAAAATAAATCGTTTAAATTGCATAAATACCAACTCCTTAAAATCTATCAATCAACGAGATCTAGTCTTATATAGATAGATCCCAAAGAATCAATTGTTTTATTTAGGAATTCTCTGAAAATAACTTCCCCATTATTGATATTGTTCGTTTTGAGATAAATGTACTGTAGAGACGCAGTATGCTACGTCTCTACACGACCTTATTGTTTTGGACAATCAAGAAAAATGAAGATGTTATTCTCCGAGCATTCCTTAATGAAAGACCAAATTAGATATTTCTTTCCATGATTGGGCAAATTCTATTTTTCGTATTCGTTTTCTTTATTTCATTTGGAGTAAATAGAATTTTTCTGATATTCATTGGAAATGATTTTTCATTGAAAATCTCCTCTAGATCATCAATAAATATATCGCAATTGAGTTGAGATTGATTTTCAGGCATTAAAACCATCTGCATCCCAATGGCATAGTTTTTCTTTTTATATTTTTAAGCACTTTTTCAAAATCACTTTCTTTTGCTTGGTGGATTTTTGAATAATTGCCTTTTGTTCCTGCATTAATACTTTTTTGGTGAATATTTGTAATAATTTCAGCAATACTTTTTTATAATTAATATTTACATATATATCAATTTAATACATAGAGTGTAACAAAACAAAACGGTCATAACATATTTGAATCAAATAGAATATTAAGGTGCAAGATCTCGGAGTCAGACGGGATGCACCCATTTGCCGGTATCTATTTAATTGCAGAGAATCCTTTCTCACCTATACAACCATCAATAACATGAGGGTTTGTAATAACCATTTCAGTTGTCCATAAAACATTCGGAGGTCTAATACCGATCAGAAATTGGAGTTTATCAATATCTAATGTTGTGTGTTTAGGTATATGTTCAAGTTTTATTTTCGAAGAATTAATAGGTTTGATTAATCTTTTATTACAATTTAATATTTTTGCACATAATCGAGCAATATCAACATAATTAATATCCATATTGCCTGAAATTTGAAGAACTCCAGAAATCTTTTGTTGAATTACAATATTTATGACTGTGAGTACTATTGAAAGAGGAATTGGAGACATGTAAAGATCCTTAAAAGGGTTTATTTCCTTGCCTTTTGTTAGTAATTCTTTCCAGTTGTTAATTAAATTATCCTTTGAGCTTAGCACCTTCGTTAAACGAATTATAGAAAATGGCTGCTTCATTTCCATGATCCTTTGTTCAATTTCTGCTTTTTGCCTGCCATATTCTGTCATTGGAGAATATGGTGAATCAATGGGTGCATATGCCTGGCTACCATCAAAAACTTGATTGGATGACAAGTATATAACGAAAATATTTTGAGATAACAATTTTTTTATTAGTTCAAATGTATTTGTAACATTAATCTCATATGTTCCTACAGGATCATTTTTACAACTCATTAATCTCGTTTCGCCGGCACATATCACTGCAATATCAATATTTATTGGTATTTTCCAGGTTTGAGGGGAATGAAACAAATCAAAAAAAATTGTTGTTTTATTCAAATGATTTTTGTGACGTGTTGTGCCCAGAACTGGTTTTTCCTGAAAAATCAAATGTTTTTTTAAAGCATTTCCAATGAGTCCATCTGAACCAATGATCAAGATTTTTTTGGAAATAGTCATTCAAATTTTTCCCATGGTGTTGAACTATTATGATAGATTGAAAAAGAATTTCGCTTTAAACAAAAGATAAGTGATTCATATCAATTAACAAATATTCAAAAATCAACTGATTCTTTTTGTTAGCAATACAATGATGTCGACAATGTTTATGGGGATTAATTGAATAAAATTTATCCTTTCCAGAAAACCAAAAAGTTTTAAATGTAGTATCTTTTATTGATCCAATCAAACCATTATCTGTATTATATGCTTTGTCTTGACAAGAATACACATTTAAGTCTGCCCCAATAATAGGTAAAATTTGAAGATATGGACACCATTCATAATTTTTTTCAAACTTTTCATCCATTTCATGATAGGAATCATATATCAAAAAAGATGAGCTTTGAAATTGTTGGATTGCTTTTTGGATTTGATCTTTAACTTTTTGAAATATTGGCATGTGATATTTATTATTTTCAACTGCATCATTACTTGTAATACAAGGTGATATTTTGACACTATTGATACCAATATCTTTTATTTTTTTTATTAATTCAAAAAAATTTCCTGAATTCATTTCATTAATAACAATACTTACTCCTAAATGACATTTACCATCAAGTTGAACAAATGATTTCATATTATTCATAACTTTTGTAAATTCTTCATTTGGAACATTTCTATAAGCAGAATAACTTTTATTATCCCATCCATCTATAGAAACTCTTAACCACACAGCATTTTCAGAAAAAAATTCAGCAATTTCACCATTTAGTCGAGATCCATTCGTAAGTGCTGCAAATTTAATATTGTGAGATGTTAATTTTTTTGAAGCATCCAATAGATATGGGTAACAAAATGGTTCTCCTCCACCGCTAAATGTAATTGCCTTTACTCCTATTTGGTTACAACTATCTATGATTTCGATCATTTTACATTTTGGAATAAAATGATTTTGGTTCATATCTTTTCCTAATTGAAGGCGATCTGATCGGTAAGCACAATAAGAACAATTATGATTGCAGATATTTGTTGGTTTTATTCTAACATGGACAGGTGATGCTATTATATTTTCATTTGGTGGTAGGGATTTAAGTTTTTCTTGATAGTGAAATATTTTCATACTTGAATAGGGATGATATTTCATAACAATTCCTTAATACTTTGTGCGTGAATAAATGTGAGATATATATTTTAAAACGCATTATTATGTGCGCTCTATTTTTTTGTTTTTTTCTTCCTACTCTTCTTTTTCAAATCAGTTCTGTGTTGATGAGCTATGTCTATTTAGTGTCTGAACAAAAAATCATTTTTCGTTTATAATTTGTGAGGCAGCCAAGTTAAAACCGAAAATTAAGTGCATAGTTGTATTGATCAATTTTGTGGTTAAAAAGCTTACCATAGAAAGCCTTATAATTATGCACATAATTTTCGCTTTTAACTTGGCCGCCTCACATTTA
>Ga0272440_1002200_pt1 | contig 15422 bp, 10 predicted proteins | sample SSMMMBAug17_FD_192440 | JGI IMG/M metagenome (GOLD analysis project Ga0272440, IMG submission 192440) | Marine sediment archaeal communities from Little Sippewissett salt marsh, Falmouth, MA, United States - SSM-MMB-Aug17 | ecosystem: Environmental > Aquatic > Marine > Wetlands > Sediment ... | reverse complement strand
TTTCTTTCAAAAATTGTTGCATAAGCCCCTTTGAAGTATAGGAAGGATGAATAGAATGTTTGATTTGCAAGATCTATATTAATCATTTAATTCGATCATTTGTTCAGGAGATGGCATTTGTAAACCGAGCTGTTTTGTTGCAATTTGAGTGATTCTTTCAGGCGAACGTAAGCGGGCCTGTTCGATCTGTAATTCATTTTTCAGGCGGGTCAAATGGACAATTCGGTTTTCAAGCTCATGAATATCATATCCTAGCTGAAGATACTGCATCCGGCACCATGTGTATAAAAACATTTCCAAAATTAATACGAGCAGCACAAAACTTCGAAGCCAGAATTTATGCGGTTTTTTGGGTTGATTCATATTGATCACATATTTTGTTTGAAAAAATCACTTTGGTCATTGATAATATCCGGTCTGGGCGCTTGTTTTTTAGGTACTGTCCCTTCTTTAAAACACTGATAGTGTGTTTTTTTGGATTCGGGAATCGCCAGCAAGCCTGTTTCTTTATCGATTGTAGCAAATTCGATACCTTCAGGAACTGTAAATACATGCTTAGGTCGAGATTCCATCATGCGTTTCATATATGCCAGCCAGATTGGTGCGGCTGCACGTGATCCTGTCTCCCCTCTACCCATTGAACTTTCTTTATCAAAACCGACCCATACGCCTGTAACATATTTTGGCGTGTAACCGACAAACCAGGCATCAAATAAATGGTTCGTGGTTCCGGTTTTTCCTGCAACCGGACGATTTAGTTCTTTTACGCGTGTTGCTGTTCCATGATCAACAACACTTTTCATCATGCTCGTCATACAATATGCAGTGGCTTGATCAATAATTCGTTGTTTTTTGGGACGATTTTCTTCTAAAATGGTCCCTCTTCGATCGGTAATTCTTTTGATAAACAATGGTTCTACCAGTTCTCCCCCATTACAGAAAACAGCATAACCACGAACAATTTCCAACAAAGAAACACCGGATGACCCCAGCGCAATGGACAAATCACGATTAATCTTTGAAGTAATACCAAATTTTTGTGCATATTCGATGACATAATCCACTCCGATATCCTGAAGTAGCTTTATTGTCACCACATTTCTAGAATGCGTCAGCGCATCGCTCAACAGTGTGGGTCCAAAAAATTCTTTTTCATAGTTTTTAGGCCGCCATTTAAAATGGCGTTGCTTTTCCTCATAGACAATCGCAGTATCAACAATCATCGAAGCAGGTGTGTAATTTTTTTCAACTGTGTCAATGGATTCTCGAATAATTCCCCACATGGGGCTATCCACTTCCAGATCAATTGTTTTGTTGATATCATCAATGAGCTTTTCTTCTTTGTGATATTCCAAATTTTTTAGGGATTCTAACCCACGTAACAAAGCCAATGGCATGCCCATTTCTTCCATTTTAATAAAGGAATCATCAGATAATGTCAGACTGGGGCCACGATCCAAAGCTGCAGCATAAACAAAAGGTTTGAATGCAGATCCTGGCTGTCGTCGAGATTGAATGGCCCGGTTAAACTGGCTTTTTTTAAAATTTCGTCCCCCAATCATGCTAATCACATTTCCAGTCTCTGCCTCAATACACAGTAAGGCAGCCTGAACTTCAGGTTCTTGTTCCAATGACAGTTGCCAGAGCTTCGAATCTTTTTCATATTCCACACATCGAACAAGAATGATATCACCTGTTTTTAGCGCATATTTGGGATGCCGAATATGATATGGATATCTTTTGGGATCAGGCTTTCTTGCCCATTTCATGTCATCAAATGGAATATACCCCATGGACGACCCAATCCGAACTGTAACTTTTTTGCGCGCAACTTTTACCACCAGGCCACGAGTCATGAGATCTTTTTGGATGCCGGTTTCAGGCAGTTCTTTTTTTGATTTTGCAAAAAATGCTTCAAAGTCTTCCTTTTTGATATGTTTTAAGGGCCCACGATAGCCTTGACGTTTATCTATGGTTCGCAATCCATTATCAAGTTCTTCACGTGCAATTTTTTGGAGATCCAGATTGACCATTGTTTCAATTTTGAGGCCCTGGGTATACAACATGTCTCGACCATATTTTTCTTCAACATAATTGCGAACATATTCAGTATAGTAAGGAACCTCTTCGATATATAAATTCTTGCGAGGCATGACCTCTAATTCATACTCTATGGCAGCGGCAGCCTCTTCTTTGGTAATGTATTTTTTATCTATCATTTGGTTTAAAACATAAATTTGACGAGATTTCGCTTTTTCAAAATGATAAAAAGGTGAGTATTTACTTGGGGCCTGAGGAAGCCCCGCCAGGATGGCACATTCAGCCAAATTTAAATCTTTAACAGATTTATTGAAATAATTCTGTGCAGCAGCTTCAACGCCATATGCCCCATGTCCGAGATAGATTTGATTCAAGTACAAGTACAAAATTTCATTTTTATCAAGATAGCGTTCGATTTTATAGGCCAGAATTGCTTCTCGAATTTTTCTTTCATACGTTCTTTCAGCGGATAACAAAAACGATTTGGTTACCTGCTGGGTGATGGTACTCCCCCCCTGAACAATTGTCCCAGCTTCAAGGTTTTTAAAGAAAGCACGGCCAATACTGATCAAATCAATTCCTTTATGTTTGTAGAATCGTGAGTCTTCAGCCGATATAAACGCATTAATCAGTTGTTTTGGAATTTTTTCCAGTTCAACAACAATTCGACGTTCCTTAAAAAATTCGGCAATTTTACGCCCATCGCTGGCATAAACATTGGTTATTATTTTGGGGTGGTAATCACTTAAGGAATTGATTTTGGGTAAGTCTTTACTGTAATAAAAATATACGCCCAAAACAGTAAACGCACCTAAAACAAGCATGCCAAGACCTGAAAAAATGCCAAATAGGAGTATACGATAGATCCATTTACGTTTATTTGAACCTGAGACCTCTTTCTTTTTATTTTTTTTTCCTTTGGGTACTTCCTGATAATCATTATTGATCACAAATTCACTCATGATATATTCCTGTTTTTGATTGATATTATAATTACATTGCCCACAACAAAAAAACAACGAAAGTTGCGAACGAGGTTAAATTTATGGTACATTAGTATAATTGACAGTTTTTTGTCAAGGATTGTATAAATAATAATAAGGAGAAAAACATATGGAACAGCCAGATTTTGCAAAAATGAATGGACTTATTCCGGCCATTGTTCAAGAGTATCAAACAGGTGACGTACTCATGATGGCGTATATGAATAAAGAGGCCTGGGACGCAACTCTTAACACAGGAAAGGCAACTTTTTGGAGCAGATCCCGACAGGAGTTATGGGTAAAAGGATTGACATCCGGACATACCCAACTGGTTAAATCGGTGTTTATTGACTGTGATAACGATACTATTTTGCTAAAAGTAGATCAGGTGGGTGGTATTGCCTGCCATACAGGGAAACGCTCGTGTTTTTATAAGTCTATTCCACTCAATATTACAGAATGACACAATAATAAATGAATTATTCTGGTACAAAAATTGCTTTTAACAATATTGTATGAAAACACAACAATACCCCATAGAAAACAATCCAGAAATGAACAGGCGGCAGTTCATAAAATATGCCCTTGCTGCGGCAACTACAGCGGCCGCGCCAAATATTGTAGGATGTGCCGCTTTTTCGAATAATATTCCCCAGATTGACATCAAACAGCCATTTATCTTAAAAAATGCGCACATCATTGATGTCATTCAGGGGGTTGTCCTTGAAAATCAATGTATACAAATGCAAAATGGCAAAATTTCCGAGATTTTTCCAAATAACGTACCAGTAGATCCATCCATTGATAGTTTGGACTTGAATGGAAAATATGTTTGTCCGGGCCTGATTGATGCCCATTGTCATGTAACCATTACGTCTGTTTTTGCATTTCATTTTTTTCAAGCATGGCGTCATTTGCGACAGCAGGAAACCAATTTTCGATTGTGTATCGAATCGGGGGTTACTACGATTCGCGATGTTGGTGCCATGCGATGGGCCCTTGAGTGGTATATTGAAAGAATTAAGGATGAATGGATTCCTGGTCCGCGTGTTGTTTATGGTAATGCCATGCTCAATATCAAAGGCGGACATCCGGAAGTCAACCCAACTGATATCAACTATTTTGCCAATGCCGCCAAACCATTTATTGGCATCCCCACTGTCAATTTTGCATCAACTGAAGAACTTAAGTCAGCGCTTGAATCAAATACACAACATGCTTCATTTATAAAATTAACAGTGGATTCTATTTCTGCTTTTTGCAAAGCCAATTTAAAGATTCCTGAATACACAGATGAACATTTGAAGATAATTTTAGCGTGTGCAGAAAAAAAATCTCTTCCAATCGTTTGTCACAATATGGATAAATCAGGCTTTGATCGGATGATGAATTACCCCATACATTCTCTTGAGCATATCGTAACTGATACATATTTGACTGATAAAGAGGTTTCTAATTTTGCAAAAAAGAAAATCGCTGTCGTTCCAACCCTTGCAGTGGGACAATCGTTCAGCAGTCATCAAATGTTTGATGTGTTTCCTAAAAAATATCAAACAGATTTTATTGAAAATGAGATAAAAATACGACATCATTACCTGACAAAGGAAGCTCATGCGCATATTGATGCCAGCTTTCATAAACTCAATCTAGATACAATGAAATATTATCAGACAGTTGGCTGCAAAAATATGTGGGACAAAAAAATATTTTTAGGAAATCCGGATAAGACCCTTGGACTGCTAAAATATGGTACTGAAAATTTGAAAAAAATGAAAGAAGCTGGCGTCTTAATTGGTGTTGGGATGGATGCCGGTATGCCCTTTTGTTACTTTGGCAGCCTTTACCGCGAATTGGAATTAATGTCGCGTGTCGGATTCAGCAATAAGGAAATACTGCGGGCAGCAACGTACAATAATGCCAAAATTTTAAATATGGAATCTGATATCGGTGATATTTCAAGGGGAAAATTTGCAGATCTTGTGATTTACAATAAAAATCCTTTGGATGATATTCGTGTTTGTCGTTCACCACAAATGGTCTTTAAAGGGGGGAAAGTTTATCACCAAATCGCTTGATTTGCCATTTCGATCTCGATTTATTTGATCAAGCAACTTTGGTTTTTCCAAACACGTGATGTGGGGGGCATTGATTGTCCGCCTGAACTGGAAAAACCAAAGTTGAGGTTCGTTTCCCATAAAGCGAACCGATTCTATAAACTATCAGTCATTGATTTGAACATTTTTTTTCCTGCACCACATATGGGACAGCGCCAGTCATCAGGCAGGTCTTTGAATAAAACGCCTTTTGCAATCTTGCCTTTTCGATCGCCTTTGTCTGGATTGTAAAAATATCCACAATTCACAGTTTGACATTGATATATATCTTCTGGTTTTGACATAAATTCCTCCTTTTTTTATTGAATAATATAATAATTATTTTTTCAGGGGCGGATCTTGTTTCTTATCTTTTTTGATGTCAGGTTCTTCAACTTTGATGACCGGATCAACGATTTCAACTGTCATCTCAATGCGTGCAATGGGGTTATCTCGTCTGTCACGCTTTTGCGATACAATCTTGTCAGCCACTGACATGCCTTTATCCACCTTTCCAAAAACTGTATATTGTTTATCAAGGAAACGGGCATCGGCCACGCAAACAAAAAATTGAGACCCCGCACTATCAGGATGGGCAGATCGCGCCATTGAAAGTATGCCACGACGATGTGGGTATGAATTGAATTCAGCTTTTAGACGATACCCTGGATCGCCTGTTCCATGTTTTGTTCGATCTTTACTTTTCGAGTTTGGGTCTCCACCCTGTATCATAAATCCAGGGATGACACGATGAAATGTCGTGCCATTATAGAATTTGGATTTGGCCAGATCGATAAAATTGTGAACATGATTGGGCGCTACTTCAGGAAAAAATGAAATATGGATGTCGCCAAATTGGGTGTGAATAATCGCTTTTGTTTGTTTCATTTTTGTAACTTCTTTTTCAGAAAAAGACTGGTTTTTTATTTCTGATGCTGACGTTATTGAGGTCAAGGTCAGTAGGACAATTCCGATAATGCATACACGAATTGTTTTTTTAGAAAACATGGATAATAATCCTCCTTTTGTTTATTATAGACAAGCACTTCTTGATCTAAAAACAAATTTTTATACATTATATGGTTGATTCAGGTCAATATTTTTATTATTTTGATCGGAAAAAAAGGACATATTATGCGAATGCAACAAATGACACCAAACATGTCGCACCTTAATTATCATTTTTCGCAATTCATGTGTCGCATCGCCGATACAGACAGCGAAGCGTTAGCCATTGCATCAGCTCTGGTTAGCTATTGGACAGAACGTGGACATATCTGTATAAATTTAAACGAGTTTGCAGAAAAGCCACTGCATGAATGTTTAGACGTATCAGCCCCAAAACTCAAGGAAGAGCCCCTTCTTCCTGCAATTGATACATGGACAGAAACACTTCGTAGCAGCGGCGTTGTGGGGGAACCAGGCGAAAAAAAGCCATTGATACTAGACAAAAAGAATCGACTTTATTTATATCGGTACTACACCTATGAGACAAGACTTTTAAAGCAACTCATCTATCGGTCCCGATCAGAAATATCCGGCCTTTATTTAAGTGGACTGTCTCAATTTTTGGATAGATTGTTTGCCAAAGATGCTGAACATTCGTTGCAGCGTCGGGCTGTTGAAATCGCCATTAATAAAAAGTTGTGCATTGTATCTGGAGGACCTGGAACAGGTAAAACAACTGTTGCTGCCAGGATTATTGCCGCATTGATTCATGTTTCCGAATCAACGCCACATATTCATCTTACCGCACCAACAGGAAAGGCAGCGCAACGACTTCAAGAGTCATTGAATGAAGTCAAACAAACCTTAGACTGTTCTGAATCAATTATCTCTGCAATGCCAGATGATGCGATGACCATCCATCGCCTTTTAAAACCAAAACAGCGATCTCCACATTTCAAGCACAATTCAGACAATCCATTGCCTTCTGATGTTGTTGTTGTGGATGAAGCATCCATGATTGATCTTGCCTTAATGAGTAAACTCCTTATGGCATTACGCAACGAAGCGCGTCTGATAATCCTGGGAGATAAAGATCAACTCGCATCTGTTGATCCAGGAGCCGTGCTGGGAGATATTTGCAGCCCCTCTGAAAAATCTTCACTAAACGCATGTATGGTCCACTTGTCAAAGAATTATCGTTTCGGTGAATCAAGTGGTATTTATAAGGCTGCACAAGCTGTGAATGCGGGAGATGCGAAAAATGCCTTAAATATTATAGAAAATAATCCCTCTTTTACTGATATCGTATGGAAAGATTATCAGGATATTGGTCGTATCAAAAAAGCATTAACTGAAAAAATTTCTTTGCAAACCAAATATTTAAATTTCCAGAACAATCCAAGGCAGGCATTGATGATGTTAAATACATTTCGCATCTTATGTGCGGTTCGCAAAGGCCCATATGGGGTTGAAAGGTTGAATCATTTAATTGCTGAAATATTGGCATCAAAAGGTCTGATCCAGCCCAACAAGCGATGGTATCATGGACGTCCGATCATGATTATCAAAAATGATCATGGCATTGGTTTGTATAATGGAGATGTTGGGCTCATATTAAAAGATAGAGCGGATCAAAACATTCTAAAAGCTTTTTTTATTGGGTCGGACAACAAAATAAAAAAAGTTTTACCGGCGCGCTTGCCTGAGCATGAAACTGTTTTTGCAATGACTGTCCATAAGAGTCAGGGATCTGAATTTGACCATGTTTTGTTGGTTTTGCCAGAAAAGCAGTCCAAAATACTGACTCGCGAACTGGTTTACACAGGCATTACGCGAACTCGAAAATTTATTGAAATTTGGGGGACAAAGAATACATTTATTTCAGCAGTTACAAACAAAATATGCCGACAGTCCGGCCTGGCTGAAGCTTTTGCAAGTAATGTGTGATAACGCGATTTTCAATTTTGATCATGGCTTCAATTAATTCTTCGAAATATACTGAAGCGTATGCAATACATTTTCCATTCCAATTTGAGTGATATTGTGAATAAACATCAAGTCCTTGACATCTGCGACTGAATTCCCTGCTAAAATTTGTAAAAATAGAATAGCATACCGCAATGATAACGTATTTGTATGTTTGATTTCAATTCCAAGAATATCGGCAATATCCTGGAATGTCCAGCTTGCATCAGGACAGTTCACAAAAATTTCATATGTGCTATGATCCGGTTTATAAACATAATATTCACTCCCCCCCTCTGGATTCTGCATTAATGAGGCACCAATCCAATAGTTTGATTTAATAAAGTGATGATTCATTGGCGTATCATTCATAGCCAGGATGGTGTTTTGGTTCTGATCCAATACTGAGGTAAAAAAGGCCTGATTTGAAAATCCATTGTCTCCAGTTATTTGACACTGATTCTCCAATAAAACTTGATGCATATGATAATCGTTTTGATTTTCAAAAGTACCTTTTATTTTAAATTCGTTTCCCCAACCAATGGTTGTGTCACTCACCAAAACATCAAAAGATTTGTGTGTTTGCTTATCATTTGTTCTTGCAATTACATATATTTGAGCATGACCCGCATTCCCAGTTGAAGTCAGTGTCAGCACTTCGTCTGAAATATTGAGATCCACTATTTCAGATGATGAAATTGCGCTCAACAAAACGATATCGCCATCCTTATCCACAGCATCAATTCTAATTTGGTATTCTTTGCCTATGGAAAGAATTTGATCTGTAAAATCTGTGTTGATTATCGGTGGATTATCCTGGTTTTGAATAATATCCATTTCAATATCTGACACTGATTCTGTGTGAATACTGACATCATAAGTATCATAAGAATCATAATAATAGTAATGCAAAGAAACCTTTATTGTATAATAATCAACCGGAAAATCGTATTCGATTGGATCATCGCTGGAAAGAATCAGTTCACTATTTGAATTATAGATCATGATATAAAAGGCCTGATTTTTATACCCTCTGTCACCTATAATCTTTGTTGGGCCTTTTAAGTATTCATTGTAAGTATCAATATCATTTTCCGAATTAAATTTACCAGATATTTGAAACCCCTCTTTTATATCTTCTGCTTCAAGGGCAGATAAGCGATCAAAGCAATTATTTTCTTCAGGATTGCATGGTTTGATATTGTAAGAGATCTCTAATGTCGTAACATCAAAGGAAAATGACTCTGTATTGATCGTTTCTTTCAAGTAATAGTAGTCATCATCGTGGCCGCCCCATCCCATATTGATATGAATTTTCTTTCCTGTTTGGTCAGATGCATATCCATCCGCAACTGTTGCATGATTGGGTAAGTTTAATAATACAGGTCGCTGATTGTCAATTTCATTTCGGATAGTTGAAAAAAACGCACTTTCGTTTTCATTGGTCATATGCTTGATATCTGTTGCATAACCAAAATATTCATACATGGCATCCTCATCAACAGAGGAGCTGGTACCATCAATACCAAATTCCGCTTTGTTGACAATGGCCAAATCTTTATACAGAAGGCCTACTTCATCCTGAATATGTTCGGGCGTACTGTTATTCACATTGTTGGGCATATTCTCCCAATGGTAATCTCTGAAAAGGATTGTTTCATAAGTCTGGTTGTTCCATGTGTGAGTTGCAATGCCTTGTCCTCGTTTGGGGTGCTGATGATATTTCATTATTTGTGCCTGTGCTGCTTGAGTACAACCAGCGAATACATTGGTGTCATCAATTTTGGGGAGCATTTTGTTATATGGATAATTTTGATTCCAGGTTGTTTGCAATAAAAAGGTATCAGGCATGTATTTTTTATTTTTTCGCTGACTTGATATATGGTTCAATAAAAAGTCCCACCGATCATGATTAATCGAATCAGCACGAACTGACTGTTTGTTTGTATGGCTTTGATTCATTTCCAATTCATGACAAATAAAACGTTTATAAGCCTTTGGCAGCGAACCATAGTTAGTTTTAAAGGAATAACCTTTAATGGGTGGTAAAACTTTTGTTTCTGGTATAATCAAATAACCGCCATTATCCAGATGAAAAACCCGTCCAATTTTTTGTTGATTTGAAATCAGCTGATCAACAGACAAAATGGTTTTCTTGCAATTCATGTAATCCAAAAAATTATTTGCTACTTTTTTGTAGTCGTTTTCAGTTAACGATGCATTTGTATTGGATACAAAAAAGAAAATACAAATAACACATATTTCTATTATTTTTTTCATGATCATGATTCACTGATATTTTAAATCAGTCATTGAAATGTGATATTGTAACTCACATTTCAATGACTGGTGTTGGTGTAATCGGTTTTATTTATTTACATATTTCATTCGATCATCTTCAGGGGTTTTGGTCCAGACACCCAGATCATGGACCAATTTTTTGGACGACTGCATTAATTCAGCAATGCGATCATTTGCAGTAATTGCTGATGCGCCATCATCATGTGACTTTTTAATTGAAGGGGGTGAAAAAGAATAGGACCAAAAATAATGCCAGGAAGCAGAAATATGTTTGTCCGCAAGAGCAAACCATCCAAAGTACCAGGGCTTTAGTTCTGTAAATGCAGTCATATCTGTCAATCCAGAATTGGTATCCCCAATAAAACCTGTGCTGCTTGCACCGGAGGTTCGATAAACTTCAAACAAAACACCATCTGCAATCAAATCGGAAACATAAGAGCGTGCAACCTCTCCCGTCCATTTACCATCCAGATAGTCCTTGCCGCCTTTTGAATAATATGGATCCAATAAAGCCACTCTGTCTGGTAACAAATGCCATGAAATCTGGCCACTATCTTTTGCCTGTTTAACCAGTTGTGTCATACAAACTGCCATCTGATTACCCAGTGAATGGCCCACAATTCTAATTTCGTCACCTGTATAGTGTTCCATGGCATCCCGATAGGCCTGGTAAAACAGGACAGACGCACAGGCACTGGGGCCATTATTTCGATATTGGCCATTCGAACGTCGCCATCGCATTTTTTGGGGACCATTTGGTGTCCAGATTTTGGCTTCAGCATCTTTTACTTCTTGTTCATCAGACATTTGATTCCAGTAAAAGACACCCACATTCCAGCCATCATCTAACCATGCCTGAGAAAAATTTATGTCTGGTGCACCATTGGCTGTATAATTGAAAGATTCTCGAAACTTTCGTTCGGTCGTTCCTTTTTCCCAACCATGCACATAAATCACTGTTGGTGCAGATGGATTAAAATATCGATTATATTTTCCCTTTTCCGCTTTTTGATTATTATAGTTGTCTCCAAACCAATACAGACCATAGTCCAAATTATCGAAGACAGCCGATGAAAATGGGCTGGGGTTTCCATCGGGTGAACCATCTCCACCGGCAAATGAAATGCTTGCAAGCATCATGACACTTACCAAAACAGTCATACTTGAAATTAATGTTTTTTTCATTTTGTTTCTCCTTTTTTTTGTTTGTTTGATTTTTTGATAAAAACAATAAAAATTCGTTTTGTTGAAAATGACAATAAGGCTGTATCGAAATAATTGCAAATCAGGATAAGGTCAAAAAAGGTCAATGAAATTGTTAATATATTGTTTTTATTATGCATCAGAGTCAAAACCCCTCAATGACACATTGAAGGTTAAAACAGGTTAAAATGGTTTTGCACAACGTATTTTTAAACAAACGCTAAAATTGTATGGAATGCTCGAAAATTAAGTTCCCCATTAAAAATGCCTGACTGTTCAACAATTAAACATCACGCATCTCAATTAATAGGATTTTAATCGGACAACTTTTTCAATTTTATCAATAAATTGTTTTAATTCATCCTGTTTTACCTGTGTCAATTGACAATGTTTCAAAACAAAATGAATGGTTCGAACCACCTGACGCCATCGGGGTTTTTTAGGCAAAGACTTGACATTGAGATATTTATCCAGGGTTCTTGTTTTCCAGGTACTGCCATCCAGATAAGATTTCCAGAGTTGACTTTGATCTGCCAGGTCAACTTTGGTTTGTCCGGTGGTGCTTTCCCAGGCTTGAACAGCCATGCTCATGCCTTGCACAATTAGTAGCCGAAATTGTTCTTTGTCTGGAAGTCTATCCCTGGCTTCATCCAGACCAGGATTCATATCACGTAAATCTATGATTTGCTTGAGTGTTTCTTTACCATATATTTCAGAAATGTTTTTGACCACAGCTTCAAGTGAGCGGGTTTTTTGTTGAAATAATTCATAACTTTTTTTTGCCGGATCTTTGATAATTGCTGAAAAAAATCGATCCGGTGATATTGTGAAGGCAGATAGAAAAACAGTTCGTGTCATTTCACCCTGATTGAATTTTACAGCAACATCTTGAATCACTTCATTTTGTTCCTGGTCGGATTGTTGATGAACCATCTGGTTAAAAATATCTGTAAAAGTATGATCCATCAAATCTTTAACCCCCATCTTCATCAGATCACTTGTTTGAAATCCAAACAAATGCTCGGCGCATTGATTGAAAAATATTATATTTCCTGTAATATCAAACATTAATATGACATCATCAGAACAATCTAACATCCGCGTAAGCCGTCGATATGCTGTATCCAGTTTTTTTTCGATTTCTTTTCGATATTGAATTTCCTGTTTGAGTCGTCGCGCTTCTTTTAAGTTTTCAATGGATTGTCTGGCTTGCAAATTATTTTGAATGCGTGCAATCAGTTCGGATTTATGAAAAGGTTTGACCAGATAATCATTGGCGCCAAAGTTTAGGCCGGTGACAATATCATTGGCCTGACTTTTGGCACTGAGAATAATGATGGGTAAGGTTAACATATCGTATGTTTGACGTATTTTCTTGCAACATTCAAATCCATTCATTCCCGGCATCATAATATCCAATAAAACAATATCCGGCATATCTTCATGAATACATTCCAGTGCATCAAATCCATCAACTGCAATGCAGACATTAAAACTTTCAACAATTAAATAGTCATAAATCAATTGCCGATTGACAGGATCATCATCAACTGCCAGAACTGATGCGCCTTGAAAAAAAACATTGATTGTGTTGTCAACAGTTCGTGTCAAATCATCACGAAATAATATTTCCTTTGGCTGAACCGATACAACCGGTTCATAGCGTTTTGAAATTTCAGAAGATTGAACTTGAGTGGATGTATCGGAAACAATTGGCAGCTTAAATGAAAAGCAAGCCCCTTGTCCGGGGGAGCTTTCAACGCATATTTCAGTCCCATGTAATTGTGCAAGACGTTGACTGATTGAAAGCCCCAAACCCGTTCCACCGAATGTATTTTCAGAGGAACTCGGATGCTGTTCAAATGCATTAAAAATTTTACTTTGGTCTTCCAGTGGGATTCCAGGTCCGGTATCTTTGACAGCTATTTTTAAATGTGATGCCTGTTGAATAACGTGAATGGATATTTCACCCTGATGTGTAAATTTGGCCGCATTACCCAATAGATTAAAAATGATTTGTTGAATTCGAAATTCATCCGCATAAACAAGGGGCAAATTTTCGGGTAACTCGCATTTCAGATGGATAGAACGATCTTGTATCATGGGTTGAATTAAATGGATCAGCATATCAATGATGATTTTTATATCAGTGGGGTGTATGTCCAATTTTAAATCATTTCGTTTGATACGTGAAAAATCAAGCAAATCATTGATCAGGTATAACAGGCGTTTACCGCATAAATTGATCATGGAAAGATAATTGGCTTGTGCTGCGGTTAATTCACCGGCAACCCCTTCTGTTAATGAGTTTGATATACCTATAATTCCATGTAAAGGCGTTTTTAATTCATGTGAAGTATTGGCTAGAAATTCATCCTTTAGTTGGTCCACACGAACCAGTGCCTTATTTTTTTCGGTAAGGGTGTCAGTCATTTCTTCAATTTTTGTATAGGCAGCAGAATATTTTTTGGATAAAGAAAAGGCTTGAAACATGACAAAAACCATAATTGCATAATGAATCAGGAAGTGAGACTGAATAATCATATGCGCAGTTAAGATATCATTGATAATACAAATAAAAATGATCAAAAATCCCACAATAAACACAAGACTTCCAGTTTGTTTGTCCTGATACGCCTTGATGGATGCATAAAAAATATACAGCGCACTTATGACAGTGATGAGCTGAATAATAATAGATGCCTGAGTAAACAATTTCACAGGTAACAATAAAGCAGAACTTACAAAAAAAACAGAAATCCCCCAAATGAACCGAATAAATCTTTTATCAATATAGTTTGGAAACAGACCGAAAAAAAACGAACAAAATGCGGGCAGGCTTAAATAAAACATGATGAATTCCAGCTTTTGGTGACATGTCCAGGAGAGGTCAGGAAAAAAAAGATAAAAAAGACGCTGACCAAGCATCAAACTTCGCAATCCCAAAAACAAGCAGCACAGTCCGAAAAATAGGGGCGACGTATCAGTCTTTCGAACCAGAAACAGCCCCATATGATGAAAGGCCATCATTATCAAGCAACCACATGCAAATATGTCAAAAAACATCGGAAACGTTTTCATTTGATGAAAATCGTCGATGGTGCCCAACTCAATGCCCTGCCACATACCGCCATCTTTATGATAAAAATTGGAAATTTGAAGTGTCAAGGTTAATTGATGTGTATCGGTAATCGGATAATGAATGACTTGTGGAAAAAACCAGGGCGTCATTTTACTGGCTGTGTCTGCAACAATGCCATTTTGAGCAATCAAATCCCGATTTATCCAAAATTTGTATGCTGTAGGCATTTCTGGAATTTTAAATAACAGCTCCTCAAGATGGTCTGGAAGAAAAATATTCAACTGAAATGTTGCAAAGCCATCCCCATTGAACAGGCGTTTTTCAGGCGCATGATGATTCCATAAACCAGGCAAATGAAAAAAAATCTGATGCTTTGGATCACGTGCGAAGGTATCAGGTGAAATGAGTTGTTTCCAATAAAATGCCCAATCACCTGCAAGTTCAATTCTGCCATGAATATCGGGACGCCATTGCCTGAGATCGATTTGTCCTTGTCTGGCAGTCCAGGTTGATTCAGGTAATTTGCTGCAAGAAAGTGCGCACAGTAAAAAAATACCTGTAAATAAAGATATGATGAAATAAACCACTTTTTTTTGGCATTTATTTGAATACATGTTTGCCATTCTCATAAACCAGTTTCCTTTGTTTCAAAGTGATCGTCACTATCGATAGTTATAATGTTAACAGTATAGAATTTTATATGGGGATGAAAATTTTCGCGCATTCCTCAATGGAATGTAACGAATTTGTTTATTCACTTTACTAGCAAATATCAAACCAACACAAAACATCCCTTTTGGGTGCCTA
>Ga0272440_1002199_pt1 | contig 15425 bp, 12 predicted proteins | sample SSMMMBAug17_FD_192440 | JGI IMG/M metagenome (GOLD analysis project Ga0272440, IMG submission 192440) | Marine sediment archaeal communities from Little Sippewissett salt marsh, Falmouth, MA, United States - SSM-MMB-Aug17 | ecosystem: Environmental > Aquatic > Marine > Wetlands > Sediment ... | reverse complement strand
CCACATGCCGCTGGTGAGGTAGCATTTGTATTGAGAGTCAAACTAGACATCATACTCATAAAAACACAACCATATGGACAACTATGCTCATTACCAAAACTGCACCCACTTCCACCCCAGCTATATGTTATTCCAAGATCATCGGCGGCTGCCTTGCACTCCGTCTCATTTGTGATAATAGATTCAAAGTCGCATGTTCCTGAACTTATAGATTCATAACTTGCATAACAATAGCCGATAACAATTAGTAATGTAGTGAGTGCAAGTATTAATACAAGCCATTGTTCTATTTTCCCTTTTTCGTTTATGGGCATCTTTCCCTCCTCGATGATGATTAAGAATTTGTTAGAACATAATAAATATGATAATCAAGAATTCTGCCTTAAAAAATTTATTAATTTATATTGTGAAATCTTTTCTAACATATTGAAACAAATTCAATTAGCAATAATGAATTTATCTGTCCATGTTCCACTTTCTCTGCGTTGAAATGCAAAATGATCACTATCATCAGGATCAAGTAGAAGTCTCCATGAACCATTGGTATCAGGATCTCCAAAATATATTGCATTATCTAATTCAATGCTGCCGCTTACATCTAATTTGGAGCTTGGAGTAGATACACCTATACCAATTTTATCAGCACTGGCATCTGAAACAAAAAGACTTGCGTCTGATGAACCTTTAATTATTGTATCAAAATCGCCAGTATTTGTATTTATAGTTACTGTTCCATTAAGAAGGCTTTCGTTATTTACTGTAAGTGAAGTAAATTTTCCTGTTGACTGAGTGTTCTCCCCAATAGCAGCATTATCTATGGCACCTCCATCGATATCTATTGATGTCGAATCTTGTGTTACTATTGATCCTAAGCCAAGTGTTGTTCTTTGAGCCGCTGCATCAGAATCATCAAGAATGGCTTCACCTGCACTTGTTATTGTAACTTCACTTGCTGCCCCCCCTGATACTTTAAGTAATCCATTAAAAGCAGATATATCTGCTTCCAAACCACCTCTTTCATGTGCAAGTGTTCCAGCGCTAATTTTTGATGCTGAAACATTTGAAATTTTAGCATCAGTAATTCCATTATCTTTTAATTGAAGGGTGTCTGAGCTAATTTCAATTGTTGAATCATCAACATTAACAGACAAAGGAAGACTACCACCACCTATAAGTCCATCACCTGGAGTTACAGACGATGATGATCCAGCCGAAGTTATCCATGAAAGAATTCCTGATCCATCTGTGCTTAATACTTGACCATCAGTACCATCAGCAGATGGAAGTGTTATTGTATAATCAGCATTAACATCATTTGCAGCCTGAATAATTGTTTTAAAATTATCTCCACTCTGATTATCATGTAAAATAATTTTTCCTTGTGAAGCAGTGTCATCTTTTCCTATAATAATGGCTGCTCCTTCAATATTTGTTGTTGAAGTAGTGATCATATTTAATGTAGTTATTGATGTAAATTCTCCAGTAGATTGAGTAGTTTCTCCAATTGCTGTGTTATCAATTGCACCACCATTAATATCAACAGAAGTTGAATTTTGAGTAGCTATTGAACCTAAGCCAAGTGTAGTACGTTGAGTTGATGCATCTGAATCATCTAATATTGCTTCGCCAGCAGTTGATATTACTACTGAGCTTGTTGATCCTCCAGAAATTTTAATAATACCATCGTATGAAGAAACATCAGCTTCAAGGCCGCCTCTTTCATGTAAAAGTGTTCCAGATGATATTTTTGATGCTGATACGCCCGAAATTTTAGCATCAGTAATACCACTATCTTTTAATTGAACAGTGTCACTGCTAATTTCAATTGTTGAATCATCAACATTAACAGAAAATGGAGCACCATTTCCACCTGCAAGGCCATCGCCAGCTGTAATTTGTTGAGCCCATCCAAAATTTCCTGATCCATCAGTTGTTAAGAACTGTCCGGAATTACCATCAGCGGATGGAAGTGTTATTGTATAATCAGCATTAACATCATTTGCAGCCTGAATAATTGTTTTAAAATTATCTCCACTCTGATTATCATGTAGAACAATTTTTCCTTGAGCAGCAGTGTCATCTTTACCAAGTATAATTGTAGTACCAATTCCAATTGATACCCAGTTTTGACCATCACTGATAATAGATATTTCATCATATTGATTCAAAAGCTCAAGTGAATTTCCACCAGAGCCTCGATTGACACCATCTATTGTTTCACTTGAGTTTGTTTTTATTGAAATAATATTTGAAGCATCCATTTTTTTTATTGTATATAACCGATGTGTAGCTGTTAAAGCTGCGGGCAATGTAACTGTAATATTGCCTGATGCAAGAATAATATCATCGCTGTCAGTAATCGCATAATTCTGATTTACTGCTTTAACAAATCTGCCACCAGAAGTCCTGGCTCTAAATGTTGACCATGTACTCGTTAATGGAAGAAGTAGATTATTTATTTTCATTATGGCTTCACCTTCAACCTGTATTCCTATATAATATTGTGAAGCAAAAGTTAATGTATATGGAAATGCAACTGTATCACCAAGTGAAACAGTATAAATACCTCTTGAAACAGAAACAGTATGAGGTTCTTCCCATAATTTATTTGCTGTGCTGTCGTCTGGACCATCCCATAAGCTGAATATCATTTCATAAGAACCATCTGTTACAGCATTATCATTGCTATCTGTAAGAAAACCTTGAAAATTTACATAATTTTGGACTGTTGCATTTGAAGTACTTATTCCAAAGACAATTGCAAATAAAATAATAATTAGTGATTTTAAATAGTTAGTATTCATTTTTACCACCTTTTTTGTTTTGTAGTCGTTATTTTATTAATTTGAACCTTCAACAAATTATTTGTTTATCAGAAATAATTTTGAAAAGTCAATAATATAATAAATACTAAATAAATTATATATATATATAATAACAAGTTATAAATTATAAGCTCTGAGTTATGAATTTTATTTATTTCAAAAATAGATTACCTATTTTGGGATGTAATCTTAACCATCTTCCAGGTAATCTTTTAATATAATTTATGTTTAAGGCATGTTTTAATTTATCAGGTGTTAAAATATAGTTTGAATCTAATATGCTTAATCCTTTTATGCCGGCCATTTTTCCATTTTGAATAGCTTCTGGTCCTGTAAAAATTTCTTTTTTGCTTCCATCATAATTATGATTTTGGTGAACAGCTATAACAACATCAGTTGCATTAATAACTGCTGCACCTTTTGATCGTGCATCACAGACAAGCCAATTATCCCATATTGTTCTACCTAATGCAAATGGAGGAATATTTTCCCATAAACCTTTAGAAAAGAGAAAATAATCTATACCATAGATACTATGTAATATCCCAAATTTACTAACATTTTTTTTAAGGTCTATTTCCCAGTTTGGAGAAGTAAAATCCAAAGCATATGAAATATTCATATCCCAGCGTTGCCCAATCATTAAAAATTTTCTTAAATTTAATCTATTAGCAGCAATAATAAAATCCTTTAAAAGAATTATATCAGTATTAATATAACAGAGCATAGAGCTTGTTGATATTTTTTCTGCAGTTGAAAAAATTGAATTTATTAATGGGGTTCCAAACTTATTTTTCTTTATATCAGGTATATACGTTAGATTAAATTCAAAAGCAGTTTCAGCAATTCCATCATCATCACCTATAAGCACAATTTTACACATTTGCCCAAGCTTTATCCAGCTTTGTATTGCATTGCGTTGAATAATTCCAATATGCCCTCTAAAAGGTTTTGGTGCTGTGAATATTGTTATCATTTTATATACATTTTATAATAATGTTTGAAAATATTCCAAATTATAGTCCAATTAAAAATTATAAAACAGATTAAAGGTTAAAAATTTTGGCAGGGCACCATATCAAAATTTACCGCATGCGTACATTAGTACGTTGAGGACAAATATTGGTATGGTAACACAGTCCAAAATCTTTATCACTAAATCTGTAAATTATGAACAATAAAATCATCCAAAGAAAATTCCTTATAAGGGTCAGAAAATGAATAACAAGGAACATCTCCATAGAATGATGCCCAGCTGCTGTATGTACTTCTTGTTGAGATTAAATAATCGCATTTTGAAAGAACCAATATATCTTCAATAATTCCTCCTGAACCATAATAGGTTTTACAATTTATGAAAAAATTTTTATTAAGTGGAAAGTTTGAACATAAAATAAACACCACCTGTTTTTTTTTGAAAAGCTTTAAAGCCTTATTCATAACTTTTATTGTTTTTATACCATCATCATATACATAATCAGAGTGATATAAATCATCCCTTTTCTTGTCATACTGACGAATATGAACACCTATAAGAATATTCTTATCATTACGAATTTTTTGTATTTGTTCATTTACTCTATTGTTATATAAAGATAATGGGATAAAATATTTTTTTATTTCTTGTTTATTTTTAATAGACCATGATTGATAGAAAAAATACCATCCAATAAAAAATATAATTTTTTTTCCTTTAACAATATCTGTCAATGAAGGCGAATCCAATAATTTAATACCTTTCTGAGGCATTCCTCTAATTGTTTTCATAGTCTTATGATTATTATTTTCAAGATATCTAGCTATTAAAGTCATTAGTTTTGAAAATATTATTTTAAAAAATTTTATTCCTAAAAAGTTCATTCTATGAACAGGATATCGGCAAAAAAAATCATTTTTTGTGTTTTCAAACAAGTGAGCATAAGGATAAAAATCTGTATTGATCAAAATATAACCATGTTCATTGGCAAATGATATTATTCGTGCAAACAAAAAAAGTTTATTACCAAGTTGACCTCCCTGACTGTTTATAATAATTACAGGCTTATTTGTAATTTTCTTTATTAAAAAAGAAAATAAACCACTTTCAATTAATAAATATATAAATGGTTTAAGCAGTCTATCAATAACTTGATAAAGAGTTTTTTTATTGATAAACAATTTTATATAATCTCCTTTTATTTTGTCATTTATATTTATTATATATATAATAATATTATAAAACAACTCTTCTTATATACAGATTTAGTCATAAAAATTTTGGTTATGACTAAATCTGTAGTGTCTGAACGAAAAAGGCCTTTTTCGTTCAGACACTATATATTATTTATAATAAAAAAACATTATCATTAATGCAAAAACAAATTCAAAAATGTAAAAAAATATTTGGCAGTCAAATTATCTTTACTTTTAAAGGGAGTTTAAAAGTATTATTTTTTTCTCAATAAAAACATTAGCTTAAATACAAAAAATAAAAATTTCAAATATTGACTTAACTCTTTGTTATTATAAATAAAAATTGCAATCTTTTAAACACCCTTTTTTAATAAATAAGCATTTTATCATATTACAATCAGCAAAAAAATTAATAATAGTGTAAAGACTTATTTTTTTTATAATATAGGAAAATAACTGATAATTAATTAATTTATCAAATTTTGATAAGATCTTCGAAATATTGACATGCAATTAATATTTTGGTTATATAGATATTATTAAAAATTTTTTTAGGATCTCAAATAAAAAAATGGTAAAAAAAATTTATAAAAGGTTTTTATAAAATGATCATATTATCTCATAGGGGCTGCTGGAAAAATGATTTTGAAAAAAATAGTTTATTAGCATTTGAGCTATCTTTTAAATCAGGCTTTGGAACTGAGCTTGATGTAAGAGATTATTGTGGTAAATTGGTTGTTTCACATGACATTCCAAGCTCTGACTCAATTGAGTTTGTTAAATTTTTAGATATTTATTCCCAATATGGTGAGAAACTTTTATTAGCAATTAATATCAAATCTTGTGGTCTCCAAGAATTATTGGTCGAGCAATTAAAACAATACCATATTACAAATTATTTTGTTTTTGATATGTCTGTTCCTGATGCAATAGTATATCTGCAATTTCAAATGAAGATTTTTACAAGAGAAAGTGAGTTTGAGGAGTCTCCATCTTTTTATAATGAAGCAGATGGAGTATGGATGGATGAATTTAATTCTTCATGGATTACTCCAACAAAAATTATTAATCATTTAAAACAAAATAAAAAAGTATGCATTGTATCGCCAGAACTCCATAAAAAAGAACATTTATCGAGATGGAAAATCTATAAAGATATCCCCAAAAACATTTTAAATGAAGGTAACTTGATGTTATGTACAGATTATCCAGAACAAGCAAGAGAGTATTTTTATGATTAATACAATTATTTTTGATTTAGATGGTGTACTTGTTGATGCAAACCAATTGCATTTTGAAGCATTAAATAGATCTTTATCTAAATTTGGCTTTATTATTTCAAAAGAAGAACATCAAACAATTTTTGATGGCTTACCCACAACAAAAAAGCTGCATATGCTTACAAAACTTAAAGGACTTCCTGAAAAAAATTATGATGCCATTTGGAAAGAAAAACAATCAATGACAAGAGAAATAATAGATAAAGAATTCAGCTATGACGAACGAATGAGGGGGATATTAAAACAGTTAAAATTTGATGGATTTTCTTTGGCAGTATGTACAAATTCCATAAGAGAAACAGCAAAAATGATGCTCATACGTAAAGGTTTACTTGAATTCATAGAATTTTTTATATCTAACCAGGATGTCAGGCTCTCTAAACCTAATCCTGAGATATTTTTACGAGCAATGATAAAACTTGGTGTAGGACCTCATAAGTGTTTAATTATTGAAGATTCTTATTATGGCTGTCAGGCTGCTTTAAATTCTGGTGCATATTTATTAAAAGTTGAAAATGCTGCTGATGTTAACTATGAAAAAATTATTGAATCAATTGAGTGTAACCAAAATGGACGATCTGAATTGCAAATGCCAATTTGAACAATTCAGAAAACCTAAAGGAGTAAAAACTTAAATGATAAATGTAGTTATTCCAATGGCAGGTGAATGTAAACGTTTTACAGATGCAGGTTTTTCTATTCCTAAGCCATTTATTGATATTTGTGGGACAAGTATGATAGAAAGGGTAATCAGAAATTTAGCATTGAATAATGCAAGATATATACTTATAGCCAGAGATGAACATTATTCAAGCCAGAAATCTATATGCTTATCGTTAAAAACAAAATATAATTGTTCATTTATTAATATTGACAGACTTACTGAAGGAGCAGCTGTAAGTGTCCTTTTAGCATGCTGGAATATCAATAATGATGAACCTCTTTTAATTGCCAATTGTGATCAGATTGTAAATATGAAAGTACAGGATTTTGTCGATGATTGTCATAAACGTAATTTAGATGGTTCAATATTAACTTTTCCTGCAAACCATACAAAATGGAGTTATGCTAAGATAAATGATAATGGATATGTTACAGAAGTTCGTGAAAAAGAAGTCATTAGTAACCATGCTACTGTTGGGCTATATTACTTTATTAAAGGGAGCTATTTTATAAATAGTGCAATTCAAATGATAGCTTATAATGACAGGGTAAACAATGAATTTTATACAGCACCTGTTTATAATTATGTTGTAAAACAAGGATTAAAAATCGGTATTTATGATATTTTGGAATCGCAAATGCATGGAACAGGTACTCCTGAAGATTTTAGAGAATATATCAATTATTTAAATCATTATTCTAAGGGAAAAATTTGAGTATTGTTGATAGAGTAAAAATCGCTCTTAAAATTGATAGAGCATTGATATTTATTTGGCAAAGTGGGCCAAACTGGATGATTGCATCACTTATAATTAAAATCATTCAAGGATTCTTACCTCTAATTTTATTATATTTAATGAAACTTATCGTTGATTCTGTAACAATTGCTGCTTCCTCTAATAATACTCCCGATGGTTATAACAACCTGTTATTTTTAATAATACTTACAGGCATTATTACTCTTTTTGATAGAATTTTATACAGCTCATCAAGAATGATTAATGAGATTCAAAGTCGAAAAACTATGAATTACACAAGATCCAAAATCCATGAAAAATCGTTAGAATTAGATTTATCTTTTTTTGAAGATTCAAATTATTTTGATACACTCCACCGAGCACAACAAGAAGGTGAACATCGCCTTATAGATATTATTAATGTTTTAACTAGTTTTTTTCAACATATTGTAGGTTTATTTGCGATTGCTTGTTTATTGATATCCTTTAATGTCTGGTTGTCTTTATTAATATTTATATCATTAATACCAGGTTTTTATACAAAATTAAAAAACATTGAAAGGCGCTACTATTGGATAAATAAAGGGACAATGAGAGAGAGAAAGGCTAATTTTTATGATCGAATGATAACTGAAGTTGAGTATGCTAAGGAAATAAGAATATTTTCTCTTGGTTATCTATTTAAAAAACGTTTTTTTGATCTTAAAAATAATATTACAAAAGAATTGATAAAACTTTTTATAAAAGGTGAAAAGGATGATTTTATAGGTTATACAGGAGGAATTATAATTGTATTTACAGCTCTTTCATATATTGCAAGACAGGCTTATTTGGGTCATATTACTTTGGGTGATATGATTATGTATTTTCAGGCATTCCAACGTGGTTTAAGCCAGCTGCAACAGATATTAAACGATATTTCAAAATTTTATTCAGATAATTTATATTTGTCATATTTATATGATTTTTTTAAACAAAAATCTAAAATTAAACTTCCTGAAAAACCTATTCCATTTCCAGCTGCAATTAAGTCTGGTATTATTATTGACAATCTTACATTTAAATATCCCGGCAAAAAGCATGCATCTTTATCAAATATATGTATGAAAATAAATCCTGGTCAATTTGCAGCATTAGTTGGTGAAAATGGATCTGGAAAGTCAACACTGGTTAAACTTTTATGCCGCTTATATGACCCAACAGAAGGCTGCATTTCTATTGATGGCATTGATTTAAAAAATTATCATATTGAAGATTTAAGAAAGGCTGTAAGTGTAACTTTTCAAGATTTTGCCAATTATCCTTTTTCAGCAAGAGAAAATATATGGTTAGGTGATATACAAAAAGCAGATTCTGATACTAATATCAATCACTCTGCATTTATTTCAGGTGCAGAACAAATAATAAAAACATTACCAAATGGTTATGATACAAATTTAGGTTCTTATTTTAAAGGCGGACAAGAACTTTCTAAAGGTCAATGGCAAAAAATTGCAATTTCAAGAATGTTTTTTTCCAATGCACCTATTCTTATTCTTGATGAACCAACAAGTGCTATTGATTCCTTATCAGAAGCCAATTTTTTTAACCATTTTAATAAACATATTGGAAATAAGATTGTGTTATTGATTAGTCATCGTTTTTCTACAATTCAATATGCAGAAAAAATTTATGTTTTAAAAAATGGCAGCATTGTTGAATCTGGATCACATAACGACTTAATTAAACAACATGGGCTTTATTCTAAAATGTATACTGCACAATATGATAGATTATAATCTTAATAAACATCCATGCCTTGCGGCGCAACCTCCCCCTCAGGGGGAGGGACAGGGTGGGGGTGATAGAATTACCAATGAATAAGCTTTTAAAAGAATAAATCTTAAAAACATACAATAATTACGAATTTTATCATTATTTGAACGATGGTATAGACGCAGCATGCTAAGTCTATACACTTCCAATATCGTCTATACACTTCCAACATATAGAAATTTTGAATCTAATATTTTGTAATATTTATTTCCGGAAAGCTATAATACTAATTTTTAAACATTATACTTTCACTGTAATTTTCAAGTAAGGTTTTCATGTACTTATCCAAATTATATTCACCTAATAGATTTTCTGAAATATTAAAAGCAGATTGAGCAATTTGTTTTCCATGTCCATCATTGTTGTTTAAAATATTTAAAATATCATCAAGGCCGTCAAAAGACAATTCAAAAGGTATATAATGTATACCTGGTTCAAGCCATCTTAGAAGAATATCTTGAAAAATTCCTGTGCGTAGAATTACTGATTTTGTTCTTAGATACCATGATAGACGCATTGAGTAAGTATTTCCATCAATATCTATAAGATATTTATAATTACATTGCTGCTCAGGGCTTACATGCGGCTTAAGATAAGGTTTCAAATCTTTTTTTATCTTATTTTTCTGATGTCTGTTTAAACGAGTAATATATGGCCCTGCTCTCCTATCAATTCTTATTTTATTGAATCCAACATCCATATCAGGCTTATTCCAGAAATATTTTACAAAACGAACACGATGATTCTGATTGTTTCTATGAAGACTGTGCCCGCTGGTTGCTCCACGCCAAAACAGTATTGGAAATTTTTTTTCCCAGGAAGGTGAACTAATATTAAGGAATTTTTTATACATTTCAGAAAATGGAAACAAAATATCATTATGAAAATTTTCTATTTTACTGACTGAAAATACAGGCACTGGATATGAATAACTCTTTTCCATCAAAGGTTTGGGATATCCATGATATTTAATATTATACTCATCATAAATACTGTTTTCAGGAACTCCAAGAGGCTCGTCAAAACCATTAAACAATAACCATGTATCTTTGATTTTATATTTATTTAAAACTCTTCTAATACTTAGAACAGCATTGCGATATTGCCAGAATCGTGGATTTCCAGTTTTCCAAATTAACTTGTTATTGCAAATATGAAATAAACACATTCGCTGAAAATTAGAACGCACCATCTTTTTCATCAATCTAATGGAACATATTGAACCTCTCCATGGTAAAATATCTGTTTGAATAGAGATTTTTTGTCTATTTGTTAATATTTGATGACTCACGATTAGAAGGCTTCTTTTGTAAATGAATCCATTTTAGTAATTTCTGTGTTTACACAAAATTTTTTACTATATTCAAATATTTTTTTATAATCAAACTGCTTACTTAAACCTTCAGAACATACACGCAGATTATTTGATGAAACACCTACTTCATTATTAATAAGCTCAGGTAAGCAGCCATTTGCTGAAGCTATTACAGGTGTACCTTTAGAAAGGGCTTCTATATTCACCCTGCCAAACGCCTCATGAATTTGGGTTGGCATAATAAAATAAGATGCTTTTTTAAATACATTTTTATGTTCTTCCCCTTTTTTTAATTCACCTTTATAATCAAGGTTTGGGATTTTTTTTGATTTTTTTAAAATCCATTTTTCTACTTTCTGATCCCCTGCACCATAAACAAAAAAATCCATGTGTTTATTACGCTTAGCTAATTTGACAAAAACATTAAGACCTTTTGCTCGTTTACCCCATGTAAAAGAACCTACCCATAAGGCATAATTTTCTTTTTGGCAGCATAAATCAAATTCATCTTCAACAAGGCCGGTATAAATGAATCTGCTGTTAAAACGTTCCCAGTCTTTATAAATCCAATGATCAAATTGAAATTTTGATATAAAGCGGTATCTAATATAATCACTATTAATCATCCAATTTCTTTGTCTATAGCAGCTGTCATGAATTGTACAAATAACAGGTTTTTTTAGTTCTTTTAAAACCTTTGCTGACCAATAACTTTGACTCCAAATTACATCAAATTTTTGCTGCTTTAAAACTTTTATTAGAGAATTAGCAAACTCAAAACTTGATTTTTTAGAAACTTTTCCTGCATAGTTCTCTGTTTCAATAATTTGAAATGGATAATCCTTTTTTTGTTCTCGCTTTGGAACAACAACAAAAAAATTATGATTGTTTTTGTAAAGACCCCATGCCATGTTTTCAACACAAGATTCAATTCCGCCATAAGAAATTAAAGGCAGTTGTTGAATATAATCATTTCCAATAAGGGCTATTCTCATTTATATTGTCCTTTTTAGAGAAACATCTTTTATAATATGTGCATATGCTTGTGGATTAGTCTTGACTGCTTTTGGAAAAGAATCATCAATAGGAACATATTGAACAATATTGCCTGTTGTTTCAACTAAGTAAAGTCCCTGGTTTATGCATTTACTTAAATATACTTTATTATTACGATGCTGAAATTCAGCCCAATGTCCCCAATTACTTATTTTTTCTTGTATTTTTTCAATGCTGCCAATAAATGAAAAATGCCAGCCACTATTTTTTAAATGTATATATTTTCTATTGTATTTGTTTCTAACTCCATTTCGAATGTGAACAAGATCCTTTTTTTTCAGATAATTATAACGCATCATAATTGTACCCATCCATGTGACTGGATTTCCACTTTTTAAGCATCTCATACCATTTAAAAAATAACAATACATATTACCATCAAAAGTAATAGCACGAATTTTCTTTATATTTTTTATTTTATCTATAGCTTCAATTACATAATTACTATTTGGAATTTCATCAACATCACCAAACATTATTATATCATCATCTTTACATTCAACCAATGCATGTTTGAGGGAATTTTTTTGTTGGTCTTCATTTTTGTCGAATTTATGCTGCAGATAAATTATTTTATCATTAAAAGGTCTAAATCGATCACGATTTTCAAGAAAATAAAATGGTTTGGGATTTCCTCTAAAGGTTTTATCAGCCTCTACAATCACAAATTTATCCACAATATTATATAATTCAAGGATTCGTATTTCAAGTATATCAAACTCATTGTAAAAAGGGAAACAATCAAATATCATAATAGTTCTACCCAAAATTTATGGATTTTATTTTATTAATCCAATATTCATTTGTTAATTTTTTATAATTCATTTTTTTTTTCATATTTAACATAAGCCATTTAGTGAGGTTTTCAGATGTAATTTCATCCCAATCATTTAAAATAACAACAGGAAGTTCTTTATATAAGCTGTCTAAAGATGAATGTTTGACTAATACAATATGTCCTAATGCAAGAGCTTCCCATGTCCGATGACAGTCAAGTCCTGTCCCATGAGGGCTGATAACAAAGGAGTAATTACCTCGTTTTCGCCACATATCGCATCTTTTTATCATTTTTGACTGAAAAACAATTAGTTTATTTTTTTTTAAATTATGAACTAACTTTCCTCTATCCTCGTTTAAATATTCTCCAATAGGTTTTGACATTTTGACAAGACTTTTTAAAACAGGTAGAGACTCTATCTTATAATAAATGCTTCGCCATCCTGCTCCCAATCTTCCAAAATCAACATATACTTTTTTAATACGTTGATTTACAGGCAGAAGTTTATCTCGAATATTATTCAATTCTTTTTCTTGAATTTCAGGATTTGATATTTTTTTACCCCAGAATGGTTTATCACAAAGAGTATGAAAATCAATTCCAATAGGTATGGGAGAAACACGCTCACAAGAAACAGAACCATCATAATTTTGGGTAAACCAATGTAAAATATATTGAGATTTTAAAAGCGTTTTTGCTTCTGGTAATATATCGAATGGAACTGATAAATATGAATCACCTGTTACAAGCACAAATTTTCTTTTTATTTTTGGAAGAATTTGTCTTACAAAATGTTTTACCCAGCCTGTCCTTACCCATACAAGATTACCATCTTTAATATCATCAACAACAATTTTATTAATATCCCAATCATCAGGAGGTATTTGATGATACTCATGAACAGGGTTAGTAAATTTTGAATAATTTCTTCCATCTGGAAATTCATCGGGAATTCTAATATCACAAAGAGCTGAAATGCCTTTGTTCCAAATCCAATTAGTCGGGCCTGATGAATTATAATATTTTTTCATATTTCAGTATTAAATGCCTTTGTTTACAAATCTGTCTACAATTAATCTAATTTGACTGCTAAAAATCTCATTTGAAAACATAAAGGATCTTTTTTTGAGATCGTATCTTATTTTTTTCAATAAAGAACTGTCTTGAATGCAATTGCCAATTTTTAAAACCGCATCTTCTATAGATTCATATAACAACTCTGGAATCTCACCGATTATCTCTCTTTGCCCGCCATTTTTAGGAGCAAAAACGACACATTCAGCCGCTATCATTTCTGCAACAGAAATTCCAAAATGTTCATCTATCATCCCGTGGATACCAAATTTATGTCTTGATACAAGCTGTGTCAATTCATAACGAGTTAAATTTTCTTCTAAAAATAACCAGTCAGAATATTTGCCCACTTCTTTTAAAACAGATGTATAATATACAGGGTCATCATGAACACCAATAATGTGAAGATGTCCATTTTTTGTTAGTAACCTTACTCTCTTAACAATATCTATTATTTTAAATATTTCTTTTTCTTTAGAAATTCTTCCTATACATACAAAACCATTTTCTCGTTTATCCCATAAAACTTTAGGAAAATCATTTAATACAGGTGGATAAACAGTTTGTAATTTAATATCTGGATAACATGCTTTAAGTTTTTCACTTGTCCAGTTAGAATTAACAAGACTAAGATTTTCTTTCATTCTTAATTCAGAATATTGAGCTGTTTTTGCACAAATAAAATAGTATATAGAAGTAAATATTTTAAATTTATGATACCATCGAATATCTACTAAAGGTCGTGGAAATAAATTCCATGGATAATGAATATATTGAATTCCAGGACAACCAAAATCAGCCTCATTATTCGCTGTTATAATAAGATCAAAATTTTGTTTCATTTTTTTACAGGCTCTTAATATTAATGAGCGTTTTAAATGACCAGCTGAAAAAGGCAATAATTCAACTAAAAATACTATTATTGGGTTAAGCTTATGGGGTATAATATCAGATTCTTTAATAGAGGTAGCATAATGAAGATTTATCGATTTAAGATCGATAGGTTCATAGGTTAAAACATGAAGCTCATACTTAGCCTTAAGTACTTCTATAATCCATGCACAAACACTGTTACCACCACCAGGAGGTTGAATGCTTGGTTGAACAATTAAAATTTTTTTAGTTTTATCAGCCTTATCAGCCTTATTATCAGTATTCATTTTACTAAATCAATAGTCCATTATCCTATAAGGGTTGAAAAAAAAATAACTTGGAATTTTTTATAAAAATGGATAAGCACCGAAGGGGCTTAAAGCATGTAGCCTGAGGCTTTAGCCCCAGGTAAATAATTACTCTCCCTTGAGCCCCGAAGGGGCGTAAGAAATAATCATCAAAATAAACAATAAATTAGTCTGGTTATTTTTTTGCCTTCCTTGTTCTTGAATTCTTGAAGAAAATTTCCATTTTCATTCAGACACTAAATATCTTATAAATAATCAATATTGCCTGCGCAATTTAGGTTGCAATTAATTAAGACCAATTATATAAACTTGTCAAATTTATTTTACAAATTTTTTATCCTAGGATGAATAATGTTTAATAAACACAAAAAATTAGTATCCTCTCCATATTTCAGGGTAGACTTAACATCTTATATTTATAAAATATAATTAGGGAAGTAATTGAATAGTGCTCCTATAAAATAATTTGGTTTTTATATTAAAATCTATTTATGATAATTGTCTTAAGCCCCGAAGGGGCTAAAGCATG
>Ga0272440_1002198_pt1 | contig 15428 bp, 22 predicted proteins | sample SSMMMBAug17_FD_192440 | JGI IMG/M metagenome (GOLD analysis project Ga0272440, IMG submission 192440) | Marine sediment archaeal communities from Little Sippewissett salt marsh, Falmouth, MA, United States - SSM-MMB-Aug17 | ecosystem: Environmental > Aquatic > Marine > Wetlands > Sediment ... | reverse complement strand
TGATTCTATTTTATTTGGTGGAATTCCTCTCTATAGAGAAAAAGGGGAAATTTGTAAACATTGCCAATGGCCAGAAGGAGGGGATATATTTTTAAATGAATAATATTATTTTAAAAGATCAATATGGAGATTATTATATAATACCTGAAAAAAGAATTTCAGAATTTTTTAGGACTTTAAAAAGAAGAAAAAATTTTAATTTAGTCTTATCTAAAAAAAAATATAAATAATAAGAGAATATTATATGAAAAATTTAATACAAAAATTAAATTTATATGGTTTAGATATAGATGGAGAGCCTATTTTAGATGGTAATATCCATCGGTGTAAACATAATAATTCTAAAGATAAAAGAGGGTGGTATGTAGGCCATGTGTTATCACATGATAAGATTTACTGCACATATGGATCTTTTGATGATAAATCTTATAAATATTTCAATAATCAAAATGATATAAATAGCGAAGATTTAGTAATAATAAAAAAAATAGCTATAGCAAAAAAAAAAGAAAAAGAACTGCTTCATAAAAAAGCGGCATCCAAAGCTAAAGGTATTTTAAACGTCTTAAAAAAAGCTACTAAAAACCATAAATATATTCAAGTCAAAAATATACAGCCACATGGAGCTTTTATTAAAAAAGATGCTTTAGTTATTCCTATCGTTAATAAAGATAAAAATATAACATCTTATCAAGAAATATTTCCAGATGGATCTAAAAAGCTTTTGTATGGTGGGAAAAAACAAGGATGTTTTCAAATCATTGATGGGGAACAAAATGAAGCAATTGCTATATGTGAGGGTTGGGCAACAGGATGTTCAATCAATGAAGCTATAGGATGTATGGTTTTAGCATCCATTGATGTTCATAATATTGAAAATGTACTTAAAATTGTTATTGAAAAGCTTCCAGGAAGGAAAATATATTTATGCTGTGACAATGATCATAAAAAAAAACAAAATATAGGCTTAGAAAAAGGGAAAAGTTTAAAGAAAAAATATCCATTTATTAATTTGAGATATCCTGATGATATAGAAGGATCTGATTTCAATGATTTAATGAATGAAAAAGATTTAGATGCTGTTAAGAGTAATATTTTACAAGAGCCTATATTGTTTACAGAAAAAGATTTTAAAAATCAAGAATGTCTTTCTATCAATTTAGAGGATGATTTATTATTTCCTGGAGGATTAATTGATTTAGGAATGAAAGCTTGTAAAAATTCATACATTACCAACATAGATCAATATAATTTCCCTGTTATATTATCTATAATTGCTAATTCCATATCAGGTAAAATAAAATTTTATAATAATGTTTGGCCTAATTTATATAATATAAAGGTTGGTGGAACTTCTACAGGTAAAACTGATTCAGATAAATTTTGGAAAACAGCTATTAAAAATTATGGTATTCAAGATTTTTATGGAGCGACTGATTTTGCATCAGGACCTGGTTTATTTAGAGGTTTGGCTTTAAATCCTCAAAGCTTAATGTGCTTAGATGAAATATCATATCTATTCAAAAGATTTGATAAGCCTGATGCTGTCTCATCTTCAAAAATATCAGCTTTATTAGAATTACATACTAATGCAGGCCAAGAAATAAAAAAACCATATGGTGATGATAAGAAAAATTTAATTATAGATTATCCTTGTTTAAATATTATTGGTAATGCAACTCCAACAATATTTAATGATATTAGACCAGATGATTTTGAAAGTGGATTAATTCAGAGGTTTGATTTTTGGATGTATGATGGTAAAATCCCATATAGAACAAAAAAAATAAATCAAAATAATGATTATATAGATTTATTTTTAAAATGTTTATACATGCTTAATACAGCAAGAATAGAAATTAAACAACAAAATTTAGTGAATATTTTTGGTGATGCAATATCTATTTTTCCAGATAATGAATGTCAAGAACTATTAGAAAAATTTTCTATGACAAATACTGATGATAGTAATGCTCAAGACGATATAGGTAAAATAGGCATTGTATCAAGAAGATATAATGCAGCCATAAAATACGCATTGATTCATTTGGCATCTAAAAGAATTCTTGCAATTGTTAATAGAGAAAAAAGTATAAATCATTTAGCTGATCCTATGGAAATTGATAGCTTAGAATATGGTATAAAACTTGCCACCAAACAAGCGGGTTGGAAATTAAATATTCTTTCAGGAAGAGTAAACACTGGTGATTTCCATCGTGATTGTAAAATTTTTATAGAGGCTATAAAAGCATGCTTGCAAGCAAAAAGACCATTGACAGGTAAGTCTTTAGCTGATAGAAGACCAATAATAAAATCTTGGCAACCGAAATATTTCAAGGATGTTGCAAGAGCTTTGTCAGCAAGAAAAGAAATTTTGATAGATGACAAGAAAAAACAAACAAGATATTTATTAATTAAGGATTAAAAATGAAAAACCCAGGTAAAATATTTGAAGAAGACTTTAAAAAATCATTGAAAGATGTTTTTTTTCTTAGGTTAACAGATCCAAGCGTTAGTTTTAATCAAGCTTGTTTTAAATGCCCTAATAATGTTACCAGATTTTCTAAAAGAAACATATGTGATTTTGTTGTGTTTAAAACGCCTATACTGTATTTAATAGAATTAAAATCTGTTTCTGGAAAATCAATACCATTTAAGAACATTAAAAAAGGAAATAAAGATGATAGATTGGATAAGATGGTTGAATCTTCACAAAAAGAAAATGTATTATCATTGTTTATAGTTAATTTTAGGCAAGTTGATAATAAAACTTTTTTTTGCTCTGCAAAATCGATACAAGATTATATGAACAATAGTGTTAGGAAATCACTACCTATATCTTTCTTTGAAGATTACGGTAACTTTATTAAGTCTGCCAAAAAAAGGACGAGATATACTTACTTCTTAAATTTTTAATAAAATGGAGATAAAATGGATTATAATTATTTTATAGACAAAAAATTTGAAAAAATTGAAGATTCAGGTTTTGATTTTGATGAATCGGAAATGAATCCTTTGTTATTTGACTTTCAAAAACAGTGCGTAAAATGGTCTTTAAGGAAAGGTAAAAGTGCATTGTTTGAAGAGTGTGGATTAGGTAAAACAATTCAACAATTAGAATGGTCAAAAATTATTCAACAAAAAACATCAAAACCAGTAATTATTATTGCTCCTCTTGGAGTTTCTAAACAAACAGTAAGAGAGGGTGAAAAGTTTGGATATCAAATAAATCTTTGTAAAGATAAAAATGATATTATAAATGGTATTAATATTACTAATTATGAAAAGATAGAAAAATTTGATTTTTCAGTTTTCAGTGGCATCTGTCTTGACGAATCATCAATTCTTAAATCTTTTAATTCTACAACAAGACAAAAAATAACAGAGTTATCTAAAGGAATAAAATATAAATTATGTTGTACTGCCACACCATCACCAAATGATTATCCAGAAATAGGAAATCATTCTGAATTTTTAGAAATAAAAAAACAATCAGAAATGAAAGCTGAATTTTTTGTTCATGATTCTGGTGAAACTCAAAAATATAGATTAAGAGGATGGGGAGTCAATAAGTTTTGGGAGTGGGTTGCGAGTTGGTCTTTAATGATTGAAAAACCATCAGATTTAGGATTTAAAGATGATGGTTATATTTTGCCTCCAATAAAATACGATGAAATAAAAATAAAATCTGATCCAAGCTTTGGTAATTTATTTGTTGAAGAGGCCAAAGGTTTACAAGGTAGACAAAAAGTAAGAAAAGAAAGTATAAAAGAAAGATGTGAGAAAGTTGCAGATATTGTTAATAATTCTAAAGATGTTCATTTAGTTTTTTGTAAATTGAATGATGAATCTAAGTTATTAACATCTTTAATTGATGGAGCTTATGAAATAGCTGGTAATACAAAAGAAGAAGAAAGAGAAGAAATTATTACAAATTTTGCAAATGGGAATATAAAATGTTTAGTTTCAAAACCTAAAATATGTGGTTTTGGTATGAATTTCCAGGTTGGTTATAACATGGTCTTTACAGGATTATCTGATTCTTTTGAAGAATTCTATCAATCAGTAAGGCGAATGTGGAGATTTGGGCAAAAGAATCAAGTTAAAGTAACCATAGTAATAGATGAAAGAGAAGTGTCTGTTTTAAATAATATAAAAAGAAAACAAAGACAATTTGAGGAGATGATTAAACAAATGAAAACAAACATTAATTTACATTCAGATATTCAAAAAGAAAAAAAGCAAATTAAAGAATACGAATTAACAAAAAAAGAAGGTGAAAATTGGACAGCTTATCATGGTGATTGTGTTGATGCTATAAAACTACAACAAGATAATTCAATAGATTTTACTATTTTTAGTCCACCTTTTGTAAATCTTTATAAATACTCTGATTCTGAAAGAGATATGGGTAATAGTTCTAATTATGATGAATTTTTTCAACATTTTTCTTATTTAATACCTGAAATATTAAGAACTACAAAACCAGGCAGATTGTGCGCTGTGCATTGCACTGCTTTCCCTTTAATGAAAGAAAGAGACGGTGTTATAGGTCTTGAAGATTTTCCTGGAGATATTGTAAGACTTTTTAAATCATTTGGTTGGATTTATCATGCAAAATATGTTATATGGAAAAATCCTCTAACTGAAGTTACAAGAACTAAAGCTAAAGGTTTGCAATATAAAGAACTTGTAAAAGATTCTGTTTGTGCAAGAGCTGGAATACCTGATGAAATTAGAGTATTTAGAAAGCCAGGTAATAATCTTACACCTGTTAAACATGAAAAAGGATTTGCTGATAATGGATATATAGGTACAAATAAACCTAAAGCATCAGGAATTAAATTCCATCATCATACTTGGCAACATTATGCATCACCTGTTTGGGACGATGCAACACCAAATATTAATGATTTAAATTTATTTGGTGATATTGATGAAAAAGAAATACCATTAGTATGGTATGATATTAATCAAAGTGATACTTTAAACTTTAGAAATAGTAAAGTAAGACATGAAAATGATGAAGCTCACATTTGTCTTTGTAGAGACTCATTAATATTAACAAAAAGAGGTTTCGTTGAAATTCAAAATATTGAAATAGGTGATAATGTTTTTACCCATAAAGGAAAATGGAAACCTGTAATTGCAAAAAAATGTACAGGTATTAATGAAACTTTAAAGTTGCATGCGCAAGGAGTACCTAATTTAATATTAACGCCCAATCATAAAATATGGTCAAGAAAGGCAACATTATCAAAACCAAAGAATTCAATGAAACAACATCATCCTGAATGGGTTAAAGCAAAAGATATGCAAAATAATTATGTTAACTTAAAATTACCTGAGATACATGAATCTAATTTAACAGAAAAAGAATGGTGGCTTATAGGTAGGTATTTAGCAGATGGTCATCAAGGTGGTCATGCTTATAAAAATGGTAGAAAATCATTCTATATAAGTGTAGGAGACAAGAAAAGACAACATTTTTTAGATATGGCAAGTGAATACATAGGAACATATGTTGAAAAACAAGGATGTAATCAATACCGTTTAAAAAATTTATCAGAAGAACTAAAAAAGACTCTGCATAGATGTAGAAATGGAGCAATTAATAAACAAATCCCTATAGAAGGACTTTGTTTAGATATCGACAAATCAGAGGCATTATTATCTGGTTATTTATCTGGCGATGGTCATAAAGATAAAATGGGAACGTGGCATTGTTGTTCAGTGTCAAGAGGACTGCTTTTAGGAATGGCAATGGTCGTACAACGTGCAAGATCTATTATTCCTGCTGTGTATGCAGGTAAAAAAGCAGGCAAGCATGTAGTTGAAGGTAGGTTTGTTAATCAAAAACAACTATGGGTAATGATGTTTAATTCTAACCCAAAACATACATTAAATGAAATCTTAGATGATGGAGCATGGAAAAAAACTCGAAAAATTATTGAAGTTGGTAAAAATGAAACATGGAATATTAGAGTTGAAGATGATGAATCTTACACAGCAGAAGGATGTATCGTAAAAAATTGCCCTTTACAACTAGATTGTATTGAAAGATTGGTTCATATGTATTCAAAAAAAGGAGAGACCGTAGCTTCTTGGTTCGGAGGCATTGGTTCAGAAGGATACAAAGCTTTAGAAATGGGAAGAAAGACAGTTTTAGCAGAATTAAAAGAAACATATTATAATCAAATGATTATTAACTTAAAAAGAATATCTAATCGCCATCAACAGATTGATTTACCATTTAATTAATAAGGAGTTTAAAATGAAAAAAGAAGATGTTTTTAATTTAATACAACGACACATTGAAGATGCTTATAAAAAATGGCCTAATGATGTAAATGATCCAATACATTCCTCTTGTATTTCAGCCGAGGAAATGCTTGAAGCAGGTCATGAATTTTTAAACATAGGTTTAAACATGCTTAGAACTGGGCATGATGTTACATATTATGAAAATGATTTAAAAAACATGCAAAAAGAAACAATACAATCTTTAAGTACTTGTGTAAGAATTTTAATAAATTTTAATAGATTTGTACCACAAAAACGATATATAGGAGAAAATAAAAATGAAAATTAATAGAATAGCTTTAAAAGAAATTCTTAATGTGGCACAATTACACACTTCAAAAAGTAATGATTTGATTCAAACAAATGGAATTATGTTTCAAAATCCAGATATTGTCATGACAACTAATCTTGAAACATCTTTTATTGGTAATTTAAAAATAGAAGATTGTAATGATACTTATAAATTTTGCTTGCCTTTTGGAGAATTAAAACAAATTATATCTAATATAAACGACGAATATATTATTATTGAGTGGAATGATAATAATATATTTGAAATTATTTGTAACAATGGAAAATCAATATTCAAATTAAAAGGATATGATCCTAATAACTTTCCACAAATTGAAACACCTGAGATATATGAATGGGTTGAATATGATGTTAATGATTTTTTATACTATATTGATAAATTAAATAGTGTAATCATAGATATGAAAGATAATAGGTCTCATATTCAAGGAATATATTTTAACAATAATGATATTTGCTCAACAAATGGATCTTCTCTTGTACTTTGTCAATCAGAAAATAAAATAAACTCTTCTTGTTTGGTTCCAAAAAATTCTTTATTAAAAATAGCATCTAAAATTGATTTAAAAGTAAATAATATAAAATTATTTTTTAAAGATAATTTCTTGTTTTTAAAAATAAAAAATCATTTATTTATGATAAGATGTTTGGAAGGAAACTTTCCAAATTATCAAAAAATTATTGATAAAAAAACACATAATGTTGCTGTTAAAATAGAAGATGGGAAAAAAATAAAAAATACTTTAAATCAAATCAAAGTTTTTGCATCTCAAAACCATAGAACTTTTATATTAGATATAAGTGATAATAAATTAAAAATAGCAATAAATAACCCAGAATTAGGCGATGGAGAGGTTATTATAGATAAAGGAATAGAAATTGATTCTAATGAAAACATATATACAGGTTTTAATGTCTATCAGTTTTATAATTTTATAAATAATTTTAATGAATGCAATCTTTACTGTGACAATAATAAGAGTCCGCTTTTTTTGAAATCTGAAAGAGATGATGTTTTATCTTTAATTATGCCAATGAAAATATAATTACAAAAAAAAGCTAACTGGATTTACCAGTTAGCTTAATAAAATTAATACTTATTTTTTATTCTTCAGTTAATTTATCTTTATCAAAAAAAGATATCATCTCTTTGTAATTTTCTTCAATAAAATTATTGATCCAATCAGAAAACATAATTTCAATATTTTTTTCTTTAAATGTTGCCACTGTTAAAAGTTTCTGAGCAATTTTTTTATCTACTTGAAAACTTATCGTTATTAAATCGTTTTTTACTTGACAATTTTCTTTTCCACAACTCATTTGTTATTCCTTTCTTTTATTTAGTTACTTTACCAATTTTTTCAAAAGATCTCATAACTCCAAGACCTAACATAGCAATTACCAATTCCATCATAACTTCTAATGGTAATTCAGGTCCTGGATCGCCAGTAAACCATTGTAAACATGGATTAATTAAAAAAGAAAACATTAACCCAAATCCACATACCCACATAATAAATGGTCTTGCGCCAGCAACAAATATAGTTCTATGCTGAGCCTCCATTTTATTAATTTCTGTCTGTAAAACAGCAGGTTTTTGTCTTATTTTTTCCATAACTGCTTCAGCCTGTTTACGCTCTTCTTCTGAAGTAAAAAGAGCATCAAGAGTGTTTCCAATAGCCTCAATAGGAGTAGATATTGCATCCCCTGCTGCTTTTCCAGCTCCTAAAAACTGCAAAAAACTCATAATTACCTCCTTCTAATAAAATAAATGTTTATAATAAGAATATTTTTCCATCATTTCATCAAACTTTCCACATTTTTTACCAGTATTACAAATGCCATTTCTATAAACACAATTTGGAACAAGAACTTTAGCTAAATCACTATCATGTTTAGCAATTTCTTTTACTATCTTTCTGCAAACGGTTCTTGTTTCTTTGCTTGATTCTAAGCACAGCCTATCTCTCATCATGTTAATAAGAGCCTGAGCGTTTATAACCATTAAATGATCAACTGGAGTCCATCTATTAGCATTTAAATCACCTCCTCTATCAGCTCTATTTGTTTCTACAAAATGCTCGACTCCTATTTTATGCCTCACCAAATGAACAGATACAAAAGAATAAATATCTTTTAACTTAATATAGAAAACTTGTGTCCTTATTGGGGAATGTTCAAATAAATAAGCAGTTTCAAGATTTTGATTAGAAACTCCATTTTTCAAAGTGGTTGTATTCGCTCCTCTTAACTCTTCTATCCCTGTTATTTTATTTACAATTATGTCCATCATTCTCCTTTATCTCTTCATAGGTTATAGTTTTAGTTGAGCAGACATTGCAAATCCAATGGTAATAAATAAACTTTTCAAAGTTATTTATAAAATCTAAACACACTTCATGCCTATAACACTCTTCACAAAACTTTAATTCTGTCATTTAACATCCTTTTTTTTAAGTTAAACAAAAAACTCAAATTCATGCCATAACCAAATTATAGATAAATAATGTTCATGGCTGTGAATTGATAATGTTTCATCTAAATAATTTGTGGATCTCCAAAAATATATTTTTGGTATCAAATAAAAATAATATGTTCTGTCTATTGTTAATTGCATTTTATATTCTTTCCTTTAATATTATCAGACTAATAAGAATTTTCCAACAAATATAACCAGCTAAGACAAATACAAATAGTAGAAGCAAGAGACTCCCTTTTATTAGGTTTGGATAAATCATAGCTTTTCCATTTATAGTATTTTTTTTCCAAATACTTTATAAAAGCGTTTAAAGTTTTTTTAATAATTTGTGATGGTATTATTATCATTTATTTTTCCTTTTTCGTTTTTTAATTCAAATATTGAGCCATAAAAGATTTAGGATAAAGCAAAATTTGTATCCACTGGAAATCCATGATAAAAAAAGATATTATAATTACTATAGCAACCAAGCAATAATAATGCATGGCATCCTGAAAATCTAAAATATTATCTTTTTGCTTTTTTATACAAGAAAATAAGAAATATAATGAAATAATTATGGTTATTAGTCCAACAAAAAAGAAAACAAAACTTTCTACAAACATATCATGCTTAAAACCTTCTATAGCTGCATATCTAAAAAATGTATCTGACATTTTATTTCTCCTTGTTTTTTTTAGTCACATTAACTGAGACCACTTTGTTCTCTCCAGAAAATATATCCCAAGTTGTACCTCCAACTTGACGAATTACAAAATCTATTTTAACATCTTCACTATTAAAACATCTTTCTTGTACAAATCTTTTAAACTCTTCAACTTGATATTCTATTGTTTGCTTAATCCCCATTTTTTATTTCTCCTTTAAACATTCATTTATTATCCAAGACCAATTGTTGCGGATAAATGTTTTTATAAACTCTCTTGTTTCTTTTTCCATGGTTATTTCTCCTTTAGCTCTTTTGTTTCTGGTTATTTGCCTTGTAAATCATCTGCTGAAAATTTTTTATAAGTTTTATCGTTTTCAAGAACTTTTATATCTTCATTGGTGAACCATTCAGATCTAATATTATACTTTTCACAATGCTTGTGAATTATGGTTTCTTCTTCATAATTAGGTTTGTTAGCTTCTTTTATAAAAATCAGAGTAAGCTTTTGAGAGTTGTCTATGTTTAATTGCTTAACTCTCTCTTCTGGATTATTAGATATACCTATTTTAATATTACCAGATTCATCCTGTGCACAATAAACGTATTTTTGATTAGATTCACCAAAGTCAAAGTCTTTTAAAGCTTTTAAAATAGATATAATATTGCTTGCTTTAATAGCATGAGCTTTAAATTTTACAATATTACCTATTCCCCTTATTAATGAAAGTAAGAATAAGACCTGATCATTGTTTAATAAATATTCTATTACAGGCCTTCCTTTTGTTTTGACTTTTCGAACACCTAATTGACCAAGATCTTCAAAAATTTCTTTGTTATCATCTATAAGGCGAAGAATATGATTATGCCTTCTTTGAAATCCTTGACTAATTAAAAAAGTACCGCACCTTGGTTCATCATTATAAATTTCAACTGAATTTGTCATAAAACCTCCTTAAATATAAATATTAAAAAACAAAAAAACTTAATACTATATAGCTTAAAAACCATTATTTGTCAATAGATTTTTTAAACCACTATCGTTCAAAATAACAGCCAAGAAGGCAAGCAAAATTAAAACATATACTAACATATAGGTTTTAATTTAAATGTTCTTATTTTTGAGATTTGATAGCTTAGAATTGATTTCTGGAGAGGACATAAAAGTTTTGTCCACAGGAGTGTTTAGGGTAGGCAAAAAAAATGCTGAACCTATAAAATAGATTCAGCATAAAAAAACAAGAGATTCAAACAATTAAAAGAAAATAATAGTAATAAAACGTCAAGCAATACTTCAATAAATAAATTTACCCCAAAACCTAAAAACACAATATCAAAAATTATTTTATTTTGCAAGGAAAAAATTAATATTTATACTTCCCATACTTTAACATTTTTAATACTCTTTTGGGCTTGAATTGTGCAAGGCATTATTTCAATTGCTTCTGTTAATATTATTTCATTAACTTCACATGGAAACTTACAATTTTCAGGTTTTTCAACACCTTCCATTGCTAATTGAGAGAGTGTAGCAGCGCCATCCCAATAATAAAGACGTCTTGCATTTTTTAATTTAACTTCTTTTCCTTCTCTACTTACAATTTCGCCAGCGTGTACACCTGCGGAATTAGTTCTGATAATATAATAATTATCTGATAATTCATCCATTTCATCTTTTTTAACATAAACGACTTCATCTATTTTCATTTCTTTAGGATAAGACATTTTTTCTCCTTTTTGTGTTTATTTATAATTAATAGTTTCGTTTTTAATTTTATCCAGATCCATCTCCTGGGCAAGATCCACGGCCAAATATTGTTCCTGATCCTGATCCAAATCCAAGCTCGTTCCCAGCTTCAAGTCCATCTCCAGCTCCATCTCCAATGATTGATCCTGATCCAGAGCCATCGCCTGAGCCAGAGCCTGATCCGTCTCCATAGCCTGATCCATATCCATCTCTTGATCCTTCCAATGGTATAAGGTCGCTATCATAATTTATCTTTTTCATTATTTTAATTATTGTGCATGTAACAATACTTGGTAACACAAGATTTTCTCTTATAGATATATATTCCATTGCTTGCTGTTTGTTTTCAAAAGCACAAATTTTATCAAGCATTGGTTTATCATCTATCCACTTGACTACACCATATAAAAAGTTACTTTGTTTATTCATTTTTTCCCCCAAATAATATTGAGTTCGCCGATTCTATAAATACCATGCTATTTTGTATTTTTTGGTTTTTGCCTTTGAGAAGCAACAACTATCTTTCCTCAGTAGAATTATTTTATTATATCTTCTCAACAAATCGTTTTAATTTACCGCACGATTCGCAGGAAAAGACCTGTATATGTTTTCTTTCTGCATCACACATTCGCCAAGGGATTTTTATATTCTTCATATTTTCTGGCATTATTTCCATACTGTGTTCCCATTTACTCTTTAGTACGGTTTCAGACAACAAAACCCATTTGTGATTACAAAACATAATTACCCCTATATATATGAAACGGCTATTTAATATAAATCATCATAAAAAATATCAACATTTGAAGCTAAAAACCCATGATTTTTTATTGCTTCTGAAACTTCTTCCACGGATGGTTTTTCATCAGATGTCACTTCCGCCTATAGTTCATGGATTTGATCTCTAATTGATACAAGCATTCATACCCCCTTATTTTCTAAAACATAACAAGTCAATCAAGCTGACAGTGTGCCTGAAAGTCGTTGTTTCGTAGGTTATTGGCACAGCAGCTTATCTCAGCGTTATGCTTCTATCTTTTCAACTGTGATCCTATATTCAATGCCAGTACCATCAGCCTTGCTAATTTCAACCGGCTTGCCGAAATTAATAGTATGTTGTGCAACAGCCACAAGAGCTTCTATAGTAACATCTTCTTTTCCAGCTGCCCACATCCTACCATTTTTGAGAATTTTTCAGGCAAAAATAGTTCCGGTCAATGGGGAACACCCAACATGTATTTTTTTCATAATATTCCTTTTTGCATAACAAGAAAAATCAAGCTGACCGTAGCCAGCGTAAGCCTTTCTGTAAGTCAACTGCCCGGCAGCTTATTTAATCGTTATGTGTTTGTGGTCATAAAACCTTGCCTTAACATCTGTATTTCCCTATCCTTTTGATTCAATACCAACCGAACAAGCTTAGCTGGCGGTGTACCTAAATGACTGTGTTTATCCATTGCTAAATAAGATAAATCAAGCTCATTGACTACATCCTTAAGCATATTTTCAAGTTCTTTCTTATCCAAAGATAAAACACTTTCGTAACGCTCAATAATATTGTCTCGCATTTTTGCTTTCATGATTCCCTGTCTTAAATTTTCATAATATTCTTCAACGTTAAACGATCTATATTCATTTCCTAACATATCAGCCTAAACTCAATTGTCACCGTCAGCATTATACAGGACAACTTTGTATTTGTCTTCTCATTAAGATTTAATAGCTAATGCCAAAAATTCCAGTGAAACACTCCAATGAGACATAGAAACATGCCAGTTTCAAAGGCTACAGAACTTTGATGTCTTAACACAAAAAGACCAAGTGTGATCAAAACAATACTTACAATAGTTTTGAATACTGAATATAAAATATTTTTCATGATTTATTTATTGTTTTAGTATTTGCAGTATCACTGGTCATTATAGGCTGAATGTCGTTATTATAATGTTCAACATCAATTTCACAGTTACAAGTAGCACATCCTATAAATTCACCATTGGCTGCGTCGAACTCCAACCAACCACCGCAATTTCTGCATCTTATTGATCTGTTGTCCATATACTCTCCTGATTTATAATGTTTAGTTCACTGGTTTGTACTGTGCAATTATTGGTTGTGTAATTTAGCTTATCATCCTTTATGTTCCAGTGGATTAAATTATTATGAATGGTCTCATTTGCAAGTTAAACTACCCGCCCAAGAATACATGCATACGCGCAACCAATAGCATCTTAATGGACAGACACAGATAACCAACTCACCGTGAATCTCTTATAAAAAGTGTTTTTTCGTCATAATTAGTCATCCGTGACAGATCACGTTTTGATCACTTGCCACGGCTTTTTGTGGTCAAGTCTACCCGTTTGTTATACGCAACCTCCGCAACAACCATGTTCTATGTTGTCGTTGATAGCTTCTAAAACTATGCTCTTGAGGCCATCCGGAAAGTCTTTTGGCCACTTCGACACAGACCACGGCCCTTCACCAACATCTTCATGCCAATCATCATCAAACTCCACATACCCACCAGACGAAAGACAATAATCCGGAAACCTCCACTCTTTTCCGTCAATAAAGACAACAAGGCTTCCTGAACATAGGATAGGGTAAGCTCCGTCATATTTTATTTCTATATCCATTGTTTCCTCGCTATAATATTTTTTAATTCTTCTTCATCAATTGTTATTTTCATTTCATTTTCTCCATTGTTAAAATTAAAGTTCCTCTTACTATTGATTTAAGAGTAAATCAATAGTGGATGACTTGTCAAGCTTTCTTTTAAAAAATCATTATGTCCAATGTTTTTATCCATGGGATTATTTAAGGGGTTAAATAGACAAAATAATGACATGATAACATAAACATATGCTTTTATATTAATGACAATATAAAAGTCTTTCTCGTGGCTGTTTGATAGCTTAAAACCGATTTTATTAAAATGTTTACCCAAGGGTAAAAAAAATCCATAGGGAAAATTAAATCCATAAATAAAATTTTAAATTCCCCCTTACTTATTTAAAAAAACCAGTATTAAAACTCTTTGTCCATGGCAAGAAAAAAAACACATTAACCATAAAAAAATACCATTTTTCCAAAAAATGCCAAAGAAATGCCAAAACTGCCAGAAAACTGCCAGAGCATTTTGGCAGTTTTTTTGATTCCAGTTAACGTTAACGTTAAGCTATAAAATAAGTAATATATATAATAATAACAATAATATATATATATATATAATATATATATAATATACATTATATATACCTTTTATATAAAACTGCCAAAATGCCAAAGACTTTATTACAACTTTTTTTTTATTAATATACATCATCTTTTAGTGTATGTTAGGGTGACCATGATCTTCTGGCATTTTGGCAAAAACGGCCTAAGTTACCGAAATCATTAGAAATAAAACTGCCAAAGACGCTGGCATTTTGCTGGCAAAAACTCTTATTTTCTTGGCATTTTTTGCCAAAATACTTATAAAAATACATAAAATATCATACATTACTCACCGTCTACTGAGAGCAATGGTTTTGACCTCTTGGTTATCTCTTTTAGCCTATTATACTTTTTTAAAGCTAACTCTAATTGATCCTGTACATATGGTGGGTACTCATATCCCAATAAACCTAAAACTAAATCAAATGTCTTCTTATTTAATCCAAGAATCTTAGCCATGTCCTTTTTACTCTCTTGCTGATCCTCCCACATCTTAATTATATCATTACTACGGTGTAATGCATAATATAAAGCCTTATTACTCTTTACTACCTTACTCTGCCTAAAATCATTACCCATATCACTATCCTCCTTTGTTAATAATATTTTTAAACATTATCCCCTCTCCATAAACCTTTGTCAAGATTTTTGAACTTGCTAAGAACTTTATTGGATCTCTCTTAGAACTTTCTTGGGCTTGGTCTGAACTTGTCGGAGCTTGG
>Ga0272440_1002197_pt1 | contig 15428 bp, 10 predicted proteins | sample SSMMMBAug17_FD_192440 | JGI IMG/M metagenome (GOLD analysis project Ga0272440, IMG submission 192440) | Marine sediment archaeal communities from Little Sippewissett salt marsh, Falmouth, MA, United States - SSM-MMB-Aug17 | ecosystem: Environmental > Aquatic > Marine > Wetlands > Sediment ... | reverse complement strand
CAGGTTTGGATTTGTATTAACCTATTACAAAGGGCATCAAATTAAAAATATAAAACCTGAAGCAAATCATTGGCGATATATTGGTGTTGCGGCTGCAGAAAAGTATTATTTGAAAAATTTTAATAATTATTAGTTATTAAATTAAGTTTGATTTCATTTATTATTTTATTATATTGACAACAACTTGAAAATATGTTTAGAAATCTTAACAAGTGTGGTAATTCTGGTCGTTAAAGGAAATACAAGTTTAACCATATACAAAAAAAATATGATCAATTTCTTTTTTGGATGCGTAACAGAAAAGAATACCAAGCGGAACATTAAATTGTCATTATTAACCAAAAAACAATGAAAGATAAAAAATGAAATGCCCTTACTGTAAAGGTTCAATAACAAATGATGCCAAATTTTGTACAAATTGTGGTAAACAACTACATGCAAATGACAGTGAAGATACTAAACGATTGACCATCGGTCGGATAGCGGACAATGATATTGTATTAAACTATCCACAGGTATCATCCCGGCATGCAATTTTGTTACGAAAAGAGAATCAATGGTATATCAAAGATAGAAACAGTACAAATGGCACATTTGTAAATGATCGATCAAAACGAATATCTGAATCACCTGTTAACCTGGAAGATTTATTGTTTTTTGGTTCATATAAAATTAAAGCCTCTCGACTGATTCAATTAAAGAAAAATACAGTTCTAGGCACCCAAGACTATAATCGATTGCAAATTGTTTCTGATACGACACTCATTGGTCGTGATCCTGATGCAGACATTCATTTGGATTATCCACAAATTTCCTGGCATCATGTACAATTGTCACGAAAAGGAAATCAAATCTTACTTAAAGATTTGGGAAGTACAAATGGTACGTTTGTCAATGGTAAAAGAATTTCATCTTGTGAGGTTAAGCCAAATGATGTCATCTCATTAGGTTCATATCGTTTTCAGGTAACTCATGATCAAAAATTATCTCAACATGATTTTAGAGGGGATATTCGAATAGATGCTGATAATATCACAGTGTCAATAAAGAAAAAGACAATTCTTGATAATATTAGCTTTTCTGTTTTTCCAACCGAATTTGTTGGTTTAATGGGATTTTCAGGAGCCGGAAAAACAACATTGTTGATGGCTTTGAATGGTTACTTAAAACCTACTGTAGGTTTTTCAAAAATTAATGGAGAGTCCCTGTATCAAAAATATGATGAATTTAGACAACATATTGGGTACGTTCCTCAGGATGATATTATTCATCCTGAATTAACAGTATACGAAGCCTTATACTATACAGCAAGACTGAGACTTCCTCGTGATATTAAAAACAAAGAAATAAAAGAAAGAATTAATACAGTATTAAAACGTTTGGGGTTATTTGATCCAGACATGCTGAATCAAAAAGGATACATCGACATTCGTGATGTTCAAATTGGCTCTCCAGAAAAAAAAGGAATCAGTGGTGGACAACGTAAACGTGTGAACCTTGCAATGGAACTGCTCACTGAACCAAGCATATTATTTCTTGATGAACCGACATCCGGATTGTCTTCGCCAGATACGCTGGAGGTCATCAAAACACTTCGCGAAATTGCCGATCAGGGAAAAACCATCATTTTAACCATACACCAACCCGGCCTGGATGCATATCGGTTAATGGATAACGTAATTGTTGTCTCTGCTGGAAAAATGGCATATTATGGACCTGCATACCCTGATGCACTGGAATTTTTTAATGAACAAGAGAAAGACAAAGCACTGAAAAGTGCTGATAGTTTGTTAGCAGGATTAAAAGCAGGTGAAGAAGACCTGAATATTAATTGGCCCCAAAAATATCAAAAATCAAAAGCACATCAAATGTATGTTGATGGCAGAAAAAGTGAGCCCTGCAATACGAATAAAATTGAGAAACCTAAACTTACAAAAGGCTTACGACAACTAAGCATTCTTTCTTCCCGCTACTTTCGAATAAAAATGAAAGATTACATAAATACCGCAATATTATTACTTCAAGCGCCAATTATTGCTTTTTTAATCACAGTTGTTTTTTTTGATTCCAATAACCCCAGCTATTTACCAGTTTATCTTATTATTATTTCAGCTTTATGGTTTGGCACATCAAATGCCTCAAGAGAAATTGTAGCAGAAAAAGCAATATACATTAGAGAAAGAATGGTAAATTTAAAAATTCCATCTTATGTTTTATCAAAATTTGTCATATTATCCATATTGTGTATTATACAATGCATTATACTGGTTGGTGTGATACATACTTTTTTAGAATTGAGTGGAGATATACTGATCCACTTATTAATTTCCATATGTGCAGCATTCATTGGTATTGGTATTGGTTTATTGTTATCAGCCTTATCAAAAACGCAACAGGCAGCAGTTGCGATCGTGCCCATTGTATTATTGCCAATGATTATTCTTGGTGGTGGATTGGTATTTCCTTCTAATATGAATGATACAAGCATTGGGTTATCTTATTTTATGCCTTCCAGATGGGCTTTTGAACTTGCAACACATGTTGAAAAAGAAAATGATTACTCAAACTGTTCCGAGTCTGTATGCCAGACGGATCCGAAATGTTTATGCCAGCCAGATCCTCAATGCTGGAGTGTAAATCAATTATTTGGATCGCATGAAACAGAGGATGAAGTATTATATTTCATTCTTATTGTTTATATCTTGATTTTATTAAGTTTAACAATGATTGTTTTGAGAACGAAAGATCGTTTATAAAAGGAGAAAAATTTTATCATGATAAAAGTATATTTTTATGTGACTATTCTTTGTGTTTTTTTTGTCAGCCATTTTGTTTATGCTGAATGTACACAGGATGAAATATTTATACTTATTGATGCAAACTACAAAAAGCCTGAAATTGAAACCATATGTTCCGATCAATCAAAATGTGCGAAAGCATCTGTGCTTAAAATGATCAATGCCGGTTACACTAAAACAGAAATTCAGGAAAAATGTCACTCAAACCCCCGGAATAAAAGTAAACTGAAAAATAAAAATATTTACGTTGTAAAAAAAGGAGATACCCTGTCTAAGATTGCGAAAAAACAATTAGGTGAGATAAACCTTTGGATTGAATTATATCGTGCAAACAAGCATATTATTAAAGATGCAGACAGGATCAATATTGGACAAAAGTTAATCATCCCTGTCATTTCAAAACAAAGCATCAAAAGAAAAAAACGTAATGACGTAATCAAACTGGTAACTGGCAATAAATACGCCCCTTTTTCCGATGAAAAATTGCCACGAGGCGGAATGATTACCGAAATAGTAAATGAAGTATTTAAGGGGATGGGAAAAGAGACAAGTATTGATTTTTGGTCATGGAAATATGGATATGATGCCACCCTTGCCGGTGAATTTGTTGCAACATTTCCTTATTTAAAAAATGAAGAGAGAACGAAATTGTTTTATTATTCGAAACCACTCTATGACATAATGATCCTTCCTTTTGTAAAAAAGAACAGTTCCATAAAGTATAATAAGCTTGATGACTTAAAAGGTTTGTCTGTTTGTCGCCCTGAAGGATACTATATCCATGATATCCAGCCTTTAATTGATAAAGACGCAATAGATTTAAAACGTCCAGAAGATTTGGACGATTGTTTTAAAATGCTTGTAAATGGCACTGTAGATGTTGTTCCGGCCAATGAATTTTCTGCTAAGTCTGAAATACATAAATTAAAACTTGATGATAAAATAAAGGCCCTTGAAACACCAGTTTCTGTAGATACATTACATATTATTTTTCCCAAAAAAAGACCTGGAGCAAGGATGCTGCAATATAAATTTGATCAACAAGTTATTAAACTGGAAGAATCGGGCAGACTTGAAAAGATTAAAACCAATCATTTAGATCATTTTTGGAAAACTTTTCAATAAGGCGAACATCTCAATAGAGACAAGGATGGGTAATTTATACCTTGTCTCTTTTTCTATAAACCTTAATAATACTGCTCAACAATCCTTTTCATTTGATTATGATCTTTCATAGCAGGATCAATCGCTAACGCTTTTTTAAAACAAGAAGCACCCTCTTTTTTCTCTTCAAGATATTCATACTGAACAATTCCCAGATTTTTATATGCTAATGCGGTGGGTTTTAAATCAATTGACTTCTGAAAAGCTTGTTTAGCCTCTTTAAATAGCTTTTTGTTTAATGCAACAATGCCAATGTTAAAAAAAATAATCGGATTTTTCACATCATACTTTGCGGCCAATTGAAAATACTCATAAGCCTTGTCAAGTTTTTTTTGTTTTAAATAGTTATTAGCAATGTTATTATAAACTTTAGCATAATCATCTTTTATATCCAACACTCTATTATAAAAACTCAATGATTGATTAAAGTCAGAAACCCTGCCATAGGCAACACCTAAATTTAGCAATGCGTTCATGTGGTAAGGATATACTTCGACAACGTTTGACAGAGCTGCTATTCCTTTATTGCTTTGGCCTGATTCAATATAAGCCCTTCCCATATATGAGTAAATTTTTTTTCTGTAAGGGTTAAGTTCAATAGCATGATAAGCTTCATCTATTACACTCTCCCAGAGTTTGGCTTTTTCCGCTGAGGTTATCTTGTGATAATACTTATCGCACTTTAACCAGTTGATCATAAAAGAGCTGCAATAAATCAAGGAAAAAAGGCATATAATGGCCATACATGGAAATATCCATTGCTTTATATATACGACTTTTCCCTTAGATCTTTTATCATAAGCAATGCATAATATGCCTATGTAAATACATATAATAAATGGCGGAATCGATCTATATGAAGGAAAACTAAAAAAGGCAGTGATCAAGTATCCGATCAAACTAAAAAATATTCCCAGATAAACAAATTTGATCTTTGCTTTTTCACCACTTAATAAGCTGAAGATCAGTTTTAATGTAATAAACGCAACCCAAACAAATAATACAATGCCAGTAGTACCTGTTTCAGCCCATATTTGAATAAAGTCATTATGTAAATGAACAGGCTGGTATTCTTCACCAAAGACAGTATCTTTAATATATGCATTACTAAAAATAGGATAATATACTTTAAAATTGCCAGGTCCAACACCGGTAATAAAGTTATCAAAAATCATCTGAAGTGTATTGATATTCATTTTGGTTCTTACAATAAATGAATTCTTTTTATCAAATGCACCCTCGTGCCACTTTTGAAGATACTCTGGAATAGCAAACCCATTCGGCGTTAAATGAATCATAATAACTATAAATAAAAAGATACCAATGAATTTTTTTGAATGTTGCTGCCAATAAAAGGTTTTCTCTTTTGTTGAATGAACAATATACAGTAAAACGAACCAACAAATGAATTGAACTATTGTGGTAATAACCGCAAGCCAGGAAGCTGTATAGACCAGAAATACAAATACAATTGCACAGGCAGTAAGGTAATATAATGCCTGTAATTGAGTATTGGCCCTGTATAAGAACAATCCGATACCAACAGGAAGAGTGATTGAAATAAAATGTACCGCCATTTCTTTATTTGCAAATGTTGCTGCTGGTTTTTCTGCCTGTGGAATCCATGAAAATTCAAACAAATGTTGAAAAATTCCAATAATTGAAATAATCAGTACAGAAAAAAAGATAACATCCAATATTATTAAACATTGATGGATTGTTTTGAAATGATGGACAATCAAAAACAAGATTAAAATGACCGCAGTCCAATGCATTACAATACTGACAGCTTCATATTTATTTATTGCCCAAAAAAATGAGGAAAAAAGCCAAATAATAAGTAGTAATAATGGAATGTGTAATGAAAAAACCTGAATTTGTAATTGTTTTTTTATGATTTCTTTCACAAACAAGAGAAACATAAACAATAATGCACCCGTTTGAATGAAAAACGATTGCGGCAAATTGGCAAAATCGTATATATTTTTTATAAAAATGAATGGCGCTATCAATATAAATAATAAGACTAAAAAACTAAAAAGAGAATCTAATGACAGAAATTTTTTTGACCATTTTTGTCTGGTTAACTGTTCATCAATTGTGTTGTCAGAGGACGCATCGGCCGTTTGTTCTTCTGTGTCAATCTCTTCTATAAGTGTATCTTGAGCTTGCTCGTTAATCTCTTTCTTTGACGGGATAAAAGGATGCTTACATTTTGGACAACTTTTGTTGGTTAAAGAGGTGGTAGCCTTAATTTTGAATCTTGTATGGCAATTATTGCATAAAATAATGCCTGGATAATTGCCCGAACTATCCATATAAGCTTTGATATACTGATATAACTCGCCACAGCCATTGAAGCGTTTATTTGGATCTTTTTCCAATGCTTTTTTAATAATATCTATCAGTTGATTTGAAACATTTCTTTTTTGTAATGGTCCTTCAGGAACCGAATTATGAATGTGTTTTTCCTTTATCCGATACTCACTTTCGTCTGAATCAAAAGGGATTACACCGGTTAACATCTCGTATAAGATAACCCCCATTGAATAAACATCACTTCTATGATCAATTGATCGGGGTGAAACAATTTGTTCCGGACTCATGTACTGAGGTGTCCCTACTATTGCATTACCTGTCAATGTCAATCGTTCGTTGTTCATTAATATTGCAATGCCAAAATCAATTATTTTTGCTTTAAATTTTTTGTTAACTAAAATATTTGAAGGTTTTATGTCTCTATGAATTATTCCTTGCTTATGTGCAAAGTTTAAACCTTTTAATATATCTATAACAATTGACAATGCAACATGTTCTTCAAGATATTGTCTGGAATTAATTAGTTTTTCAAGACTGATTCCATCAAAATACTCCATTACTAAAAAGAAGTTTGATTGATACTCATAGTAATCATAAATCTGAACAATATTCTGATGTTCAATCTTTGCATGATTTTTGGCCTCAATGGAAAACCTGTTTTTTAGCTGCACATTCATTGCATATTCAGGCACAAGACATTTTACAGCAAACTTCTTACCTAAATTTACATTTTCTGCAAGGTAAACAACCCCCATTCCACCTCTGCCAATTTCTTTGACAATTCGTAGATTACCGATAACTTTATTGATCATTACAACCCCTCAATTGCATAAATGATATCGCTATAGATTTGTGTATTAACGAATCATTCTAACTAAACGCCCGCCAGTCGTTCGATTACTAAACTGTGGTCTCATCCGATCTCGTGAAGCGGATCTGCTCTTTATTGCTTTTGAATCATAGGATCCACCGCGTATGACACGTTGTTGTCCCTTTGATGGGCCCACAGGATCTATACAGCTATTTTGGGATAAAGGCTCATACCAATCATTACACCACTCGGAAACATTGCCATGCATATCAAAAAGACCCCATTTATTTGATTTTAACAGACCAACAGGTAATGTTTTTTGGCGAAATACACCTTTAGAACAATTCATATAGGGATATTCGGCATTATAATTTGATTGACTGGCATCCAGGCAAGTACCAAAAAAAAATGGAGATTTTGTTGTTGCTCGTGCGGCATATTCCCATTGAGCTTCAGTTGGTAACATATAGAGAAAATTCTCTTTTTTCGATAACCATTCTGCCATTGCCTTAAGTCCATACCATGTAATTTCAATCACAGGATGATCTTCATAAAGCGGCTTGATAACAAAATAATGTTCCCCTTTTTGAATTATTCTACTATCCTTATCTTTTTGATTTGTATCCAAAAATTTTTCTTTGTCAGTGGACGAACTTGAATTTAAAAAAATGACAAATTGTTTATTGGTAATTTCTTTCGCCTGGATATAATAACTTTTTGTGAGCTTAACTGTATGACGATTTTCTGAAGTATCACGTCCAAATTCGCTCAAAGGACTTCCCATTTCAAATGAACCCGAAGGCACATAGATAAATGCCATGCCAATGGAATTATATAACTTACGAACAGGGGGTGCAACAAGGTCAGTTGTATGTTTTGCTTGAGGATCTATTGAATCTTTTTGTGTTGATTCATTGTTTCCAAATGTTAGAAGACCAGTGTGTATTATTATATAAATAGAAGATATTATAAGTATTAGCATAAAAAATAAAAAGACAGGCCATTTTCGTATTTGTTTTTGCTCAGTTTTTGACGTTTGATCTGATAATTGTTTTGAGTTTTCTTTAACTTGTTTTCTAAAATCATTTGTTAATGCAGCATTAAGATATTCAAGAAAATCGCCACATCCTCTAAAACGATTGTCAGGATTTTTTTCCAGAGCTTTCATAATAATAGTGTTTAACTCCTGACTAATCCCTGGATTGATTTCTTTTGGTGGAGGAACTGCTTTGTTAACGTGCTGCTCTTTGATTGAATAATCTGTTTCACCATCAAAGGGTATTTTTCCTGTCAACATTTCATATAAAACAATACCAACAGAATAGACATCACTGCGATGATCAACTGATTTTGGCTTATTGATTTGTTCTGGACTCATGTATAATGGAGTTCCAATATTCATCCCTGTTGATGTCAACCTAACATCACCAATCATAATTGCAATGCCAAAATCGAGCAATTTTGCTTTGTTTTGCTCACTGATAATAATATTCGAAGGTTTTATATCTCTATGGATTATTTTTCGTTCATGCGCATAGTTCAGTGCATCCAAAATATCTTGAACATAATTGATGGCATCATTTTGTGGTAATTTTCCCAAACGTTTAATTTTGTTGTCAAGGGATTCACCATTGATATAGTCCATAACCAGATAAAAACTATCTTCATCTTCAAAGGAATCTACAACCTGGACAATATTATCATGTTGTAATTGTGCTTGAGCCAAACCTTCTTTTTGAAATCGTTCTTTAAAACCCGGTGCATGCGTTAAGTGATCTGCAAGCTTTTTGATCGCAAATTTTCTTTTAAGTGTTATATGTTCAGCGGTATAAACAAAACTCATCCCGCCTTTGCCAATTTGCGAAATAATCTTGTATTTTGAGTTAAGTACTTGTGATTCCATATTAAATCCTCAATTTATTCATATAATTCAGATTTGTATTGGTAATAAACTCATTCTACAATTATTCTTATGGTTATACTGGGATTAAGTAAGTTTTTATCTTTGCTGGTAATATATTGATTTAAATTATTACTTTGAAGGATATCTGTGAATGACTTTTTGATTTTATACTTTGCTATTAAATCACTTATTTCCTTTTTTAAATCTTCCAAAGTTAATTGTTTGTTTTTGTTAATAGAAATTTCTATTACTCTTTTGTTTTCATGTACTCTCGTATTAATTTTGTTCAGGGTTTGTTTTGTGCCTTCATTCCTGTCCACTTTCTTGGGATCGTCATCCTTCTTCATCTTCTGTTTGGTATCAGGCATCTTTGTATCTGCATTTTGCTGATCTTGATTATCTTTTTTGTCTTGATTGTCTTGCTTATCAGCATTCGTAACAGTTTGACGAGCTGTTGTACCGGTTTCTGTTTGCTTATCATCAGGTATTTTCAAACTGACAACCACTATTAAACCAATTAATAAAAAACAAGCAACTAGCATGAACATGTTCTTTTTGGAAAACCACGTTTTAGACTCAGCTGGTTTTGATTGAGCAGGATGTAATAAATGACTGTCAGATATAGTATTTACTGATGTTGGTTGTGTTCCTTCAAATGAAATAATTTGAACAGTAATATTGTCTGAACCGCCTTCATTTAATGATCTTTTAATGAATTCTTTGCATAAATGTTTAGGGTCATTTTCATAAGTATGAAATAATTTAGAAAGTATTTCCTTTCTTAGGACTCCACATAGGCCGTCTGAGCATAACATAAAGCGGTCACCGGGGAGAATACTAAAAGGGTTCAATTTACAGATATCTGGTTCAATTGTTTGTTCTCTGCCTAGAGCACGAGTGATGACATTTCCTTCCGGATGATCAAATGCGATCTCTTCAGATATTAATTTATCATCAACCATTTGTTGCACTCGTGAATGATCCTTTGTAAGCAGACTAAGTTTTCTTGCACGATAATGATATATTCGACTATCCCCAATATGTGCGAGATAGGCTTTTTTATTCTCTATATACAGTATTACAATAGTAGTCATGCCTTGAAAATTAGAATTACCAGAGTGCCCTTTTTTGTAAATGCGGATATTTGCAGTATTAATAGCTGTATGCAATATATCTGAAATCTGTTTTTTGCCCACATACTTTTGAAATATTTCATTCGTTGTTGCAACAGCTATTTTGGCAGCTTCCTTTCCTCCTATGGCACCTCCCACACCATCTGCCACTATAAAAAGCTGTCCACCATTTTGAAGGGTAAACCATCCCATTTCATCCTGATTTTCATCACGTGGACCAGGGTCTGTAAGTTGTTGAACATCAATTTTCATGAAGAACCTCTCCTTTAATAATTTCTATAAAATTGTTTTATATTTCGTTAAAATCTCGTTTTATGTCCCTACATGACCGGAATATTTATACCTTTTATGTCAAGCGGGAACTGAATACTTGCAACTAACACCTTCACCTTTATCTGACCGATAGCCCGATATGTCAATTTTTGTGAAAAAAAAATATCTCCTGTACTGGTAAACATTGAGGTTAAAGACACTGAAAGGGGCAATTGAATTGTTTTTATTTCCCAGGAGTTGATCTGAAAGTGTTTATTATATATAGCCGAACCAAAACGATTATCATTAATTGTTAGATTAAAATTGAGTCCAAGTATATGAATCGGCAATGGATTGTTGTTTTGTACAGTAAGGTGTAAAATAATATCATTTGAAGATTTTTCTTTGTTGGCTGGATCATTTTTTGTTTGAGCGGCCTGCTCAGAAAAGATATCTGAAAACGCATTAAATATTTCTTTTATGGCATCTTTGGTTGCTTCATTATCTGGAAATGATATGCCCGCCAATGTTACATCGCAATTGGACGCCGTCCATTTCATGGCATGGGGAATTAGATTTATCATGAATAGTATAATAATAATAACTATAGGACTGATAACGCTGAGTTTCAATGTCTCAGATTTAATTTCTGGATTGTATGAGGATAATTTCTTACCATTTTTTGTGCAGAATTGTGTCTCGTTAGAGTATATTTGTTTGCATGAAGGACAAATTTTATTCATTTTTTCCCTTTCGATTTTTATATTTTTTTATTTTCCCAACAATCATCATTATTAAACCAACCAAGGCCCAAGTCCAGAATATAACACTAATATATATATCAATTTTATTGTAAGGAATATAGTTTATATTATGCCAGAAATTAATTAACAAATACAAAAGAATTTGACTGCCAAGCCAATATACAAATTTTTCGTTGCGTGCTAAAGTTTGCTTTCGTTTTACTATAAATACTGTCATTATCGAAAAACTGATCAAAAAGTGAAATACTGATATTAAAAATGATGTAAATATTCCGCCAAATAGTTGAGAAGAAAAATAGAAACAGCAAGCAAATAGAGAATTAATAAACCAATACATGGCGATTTCTATTCCCAATAGTCTATTTCTACGAATATATATCAGCAAAGCACAGATTGAAATTGCTGCAAAAGAATATACTAATAAAATAATATATTGTGTATTGTTTTCTAAAGGTCCTGTATTATATTCTACAGTGAACAGGATTAGTAGTAAAACATATATTGAAAAACCTCCGAAATATATTGAAAGATCTAAACCAGTATTTTTATCTCTTCTATAAAATAATAAGTAAGCGCCTGATATCAAAATAAATATACATATCAATACGCCAGTTAATCTATATCCTTCTGTTGTATGATGTAAAGAATAAGAACCGGTAAAAAAACCAATCAAAGCGAAAGTAAATATAATCCAATACAGTGCAATAGAGGGACCATTTAACTCTTTTTTGCGTTTCCATATCAAAAAGATAAAAGCTGTTATTAAAAATGGTAATGTATAATGTTCGGAATACATACAATAAGATAATAAAGTAAATGATAAAACCAGACCGGCTGGATAAACGATGAGTTCAATCCAATTTATCTTTTCGTTGGACACGATTGGTGCCATCAAACCTATGATTAGTAAGCAGATAATTGAATTGACAACAACTGTTGACACACTCCCCGAATCATATATTATTGCAGACATCATGCAACTACAAAAAAGCCAGATAAATGAAAAGTAAGTTGATTTGGGTAATGATATGAATGATTGCATTGTTTCTTTATTAATATTATCTGACAAATCAATTTGTTTGTCAGTAATTGTGTTATTTTCTGTTTTAACAGTATCGTTAATTATGCTTGGTTCTTGAGTATCAGTACTTATATTTTGTAATTCAGACTTTTCTTCATGTTTATTTGCACTAGCATGAGACTCATTTTCGAGGTGTTCACTTTCAAAAGCTCTAATATATTCCAAAAATTCTCCACAGCCCCCAAATCTGTTGTCAGGATTTTTTTCCATAGATTTCATAATCACATTATTTAATGCGCGGGGTATTGATGGATTCACTTCAATTGGGGGAACTGGAATTTCTCTAACATGCTTATCTTTGATAACATAATCAGTATCACCATCAAAAGGAACCTTTCCAGTCAGCATTTCATAGAACACAACTCCAATGGCATATACATCACTCCGGTGATCAATTTCTTTGGGATTGATTACATGCTCCGGACTCATGTAACAGGATGTGCCAATATTCGTTCCTGCTGATGTCAGACGTTTTTCTCCCATCATTATCGAAATACCAAAGTCCAGGATAGAAGCTTTACCATATTTATCAATAATGATATTTGATGGCTTTATATCTCTATGGATTACCTTTCTTGTATGAGCATAATTAATAGCATCAAGTATATCTTTCATAATGGAAATTGCGCGAGATGTCTCAATAATGCCTTCTTTAATTATTATTTCATCAAGCGCCATGCCATCAATGTAATCCATTACTAGAAATGTTTTATTGCCTTTTTCAATACAGTCGGTTAATTGAACAATGTTGGGATGTTTCAGTTGCGCCTGAGCAAGACCTTCTTTTAGAAATCGTTCCTTGAAACCAGGTGTTTTGGTAAGATGAGAAGATAGCATTTTAAGCGCAACTTTTCGTTTTAAAATTTCATGCTGTGCTAAATATACCTTACTCATACCACCTTCACCAATTTTTGATATAATGCGGTAATTTGCTATTATAACTATTTTTTTGGGGGATTTATTTTTTTGTGTCTTTTGTGTCATGTTGTTTATCCGATTCAACAATATTAATGCTTTGGCCAATTGGTGTTTCAGATGACCAATCAAATTGGATACCAGAACCTTTAATATGAAAAATAGTTGTTATGATTGCAAAAATGATTAGTAATAAAAGTGTAACACACAATGCCATGGATGTCAGTTTTCTCGATTTTTGATGCGTGTTTATTTTTTCTAGTTGTGCGCCACAGTAATTGCAGAAGGTGGCATCATTATCATTTTTTTTTCCACATTGAGTACAATAAATCATAATTTCCTCCAAAGTATTGTCAACCATTAGATACGATCGCGTAAACAATTATGAAGATCAAAAATAAAACGACAACATACATAAACCAATGAACTGATAGTTCAGTTGTTTCATAGTTGCCATTATTATCATTTGGATGATCGTCGTCCTGATCCAATAATTCCCCGTCTATATCTATATCGGTATTATTCTTTGCTTCATTATTCTCGTTTGATCCATTCTCTTCATCTGGTTTGATAACATTATGATGGTCATTATCAGTTGTTGAATCTGGTTCTGTTATCTTTTCTGTAGATTGAATCCTTTCAAACTCATGAATATATTCTAGAAATAATCCACACCCATCAAACCTTTGGTCTCGATTTTTTTCCAAAGCTTTGTTGATAATATTCCACAAAATATTTGAACAGCATTCAATTTTTTTTGGAGGATTATTTACATGCTGTTGATATATATGAAAATCATTTTCACCTTCAAATGGGACATTTCCGGATAGCATTTCATAAAGAATTGCCCCCATAGAATATACATCACTGCGATGATCTATGGCTTTGGGAGTTTGTATTTGTTCCGGACTCATATACCATGATGTGCCTAAAGTAGTTCCAGTTTTTGTCATTCTTTTGCCATCAGCAGTAATTGCGATGCCAAAATCCATAATTTTTGCAGTGCCATCGCTACTGACAAGAATATTGGACGGCTTAATATCTCGATGGATAATTCCTTTTCGATGGGCATAATCCAGCCCTTTTAAGACATCCTGAAAAATGGAAATGGCCTGATTCTCAGTTAGTTTTCCATTTTTTTGGATTAATTCATCCAAAGAACCGCCGTCCACGTATTCCATAACCAAAAATAGACGACCTCGATCCTCAATCAATGTATGGATCCGAACGATATTGTCGTGAACAAGTTTGAAATGAATTTTAGCTTCTTCAATAAAACGAGCCCGGAAACTTTTATCGTGATTTAGTTGAGATGCTAGCATTTTAATAGCAAAATTTCCGAGATATTCATGGCGAGCAAGAAAAACCTTGCCCATACCACCATCACCGATTACTGATAAGATTTCATATTCACGAACAAATCGTTTACTCATTTTTTTTCCTATTCTTAATCAGGTTTTATTTTAATAAGAATAAATTCTGTTTTACCCATTCTTATTCTGTCGTAATTATTCAAAATGATTTTATCGTCAATTTCTGTATCATTCACAAATGTTCCATTTGTTGAAAGTCGATCCTCCAGTATAAATTTTTCTCGCCTATACAGTAAAAGACCATGTTCTGAAGACATTTCTGAATCATCAATTGATATTCCGCAGGATGGATCTTTGCCAATATAGACACGCCCTTCACGAAGTTCAAAAGATTGTCCATGTATTTGTTGTGTAAATGATACTAAAAATCCTACTAACTTAGGACGTTGCTCCTGACCTTGAATATAAGGTACATTGCTGACAATTGTTTTCCCTTTCTGTGAGACTTCCCTTCTGTTATCAGGGATATCTTCAAAAGTATCATCATCTGAAAACGAATTCTCTACAATGGTCTTTCGACGCGCTTCACTGATGGGGACATCAGTACTCTGCTTTGAAGCCTGCTCCTGTGTTGTGTTAATTGCAGACACATCAGTTCCACAATAGGCACATTTTGTCCAGGTGGGGTCCAAAATATGTCCATTGGGGCATCGAATTTTTTCTTCGGATGCATCATTTAATAATGTACCGCAACCTTTGCAAAATTTAACGCCATCACTGTTGTCTATATTGCATTTAGGACATTTAATCATAATTTATAAATCCTCCTTAAGTTTTTGATCGCATAAATAATTCATAGGGACCAATTTTTATCATATCATTTTCATTTAGTGAACTAGAATCTGATATTTTTTTTCCATTAACACGAACACCATTCGTTGACCCTAAATCTTTAATTATCCAATCACATCCATT
>Ga0272440_1002196_pt1 | contig 15430 bp, 6 predicted proteins | sample SSMMMBAug17_FD_192440 | JGI IMG/M metagenome (GOLD analysis project Ga0272440, IMG submission 192440) | Marine sediment archaeal communities from Little Sippewissett salt marsh, Falmouth, MA, United States - SSM-MMB-Aug17 | ecosystem: Environmental > Aquatic > Marine > Wetlands > Sediment ... | reverse complement strand
TAGTTGGAGAATCAACATTAATTCTTTTTGTCTGAACCGAGTTTACACAGATTACGCTTATTATGAATGTTTCGGAAAAACCAAAAAAATTATTTCTAAAAACAGCCTAATAAACATAGAAACAAAATTAAAAGTTAGGAATACAAAATGAGCGCATTCACAAAAAGTCAGACATTTTCTTTTAGCCCTGAAAGGGCGTTACATACCAGCCCAGGGCATCGCCCTGGGTAAATGATAGCCATGTTTTCAGCCCTGTAAGGGCGTTACATAAATAGTCAGGCCAGATTAAAAAAACATATAACCCCCTTTCAGGGCTAAAACAATCTTTATTTTTTTTTACCCAGGGCGTTGCCCTGGGCTGGTATGTTACGACCTTTTCAGGGCTAAGAAAAAAATGTCCGATTTTTTGGGAATACGCCCTGATCTAATTAATTGCCCGAAGGGCATTATGTTCTAGAATCAGAATTTACAGAATTAAGAGAAGGAGTGCCATATAACACCTCTAATCTTTTCAGAACTCTGAATATTCTGATTTTAAAAAGACACGCATGTTTACCCTAACATTACATGCGCAAATGATTGTAGAGGAGGACTCGTCTTATGACCGAAGAAGAATACATTCAAGAAAGGCTTGAGGACCAAATTAATTGGTATAGTAAAAAAAGTCAGATCAACCAGAAAAATTTTAAAATATGCCGGATTATAGAAATCATATCCGCAGCCATTATTCCATTTCTTGCAGGTTTTCCAACTTTTCCGTGTTATTCTCTGCTGATTGGCGGGCTTGGCGTTTTAATTGCTGTAACTGCCAGTGTTTCATCACTTTATAAATTCCAGGAACATTGGATTGAGTACCGAACAACATGTGAAACACTAAAGCACGATAAATATCTTTACCAGACCAAATGCGCACCATATGAAAGTGAAGATGCTTTTTATCATTTAGTTAGACGTGTAGAATCATTAATTTCAAAAGAAAATACCCAATGGTCAAGAAATGCTGAAAAATCAAATCCTACGTAAAAGAATGTCAGAAAGGATTAAATTTATGAGAAAATATCTGTGTGTAATGATATTTATTTTTTTTCTTACAAGCATATCTAATGCAAAGAATGCCAAAGAGATCATGCAAAAAGTGATTGACAGAGATGATGGCACTACTGAAATTTCTAGGGTACGTCTTTCAACATGTCGTGTTGTCAGAAAAGGAAAAAAATATGTTTGTGCTGATTCACCAAGAGTAAAAGTTTTGGACATGGTTCGAAAAGACTATGGACCGAATAAAAAGGATCATAAGACAGTCAGTATTATTATCTCGCCAGATTCAGAAAAGGGGATTGGTTTTTTGCAATATGATTATGAACAAATAGACAAAGATACCGATCAATGGTTATACCTTTCTGCACTTGGAAAAGTTAAACGCATCGTATCTGGCAATGAAAACGAACCAAAAACAGGTAGTTTTTTTGGTACAGAATTTTCTTATGAGGATATGGAAAGCATTCGCCTTGAAGATTATTCCTACAAAATACTTGGAAGTGAAACCTATCGCAAACGCCCCTGTTGGGTAATTGAGTCTGTGCCTGTGAAAAAACGTGCGCAAAAAAGCAATTATTCCAAATTTATGGATTGGATTGATAAAAAAAGATATATTGTCCTAAAATCAATTCTTTTTAACAGGCAAGGAAAAAAAATAAAAAAAATTTACAACAACAATATTGAAATCATCGATAATGTTCTGGTACCCAGAAAAACACTTGTATTTAATCTTGAAACAAAACGACGTACTTATCTGACTTACGAAAAAATTGCCTTTAACAAAGCTGTATCAGATATTTTTTTAACCCAAAGAACACTCACAGACAATGTATTTCGTAAAAGCACACTAAAAAAATACCAAAACTATTTAAAATGAAGAATTTATTTTTTTTATCCTTTCCTCTGATTTTACTGTTTGCTTTATTTTTTTTTTCGCATTTAGCATATGCGCAAAGTCACTTTGATTCGGAGGATGATCTCGTATTTGAATCAGATGAAACATTACAGTTTGATTCTGATACAAATATGGATTCTGACTTTGATGACGATAGCATGATTGATGATGATGCTGTATTCATTGATGATGCTTTGTTTCATGATAAAGAAAGTATTCCCAAAAATGAGCGCGCGGATCCCGGATTTTTTTATCAATTACTGAATGATTCACGCTTTACTTTGGGTTATGAGTTTTCCAACAACCTGGTGATGAAGCCATCGTTTATAACCCACGACACATATCTGAGATCTGAAATTCAAACACTTTTATCAGATAATCTTTTTTTTCAATTTGATGGTCGAACAAATTGTTTTTTTGATAATGATCATCGTACACAGTCTCACAATAAGAGTTTATTCATTGATTCAAATCTTCGCGAGCTATTTTTTCAAAAAGGATTTGGCCAATTCAATATTACCTTTGGCAGGCAAATCGTTGTTTGGGGAAAGGCCGACACGCAAATTATTACTGATGTTGTATCCCCTCGTGATAATTCGGATTTTATTTTTATTCAATTAGAGAATTCAAGATTTGGCCAATTGATGCTGTCTTCAGATATATATACCAAATGGGGAAACTTTTTTATCTTTGTTTCACCAAAACCTCTTACAGACAATGAGCCAGAAAAGGGAACACAGTATTACCTGGAAATCCCCGGCCTGAATCAGATAACGATTAGAGATGATAAACCAACATTTGCCGATACAGAGTATGGGATTCGATGGAAACAAAATCTGAATAAGGTAGATATTTCTTTTATGGCCGGCTATTTTTTTGAAAATACATCCATTTATCATTTTTCAGGAATTGATTATATTAAAAAAAAACAAGTGGTTGAAAAAATTTATCATACCTACGAAATGATTGGTTTGGCTGCAAGTTATGTATCGGGTGCATATTTATATAAAATTGAAACAGCATTTAAAAAACGAATGTCATTTCAAATATTTGATATTAAACAGTTCAATATTGGTGCTGTCGACAAGGATATCTTGGATTTGGGAATAGGTGTTGAATACAACGCCAACGGGCGTTATCAGATTTCTGGTGAAATTTCAAATCGTTTTATTCCAGGTAATACTGAGAGGCTTCTCTATACAGACAAAAATTCAACCTCAATTTATACAACGTTTTCAAAGGATTTTTATAATGAAACAGTTGCATTTGAATATATCTTTTTTTATCACGTTCAGGATCAAAATAATTTTCACCAATTTCGACTAACCCGAGAAATCAAAGATAACTTTCAACTGATTGCTTCATCAACATTTTTTTCCATGAAGGATAAAGAAAGTCTGTTATGGTTTTACAGAAATGAAGACAGGTTATCGGTGGAATTTCGATATTATTTTTAATCAAAATATGTCAAATTTTGATAATCTTATTTTTCACTTTCAATTCAACCTTTTTTTATTCAGCCTTAACTCTATAACAGAATATAAAATCTAATAATAGAAATTTGTTGAAATCTTTATTGTTATGTGTTAATCCTTAATGAAAATATTATTTCTTGATGTTCCCAGGCTCTGCCTGGGAACGAACTATACTGTCATTTTGTGAAAAAAATTGAACATTGAGTGTTAGATATCTCTTAAATCACAAACAATAAATTAGTATGATCGTCCAATTTAGGTTTTTCATGGCATATTTATTGCCCTAAAAGGTCGTAACATAACAGCCCATGGCATCGCCCTGGGTAAATGATAGCCATATTTTTAGCCCTTTAAGGGCGCTACATAAATAGTCAGGTCAGATAAAAAAAAATATGTAAGGGCCCTTTCAGGGCTAAAACAATCTTTATTTTTATTTACCCAGGGCGTTGCCCTGGGCTGGTATGTTATGCCCTTTCAGGGCAAAAAAAAATGTCCGATTTTTTGGGAATACGCCCTGATCTAATCAATTGCCCGAAGGGTATTATGTTCTGCCCTTTCATAGCAATAACTATGCCATGAAAAACCTAGGTTGAATGATCATAATATTATTATGTAAAATATAAAGTATCGTATTAAAAGATTTACTTTTTTTTTCGGGTGACTGAATAATGAATAAGGACATTCCATTTTAAATTTAAAAGCAATCTTATTCGGATGTTAAACGATTTCAAGGCTGAATGATGTAACCAAAATATTCGTTTTGGATTATAGTTACGTTTTCAGTTTTTGTTGGAGCAAACAAGTTCCCCTAACTTGGAAGTACGCCTCTTCTGTTTTACACTAATAAATAAAGGAGCAAGGAAAAAATGCAAAAAAAAGCACTTATTTATCTTATAATGATAGAAATATTATTATTAATTTCATTCGCACATGCTGTTCAATTGAAACAGCTAAATGTGAAAAAATCTTTAGAATTTAATATCTCTGGGACCTTTCAAACGATTGTTACTAAAAGTGAAATTGATATTCTGGATGAAGATATCGACATTCATCGATTTCGATTAGGTTTTAGTGGAAAACTGGATGAACATGTTTCTTTTTTCAGTGAATTTGAAATGGGCGCAAATATATCTCCTGATGAACATTGGAAAGCGACTCCGGCAAATCGTATGAAAATACTTGATCAGAATCCAAGTATCAATCCAAACACTGCTGCTGGTGCCAGATACGCACAAAAAGATTTTGGGGCGGACAGCAGACTTGTTCAGGCATATGTAGACTTGAAATATTTTAAAAAAATTACATTGCGTATAGGACAGATACCAAGAGGTTCCAGCTATGAACTAAATACGCCTGTCAATAAACTTGAGACAATCAATTATTCAACGAGTGTTGGCTGGTTTGGAAAATATGTTAGAAGCTTTCAGTTAAAAATGGCTCCTTTCAAATTTTTGAAAATTGGTATTGGTGTTGATGATAGCGTTGGTGGTATCACAGGTGGTATCAACACGCCAAAAGCGAAGATAAGTACTGGCGGAAAGGTTGTTCTTATTCCATGGCCCAAACACCTTTCTTTTAAACTCTGTGCACGGCACGTTTCTCAAACAAATGATATGCCAGATGCCAATGCAGGCATTATTGGCGCGGACTTTAAATATAAAGGCTTTCATTTTCAGGGGGAAATGTATCATATTCATGTAAATCCAGTTAATATGAATACAGGAAAAGGTTTAAAAGGTAATGTTTGCAGTTGGTATGTTCATGCATCCTACATTATTCCTACAACAAAGATACAGCTTGTCACACGCTATAATTTTTTTGAAAAAAGAATGAGGGATCGAAGAACTGATACCTTAAAAACCCCAAAAAATTACGATATGGAAATCATCACTGCTGGCGTTAATTATAGTTTTTCACCCAATTCTCGCCTTCAGATCATGTATGATGCTTTAGATGGTAAAGACAACGACTGTCTGGATATACAATTGGAACTGTCCTTTTAATCTATCAGGTGATTTCCTGAAAAGAAAATACTATTATGATCGTCCAACTTAGGTTTTTCATGGCATATTACTAGAAATTAATGATAATGGAGCAATTCAAGAAATTGATCCGGATCATGTTTCCCAAATCAAGAAGGATTTTGTTACAACAGTAAATAACCAGCAAAGAATAAATCCACCGGCATTTTTAACAATACATGAAATAACTGTTTAGGACAAAATTTCACTTTATGTCTATATATCTGAAAGTTCGCAGGTGAATTGATGTAACAATCGTATTTACTATCGCAATGAATATAGGGATTTGGATATCACAAACCATTCTGAACAGGTTGCCATGCAGTATCAACGTAAACAGTTAATATATAGTGAAAACAACGTATTTCCCCAAATTCAAGTTGATGACTTACGACATGACCTTATTGATAAATGTCACCAACATGCCTTATAACAGAGCTATGAACGTTAGCAAGCGGAATGAAACATTTTCATGACTAAAAAATGCACTTTATTTTTATAAACATAAAATATTGTAAATTTAATGAAAAAGAAGGTAATTTTTGACTCATATTCAATTAATCACATATAATTTATTGCAATGGTTGATCATTCTCATTTGCCTACCAATATTGATCCCATTGGCTTGTATACATCCGAAACGTAAACAAACTTTTTTTAAGCGTTTGGGGTTTCAAAACATACCTTTACACCAAAAACCTGTTTGGGTTCATGCCTTATCAGTGGGAGAGGTAATATCAGCATTTCCAATTATTGAGGCCATGCGCAAAAAATGGCCGCAGAAAGCGATTGTGTTTTCTGCATCAACGCTTGCTGGTTACGAAATGGCACAGAATATGCGAGATCAAGTACAAAATATCATATATTATCCTTACGATTTCATTTTTTCAGTACATCTGATAACGAAAAAAGTTAATCCATCTATATTTATTCTTGTGGAATCCGATATCTGGCCAAATTTTCTTACCTATCTTTACCGCAAAAAAATACCATCTATACTGCTCAATGCACGATTGTCAAAAGAATCATATCGGGGCTATCGACTGCTTAAGTGGTTTATTCAGCCAACACTGAACACCTTTAGAAGTATTTGTGTTCAGTCTGATATTCAAAAAAATCGTTTTGAAAAATTTGTCAGGGATCCATTGAAAACAGTTGTCAGTGGTAACGTAAAATTTGATCAAAAACGACATCAACTATCTCCAAGCGAAATAGAATTTCTCAGAAAAAAATCAGGATTGACAAAGTCTACACCTGTTATCGTCGCTGGTAGTACGCATGAAGGAGAGGAAGAAATACTGATCAATATTTTTTCAAGTTTACTCAATCCATATCCAGATTTAAAAATGATTATTGTGCCCCGAGATCCAACCCGAGCAAAAGATATCCAGACAATTTGCCTTGAACATCATTTGCCTGTTTCACTGTATTCTCGGCAAAAACGATTTGAAAAGATATTGATTGTCGATCAAATGGGCGTCTTGGGAGAATTGTATGCCCTGGCAAATATTGCCTTTGTTGGTGGCAGTATGGTTGCTGAAGGTGGGCATAACCCCTTGGAGCCTGCATTAATGGCAAAACCGGTTGTATTTGGTTATGATATGCATGATTTTCCTGAAATTTCAAGACGGCTTGTCAATGAAAAAGCGGCGTTTCAGGTACAAAATGCAAATGAATTATATCAAATTTTTCAATTATTGTTAGATAATACTGAACTTGCAAGCCAATATGGTTTAAAAGGCCTTGACATTATCAAAGAGAGTCAAGGAGCTGTTCAACAGAGTATTAATGTTATCAAACATTATTTTTGATTTCCAAAAAATGAATTCAATAAGGAATTAACTTATGGATATTCTATCAATTATGACTGATCGCTTGCAAAACATCAATCCATCAGTTTTGCAGTTTATTGAGAATAACATCCGATTTCTGGACAAATACATCAGAAAGGTCCCATTTGTTAAAAAATACATTGAACAAGAGTACGATGATATTATGGATGAAATGGAAGCCATGTTAAAACCATATAAAGATCAATTCATGACCTTTGCTGCGTTGCCTGTAATGGGAAAACAGCATGATGATATTATCATGGAAATGTCATCCATGGTTGAACAAGAGTCAAATAAATGGAAAGATGGTTATGTTTCTGGCGCTGTTTATCATGGTGATGACAAACACATTGACTTTTTAAATAAAGTCTATGCGCTTCATTCACAAAGCAATCCACTTCATTCGGATATTTGGCCGAGTGCCAGTAAATATGAATCTGAAATTGTCTCCATGACTGCCAATATGCTGGGTGCTGGTAATAATGAAAGTGCCCCCCACAATCAAATTTGCGGAACAGTAACATCAGGAGGAACAGAAAGCATTTTATTGGCCATGAAATCATATCGAGATAGAGCAAAGACTGAACATGGTATTTCATCACCTGAGATGATCGTTCCTGTTACAGCGCATGCTGCTTTTGATAAAGCAGCACAATATTTTAATATCAAAAAAGTAACCATACCTGTTGATAAAAATTATGCCGCTGATGTGGTCAGAGTAAAAAAAGCGATCACCAAAAATACCATTGTCATTGTGGGATCTGCACCTTCGTTTCCTCATGGTATCATTGATCCCATTGAACAGTTATCTGAAATTGCCAGAAAAAGAAAAATTGGTTTTCATACAGATGCTTGCCTGGGTGGATTTCTTCTTCCTTGGGCAAAAAAGCTGGGATATCCTGTTCCCCCATTCGATTTTCGATTACCAGGCGTGACATCACTATCTGTAGATACACATAAATATGGCTACGCAGCAAAGGGGACTTCAGTAGTTTTGTACCGCGGGCTTGCTTTGAGACATTATCAATATTACACTATTGCTGATTGGCCTGGAGGGCTTTATTTCTCACCCACTTTTGCTGGAAGTCGTCCGGGTGCATTAAGCGCGGCATGTTGGGCTGCATTGATTTCAATGGGTGAAAAAGGCTTTATGGATGCAACGTCAAAAATTCTTGAAACCGCAAAATGGATTAAAGAAAAAATTCAAGATATATCAGATCTCTACGTACTGGGCGATCCTTTATGGGTTATTGCATTTTCATCAAAAACACTGGATATCTATCGTATTATGGACCAGATGACCAAAAAAGGTTGGGGGCTCAATGGACTTCATAAACCTTCATGTATTCATTTGTGTGTGACTCTCAGACATACTCAGGAAGGCGTGGCAAAAAAGTTTATTTATGATTTAAAGGATGCCATGGCATATGTTCGCATGAATCATCCGGATGATACCAAAGGCATGGCTCCAGTCTATGGTTTGGCAGCCACTTTACCTGTTCGGAGCATTGTCGGCGATATGTTAAAAAAATATATGGATATTTTATATAAGATTTAAAATATATTGAAAATATTAAATATATTTTTTTTATAGAGATTTTTTATAAAGTATTTTCAATTTTTTTAGCTTTTTTTTTCTTTAGTAATAAAATATCGAGGTCGATTATAAAACTGATATATATATGATTATTTTTTGTTGTTTTTTCTGCAAATTAATTAAAATAAAATGCTTAAAGCAATTGTAATACTATCAATCGCCAGTAAAAAATTAGGTAAGAAAAAAATCTAAACCAAAGGATGCAATCTAGCATGCGAAAACAGTGTGCTGTTTTTAGTAGTTTTTCTTCTCTTTTAATATGAGCTTACCAATAAACTCTGTTCCTCAAAGATGATCCGCAATCTATATGAAATATCTACGAATAAAAATTTGTATCTACATTACATGGCACAAATTTTGCCATAGTTTATAGAGGGTTTAGAAAAAAATGATGGTTTTCAATAAACTATTTGAAATAATTGATTTTTTATATTTAAAAGATATTCATTTATTGAATACTTGAATAAAAATTGAATTGTTAATAAATAAATGAATTACCCCTTAAAGGAGTGTCAGCATGAAATTATATCAATTAATTAACGTAAAAAAGGTATGGATTATTTGCCTTGCTGTGCTTATTCCTTGCACGTTGATGGCAGAAATCCCCAAAAAAATTAATTTTCAAGGTTTTTTAACCAATAGTGATGGTGTAGCAGTAACTGATGGTTTGTATGACATTACATTCAGTTTATGGGATACTGACACCCCTATAGATGGACATCAGCTATGGCAGGAAACACAGCAAGTGAGTGTTGCGAATGGTATTTACAATGCCTATTTGGGATCTGAGATACCATTTGATGATCCAGACAACAATGGAGATACTTCTGATGCACTGACATTTACACAACCTTATTACCTTGGGATTCAGGTAAAGGGGGATAGTTCATATATTACATTTGATGGAAAATTTTTTACACTGTCCAGTGTTGGAAGTGCATTTCGTTCGCGTACCAGTTCTGGACGAAATATTCTTTCCATTAACGAAAACTACATTATAACCGATGCTGATGATTTTGTTTTTGCCTCAGGAGAAATATTGCTGACACTTCCTGATGCAACAAGTAATAGAGGGAAAGAGCTTTCCATTAAAAAGATTGATACAAAAAATTTGTCTGTCTCAATTGTTACCCAAAATGCGCAATCCATTGATGATGTCAATCGAGATCTTGCCAATGGTGGAAAGGCCTTTGTTCTGCATACGCAATATCGAGATATTTCCCTGATCAGTAATGGCAAAAACTGGTATCGCATTGGAAAAGTGGACTCAGAGGATATACCAGAAAACGCGATCAATCCTGAACAGTTAAGCGATGGCATTCCATACACGAAAATCGCAATTGCAGACAATCAAATATCAGGTGCAAAAATTAAAGATAACAGTATTGATGCGGAAAAGTTAATTGGACAGATTGGGATAAATAAACTGAACTTGCAAGATGAAGAAATTGCTTACACAATGTTAAACATCAAACAATCAATTCAAGCAGGTGACCTGGCTCCTGATGCCGTCCAATTCTCAGCAAATGATTTTGCTGATGATTCCATTGGTGCTGAAAAACTCGCTGGAAATATTCCCTATGATAAGCTGTTAATTGATGACAATCAAATTGCAGGGGATAAAATTATCAATAACAGTATCAATGCCACAAAACTTGAAGGTAACATTGGACTGGAAAAACTTCACCTGACTGAAGGAAGCATTCCTTATACTTCGTTAAATCTAACCCAATCAATCAAATCTACAGACCTTGCACCAGATGCAGTTACATTTTCCGCTAACGATCTTGAAGATAATTCGATCGGACAAGAAAAATTGGCCGGTAATATTGGTTATAATAAGCTTTTCATAAACAATAACGAAATATCAGGAAGTAAAATCATTAATAGTAGTATTTCAGCAGATAAACTTTCGGGAAATATTGGCTCTGAAAAACTTTCTGGCAATATTGGCGCTGAAAAATTATCAGGAAATATCCCTTATGACAAACTGATACTTTCAGATAACGATATTCCTGGTCGTGTAATCACTGATAATAGTATTCAAGCTGAAAAACTTTCTGGCAACATTGGATATGAAAAGTTGGAATTATCAGATAATGACATCCCGGGTGCTGTTATTATTGATGGCAGTATTTCATCAGGTAAACTCGCTGGCAATATCGAATCTGAAAAACTGGCTGGCCAGATTAGTTCAGATAAACTGTCTGGAAATATCGGCTATGACAAATTATCTCTATCTGACAATGACATACCTGGTCGTGTGATTATGAATCACAGCATTTCCTCAGAAAAATTATCAGGCAATATTGGCACTGACAAACTTCATTTAACAGATAGCAGCATTCCCTACACAGCATTGCATCTTACCCATTCAATCCAGTCAAGTGATCTTGCGCCAGATGCCGTTCAGTTTTCTGCTAATGACCTTGGGAATGGTTCTATCAGTGCTGAAAAACTGGCGGGCAATATCGGGCCTGACAAGTTATCTGGTAACATTGGATATGATAAATTATCTATCGCTGAGAATGAAATCCCAGGTAATGTGATATCTGAAAACAGTATTCCTTCAAACAGGCTGGCAGGCAAAATTGGTACAGATAAACTACAATTGACCGATAGCAGCATTCCTTACACTTCATTGAATTTAACCCATGCCATCCAGTCCACAGATCTTGCACCAGATGCGGTTCAATTCTCTGCTGATGACCTTGATGAAGGATCAATCAGTGCAGGAAAGCTGGCGGGAGGTATTGGGCCTGAAAAGCTATCTGGCAACATTGGTTACGATAAATTATCTATCGCTGAGAATGAAATTCCAGGTAATGTAATATCTGAAAACAGTATCCCATCAAACAGGCTGACAGGCAATATCGGCACTGATAAATTACATTTGACCGATAGCAGCATTCCCTATTCAGCATTGAATCTCACCAATGCCATCCAATCGACTGATCTTGCACCAGATGCGATTCAATTCTCTTCTGATGATCTTGATGAAGGATCAATCAGTGCAGGAAAGCTGGCGGGAGGTATTGGGCCTGAAAAGCTATCTGGCAACATTGGTTACGATAAATTATCTATCGCTGAGAATGAAATTCCAGGTAATGTAATATCTGAAAACAGTATCCCATCAAACAGGCTGACAGGCAATATCGGCACTGATAAATTACATTTGACCGATAGCAGTATTCCCTATTCAGCATTGAATCTTACCAATGCCATCCAATCGACTGACCTTGCACCAGATGCAGTTCAATTTTCTGCTGATGATCTTGATGAGGGATCAATCAGTGCAGGAAAGCTGGCGGGAGGTATTGGGCCTGAGAAGCTATCCGGCAACATTGGTTATAATAAATTATCTATCGCTGAGAATGAAATTCCAGGTAATGTAATATCTGAAAACAGTATCCCTTCAAACAGGCTGACAGGCAATATCGGCACAGATAAATTACATTTGACCGATAGCAGTATTCCCTATTCAGCATTGAATCTTACCAATGCCATCCAATCGACAGACCTTGCACCAGATGCAGTTCAATTTTCTGCTAGTGACCTTGCTGAAGGGTCAATCAGTGCAGAAAAACTGGCGGGAGGAATTGGGCCTGAAAAGTTATCCGGCGACATTGGGTATGATAAATTATCCATTGCGGAGAATGAAATTCCAGGACATGTCATATCTGAAAAAAGTATCTCATCAGATAAGCTGACAGGCAATATCGGCACAGATAAATTACATTTGAACGATAGCAGTATTCCCTATTCAGCATTGAATCTTACCAATGCCATCCAATCGACTGACCTTGCACCAGATGCAGTTCAATTTTCTGCTAGTGACCTTGCTGAAGGGTCAATCAGTGCAGGAAAGCTGGCGGGAGGTATTGGGCCTGAAAAGCTATCTGGCAACATTGGTTACGATAAATTATCTATCGCTGAGAATGAAATTCCAGGAAATGTAATATCTGAAAACAGTATCTCATCAGATAAGCTGACAGGCAATATCGGCACAGATAAATTACATTTGAACGATAGCAGCATTCCCTATTCAGCATTGAATCTTACCAATGCCATCCAATCGACTGACCTTGCACCAGATGCGGTTCAATTTTCTGCCAATGACCTTGATGAGGGATCAATCAGTGCAGGAAAGCTGGCGGGAGGTATTGGGCCTGAAAAGCTATCTGGCAACATTGGTTACGATAAATTATCTATCGCTGAGAATGAAATTCCAGGAAATGTAATATCTGAAAACAGTATTCCATCCAACAGGCTGACAGGCAATATCGGCACTGATAAATTGCATTTGACCGATAGCAGCATTCCCTATTCAGCATTGAATCTCACCAATGCCATCCAATCGACTGATCTTGCACCAGATGCGGTTCAATTCTCTGCTGAGGACCTTGATGAGGGATCAATCAGTGCAGGAAAGCTGGCGGGAGGTATTGGGCCTGAAAAGCTATCTGGCAACATTGGTTACGATAAATTATCTATCGCTGAGAATGAAATTCCAGGAAATGTAATATCTGAAAATAGTATCCCTTCAAATAGGCTGACAGGCAATATCGGCACTGATAAATTAAATTTGACCGATCGCAGCATTCCCTATTCAGCATTGAATCTAAACAATGCCATCCAATCTACTGACCTTGCGCCAGATGCCGTGCGGTTTTCTGCTGACGACCTTGCTGAAGGTTCAATTATTGCTGATAAACTTGCAGGTGGCATCGGCTATAATAAATTAAATATTGAAAACAATGAAATCCCTGGTATCAAAATTTCGGCTAGCAGTATTACAGCTGATAAGCTCTTTGGCGGTATTGGCCCTGAAAAGCTGTCAGGCAATATTGGTGCGGATAAACTTGCAGGTGGCATCGGTTATGATAAATTAAATATTGCTGAAAATGCAATCTCTGGCGATAAAATATCAGTCGGCAGCATTACAGCTAACAAACTTTCTGGCGATATCGGCCCTGAAAAGCTGTTGGGCAATATTGGTGCGGATAAACTTGCAGGTGGCATCGGTTATGATAAATTAAATATTGCTGACAATGCAATCTCTGGCGATAAAATATCAGTCGGCAGCATTACAGCTAACAAACTTTCTGGCGATATTGGCCCCGAAAAGCTGTTAGGCAATATTGGTGCGGATAAACTAGCAGGTGGCATCGGTTATGATAAATTAAATATTGCTGACAATGCAATTTCTGGCGATAAAATATCAGTCGGCAGCATTACAGCTAACAAACTTTCTGGCGATATCGGCCCCGAAAAGCTGTTAGGCAATATTGGTGCGGATAAACTAGCAGGCGGCATCGGTTATGATAAATTAAATATTGCTGACAATGCAATCTCTGGCGACAAAATATCAGTCAACAGCATTACTGCAAACAAACTTTATGGTGATATTGGCCCTGAAAAGCTGTTAGGTAACATTAGTGCAGATAAACTTGCAGGTGGCATCGGTTATGATAAATTAAATATTGCTGACAATGCAATCTCTGGCGATAAAATATCAGTCAGCAGCATTACAGCTAACAAACTTTCTGGCGATATTGGCCCCGAAAAGCTGTTGGGCAATATTGGTGCGGATAAACTAGCAGGCGGCATCGGTTATGATAAATTAAATATTGCTGACAATGAAATCCCTGGTATCAAAATATCGGCCAACAGTATTACAGCAGATAGACTCTTTGGCGGCATTGGCCCTGAAAAGCTGTCGGGCAATATTGGTGCTGATAAACTCATTTTGGCTGAAAAATCCCTTCCATACACAGCGCTCAACTTGACGAATGCCATCCAGGCAGGAGACCTGGCACCCGATGCAGTAACATTTTCAACAGAGAACCTGGATAATGGTTCAATTACCGCTGAAAAATTAGCGGGAAACATCGGACCTGAAAAATTGTCTGGTAATATTGGCGCTGATAAACTTCTTTTAACCGCTGGAGATATTCCATACTCTGCCCTGAACATTACCGGACAGATTCAGTCTTCAGATATCGCAGATGAATCAATAACATATAACAAGCTCAGTCTGGCCAATTATGATATACCATACACCAAACTAAACTTAACGTATCAAATATCAGGTATGGATATTGCCAATAATGCAAATATTCACTATTCGAAATTAGATCTTTACGAAAGTATCACAAATACAGACATTGCAACTGATGCAGCCATAACATATTCAAAACTGGATTTGAGCAATTCGATTCAATCAGGAGATTTCGCCCCGGGTGCCATATCAATAAGCAGTGATGACATATCTGATGGATCAATAACTTACAATAAACTAAGTCTGACTGATAATGTAATCCCATACACCAAACTGAATTTAACTTATCAGATAACAGCGATGGATATTGCGAACAATGCAGGTATTCACCATTCACAATTAGATCTATACGAAAGTATCACAAATACAGACATCGCAACTGATGCAGCCATAACATATTCAAAACTGGATTTGAGCAATTCAATTCAATCAGGAGATTTCGCCCCGGGTGCCATATCAATAAGCAGTGATGACATATCTGATGGATCAATAACTTACAATAAACTAAGTC
>Ga0272440_1002195_pt1 | contig 15431 bp, 12 predicted proteins | sample SSMMMBAug17_FD_192440 | JGI IMG/M metagenome (GOLD analysis project Ga0272440, IMG submission 192440) | Marine sediment archaeal communities from Little Sippewissett salt marsh, Falmouth, MA, United States - SSM-MMB-Aug17 | ecosystem: Environmental > Aquatic > Marine > Wetlands > Sediment ... | reverse complement strand
CCACTTAGTGAAAAAGAAAGTAAAAAACCTTTTGTTCTAAGTATTTTTCCCAAAATTTTTATGTTTTGAATTACATCATCAACAATAAGAATTCTAAATTCAGAAGGATTAAAATTATTCATTGCAATACCTCGTTATTATATTATAGAAAATGGTTTAAAAATTTTTATTAATTATTTGTATGAACCTCATTAATTATTTTAGAAAATTGCGAAAGTGATTTTTTTAAATGGTCAATATCAAAATTGTCCAGGTGTAAAGTAAGTTCCTCACAATAAGTCAATAACTCTGAATTATTTATGCTTTCTGCAAAGTCTTTGATATCATTAATAAATTCTTCTATATCAGGGATATATTGCTGTGAGAGCACTTTTTCCCATTTTTTTAATAATTCTGTTGTTTGTATGGAGAATTTGTCTTCTATGAACTGTCCTTCTTTCTTGTCTACAATCGTGTCTGAAGTGCAAATATTTGTATTGATTTCTTTTCCTAAAAAATCGCTTAATAATTCAAAAAGCTTAGGTACTTTAATGGGTTTTGATAAAAAACCATCAAACAGATTGTTCTGATTATCTTCTTCAGGATCAGAGGCTGACAAAGAAATGACTGGTATATGTTTTGTCGTACTCTTTTGTTTAATAATTCTGGTTGCCACAACGCCATTCATTACTGGCATATTCATATCCATTAAAATAATATCAGGCCTGTCTTGAACAGCCATTGATATTGCTTGTTCTCCATTTTCAGCTTCAATGACGTCGCATTTGACATGACGAAGGTGTTCTTTTGCTACCATTCGATTGACTCTGATATCATCCACTACCAATATTTTTTTGCCACTAAATGAAACTGATTGAAATTTATTCTTGCTTAACTTTTCATGTGCTTTTTCGTATTGAGAATAGGGGATATTTTGAAAGGTAATATCAAAGGTTGTTCCTATATTCACTTGAGATTTTACGTCTATTTTTCCATTCATCATTGTTACAAGCCTGTAAGTAATTGCCAGCCCCAGTCCTGTGCCTTGAAAACTTTTGCTTTCAACATTTCCAAACTGAACAAAAGCATCATATATGTTTTTCAAAAAATCTTCTTCAATGCCGATGCCTGTGTCAGAAATGGATAGTGTAAAATCAATTATACTGTTTTTTTTCTTTGTTGAATTTACTTTGATCGAAATGTTAACAGATCCGCTATGTGTAAATTTTATTGCGTTGCCTATCATATTAAAAAGAATTTGTCTTAAGCGTTTTTCATCCAAAACAACTAAATCTGGTAATGATTTGTCAATATCAATGGTCATCTTCAGGTCTTTTTCCTGAATCTTGACATCAAAGATTGTTTTCATTTCATTTAGCAAATTTTTTACATTAATCGGTTCGGAGCTAATCTCAATTTTACCAGATTCCAGTTTAGACAAATCAAGAATGTCATTGACAATAGTTAAAAGGCTTTTACCACTGGTATTAATCGTTTTAATATAATTGAGAAGTTGTGGATCTTTTGTCATGGAGGAAAGTATCTCTGATAATCCTAATATGGCATTTAAAGGCGTTCGAATTTCATGACTCATATTGGCAAGGAAGTCACTTTTTGCGCGATTTGCTCTTTCAGCTGATATTTTTGCGGAAACCAGCTTCTCTTGTTGTTCTTTAAGATCGTTTTTCTGTTCTTCAATACGTTTTTTGGCATTTAAAAGTTCTAAGCGCATGTTGTTTCGTTCTATTGCATAGGAAATGGAACGATATAGCTTATCTTCATCCAATTCATTTTTCAGAAGAAAATCCTGTGCACCATTTTTAACAGCATTGATTCCCAACTCTGTCTCACCATGCCCGGTTACAATGATAACAGGTGTATTGGGTGTTAATTGCTTGACCTGTTCAAAAGTAGTCATCCCTTTGCTATCTGGAAGGTTGAGATCCAGTAAAATAACATCAATCTTATGATTATTTATTTGTTCTTTCGAATGCTTAAGTGTGGTTGCGTTTAAAATTTCAAAATCGTATGATTCAAGCATATCCTTAACAAGTTCAAAATCAAGGATATAATCTTCAATAACCAAAACACATAAATGTAGTTGATGTTTCATGATAGAATAATTCCATTTTTTTCATCTATATGTCTATATCATCTGTATCAATACGCTTTCGCATTTTGATACGATTAAATTCTGCCACGTCACCATCGGCATTTACCATAACTTCATAAATAGCCAAAATATCCATACTATCAGGAATTGAGCGTTTTTCAACAGCCTCTAATGTAATTTTCCATCCTTCTTCCTCTGGAACTGCGCCAATGGTTGATGATATTTCTAAACCGATCATGTCATGTAATTCTGTTCGGGCTTTTTTAATTGCCTGACTACACGTTAATGCCATTGCATTCACCTCTTTATTAATTATTATTAATGGGAGCTTCCTTGTTAATCATCTCCCAATATTCGCGTATGGATTTGCAAACAGTTACAAATTCATCAAAAGAAAATGGTTTGACAACATAACTATTAACACCTGAATCATACGCTTCAATTTTATCAATATCCTGATTCGATGAAGTGAGCATAATCACAGGAATCTTGTTATCTACATATTTTATAGCATTACCAATTAAATTTAAAAATAGTTGACTCAGCAAATGAGAATCACCTTTTACTTCTGGCAATTGATCACTTTCTATTTGAGCACCTGTTTCATTAATCTCACTTATCAACAATTGAGTGGCAGTATTAAAACAAATATTTAAAGAGACATTTTCTATTTCTAATTTACCATGTTCTGCATATGTCAAAGCTAACAAGTCTTGTATCAGATCATTCATTATAATGGATGTATTAAGAATATGTTGAGTATATTCTTTACAATTGGAAAATAAACTTTTATCAATTTTATGGGAAGATTCGTCAAGTTCATTATTCAACACACTAGCAAATCCAATAATTGAATTTAATGGGTTAATAAGATCATGACTGGCCATGTGAACAAAGCGATCCAATTCTTTATTTTTTGATTTCAGGGCTTTATTTGCTGATAAAAGTTGTTTTCGAATAAGGGCTCTTTCAATACTTAAGCGTATGGCACGGGGTAATAAATAACTGGCATCCCATGCCTGTTTAACCAGATAATCCTGTGCGCCTTTTCGAACAGCATCCAAAGCATTTTGATGATTATCATCACCAGTGAGAATAATAACAGGTGTATCAGGTGCTTTTAATTGAAATTGATCAAATGTATTAATTCCTTTACTATCTGGTAGATTTAAGTCTAAAAGCACCATATCAATGTTTATATTTTGAAGGGTCGAAAGCCCTTCAGATAAAGTTTTTACCCATTCAAAATTAATGTTATGCTCATCTCTAAAAATGTCTAATAGTAATTCTGCATCCATTCTGTTGTCTTCAATTAATAATATGGTAATGCTACTTTTACTTAATGACTCGTCATGAGATATTTCTTCTATTATTGGTGACAAATAGCTACTAAATTGTTTTTTTTTAGAAAAATTGTCATTTTTCATATTTGTTGCCTTGTTGTTTTAGGAAAAATGAAAGCAGAGATATTTTTATTTAGAATTTAAATATTGCTTTACAAATCTGTAATGTTCCCAATATTGCTTAGGAAAAGCCTTTTGAGTAATTTGTGCAGGATCAATGCCGCATGCCTTATAAAAAGAAAATTGGAGTTTTGTCTTTCCATAAACTATTGGAGTATATTGATTTTTCTGAGAATATTCAATTGTTCGTTGAATCAATTGTTTTCCAATTCCCTGCCTTCGAAACAAAGGATTCACAAATAAACTGATATAGCTGCAATTAACAGAACGAATATCAGGAGAGTACCATCTCATGAGAGACCATGCAATGATTGTTTTTAATTTTGTATTTTTATCTTTTATTTGTGCAATCCAGCTCATTGTTTTTGAAGGATTTTCTTTAAGAACATAAGCCATATGTGAATCTTCTGAAATTGTTAAATTTGTCAGAATTTCTCTTTCTGTTTTTGTCAGATCATGAAGTCTTTTTTCGTATATGGAAACAATTGGTTTCATAATACACTTTTATTTTGCCCACTAAAATTGATGCTTTAATTATTAGCATAACCAGAGCATTTTAAGCAAATAATTATTGACTTTTAATGGTTTTTTTCTTGACTAAAATCGTATTTTTTTTCATTATCGACTATGGATTTTTTTCCATATAGAAAATCAAGGATGATTTGTGAAATTTGAATTGGACAAGAACAAAGCAACAGCGGGTGCAACAAGGGCCCTCAAGGGCATAGCCGTCAGGCTGCGGAATCACAATTTGAAAATTGTTCATCCTTTTTTTTAGAATCAGAATTTTCAGAATTATAAGAATTTTCAGAATTAAGAAATAAATTGTGTATAGACGATTCACATAAATTTATATTGAATAAAATGAAACAACCCAACAATCGAAAATTAATACATATTCCAGTCATACATACTTCCGATGACATGGGTACCCTCAAAACTTACGCAAAGAAAGCTTTTTTATTAAAATCTGGTGCTGCATTATTGCACCAAAAAGAAACACTGATTGAACATATATGGGATTTAATTGTTCAATATGTTAATTCTTTGAAGTTAGAATACCAGCGCGTTAAAATATATCAGGATGGTTTACCTGTGTGTGGAAAAGAGCTTGAAATTGTTTCAGACCTTGCCAAATCTGGTAGTCGAAACCATAAACTTGTTCTGGCTCTGGCTCAAAAAGGGGCAACTATCATGGGCACAGAATCTGCAGGACTATTGGTGCAGGAATATCAACTTGTAAAAACAACTATAACAAAAGCTTCAACTAAAGCTGAACAAGTTATCAAAAATAATAGCGTGTACGATGAACTATTAAAAAAACGTGATGAATTTATTGCCCATAGAATTCTAAATACCCTGCAATCCAATGAAACTGGAATTCTATTTCTGGGTATGCTTCACAATGTTAACCATTTATTTAAAAACAAAATTAATGTAATACAATTTAGGGAGACACCCAGTGCGTGAAAACTTTTCATTAAAAAAGATAATGGGCTCAAGTGATGCAATTTGCAAGCTTGCTGTTAAAGTAGAACGTGTGGCTAAATCGGATTTTACAGTTATTGTTATTGGAGAAAGTGGATCAGGGAAAGAATTAATAAGCAGGGCAATACATCATTATAGTCATCGATCAAAAGGCCCATTTATTGCCATTGACTGCGGTGCAATACCTGAAAATCTCCTGGAAAGCGAACTTTTTGGTCATGAAAAAGGCGCTTTTACTGGTGCCATTAAACAAAAACCAGGCAAATTTGAATTAGCAAAAGATGGAACGTTATTATTAGACGAAATTTCAAACATGACCCTTGGGGCACAGGCAAAGCTTTTGAGAGCAATTCAGGAAAAAATGATTTACCGGGTTGGAAGTATAGATCCTTTTGAAATAGATGTGCGTATTCTGGTTTCAACCAATCAGGATATTGGTGACGCAGAGGCTGCCAAAACATTCAGAAGAGCTCTCTATTACAGGCTTAACGAATTTACCATTCGTATCCCGCCCTTAAGAGATCGTAAGGAAGATATCCCATTTCTAACGAATTTGTTCATTGAAGAAACCAATATTGAATTGGGTAAATCTATTCGTGGTTTATCAAAAAATGCCGAAGAGGCCTTATTACAATTTCATTGGCCTGGCAATGTTCGTCAACTTAAGGCAAGTATCCGAAGGGCTGTTTTACTTGCTGATAACGTTATTGAAGAAGATCATTTAGATATTGTTAACCAATCTGCTAATCAAAGAAATCTAACGTGCAGTAGTGAGAGAGAGGCATGGATTGGACGTTCTCTTAAAGAAATTGTGAAGGAGAATGCACAAGCCCTTGAGCGAGAAGTTATTCAGTTTATGCTAAATCATACAAATGGTAATAAATCAAAAACTTCCAGACTTTTGAAAATTGATTACAAAACACTGTATAATAAAATGAAAAGTCTTGGTATTAAATAAGGTATTAACGTGAAACATATTAAGGAGACATAATGCAAGAGAACACAAAAAAAACATTTACTGAAAATATTACTGGAATGATTGATGGTTTCACAAAAATAGTAGAAAAATTAGGAGAACTTGCTGATAAAGGTCAAGAAATCAGAACCAAGGGTTCATTTGAAGGCGCTCAAAACAATCTTTCTGGAATGTATGGCGTATCTGTTAAGTTTGGCGCTGGCGATCAAGGCCCAAAAGTGTCTTCTTTTGGAAACATTAAAAAAGATAAAGAAACTGGAGAAACAGTGGTTCAGGAAGTCAGAGAACCAATGGTGGACATTTTTGAAGAATCTGAATATACTCATCTTATTGCAGAAATGCCAGGTATTGGCACTGATGATGTAACATTGTCATTAACAGATGATATTCTTTCTATATCTGCTGAAAAAGGCGATCTTAGATATAAAAAAGAAGTATTACTGCCCAGGCAACATGTTCCAGAAAAAATGAAATATTTCTGCAATAATGGCATATTGGATGTTAAACTGTATGTTTAATTATTGTATGGGCGAACCTTGTGTTAGCCCTTTTGTTTTCGGAACAAAAGGGGCGAATACCAAAATGTGCGAACATAAGGTTCGACCATGCATTGTAAACGAAGCAATGACCAAAATCCGATATTATTAATCGATTTTTTTATAAGCCAATGAGAAGCCATGTCAATACAATTAACATTAAAAGTCACTGAGGCCTTAAGTAAAGATGTCGGCAGAGCCTATGCACGAATGGATCCCCAGGATTTAAAAAAACTGGGTGCTGACGTTGGTGACGTGCTCATGATTTCTGGAAAACGCAAAACCATTTGCAAGGCTATGCCCGCCTATAAGGAATATAGACAACAATCCCGCATACAACTTGATGGTATTAGTCGGGAAAATGCCAGATGTGGTATTGATGAAATGGTCACTGTTGAAAAAACTGTCTATCAGCCTGCAAATTCAATAACCCTTATCGCTGTTGATATTTTCCCAAAAGGTCGGGATATGGATTACATTGGCAGCCTTTTAGATGGATTGACTGTTGTTGAAGGTGATCGTATTCGTGCCATGCTTTTTGGCAGTCGATCTGCTGATTTTTTGGTTCAAGCAACCAGCCCGAAAGGATCGGTAATCATTAACCCCACCACTCGCTTAATCATTGAAAAACAAAAAAAGAGCACAACACATAAAAAACCGCTGTCTTATGAGGATATTGGTGGTTTAAAATCTCAAGTGCAACGTATTCGTGAAATTATTGAATTGCCCCTGAGATATCCTGAGATTTTTGAGCAATTAGGTATTGATCCACCAAAAGGTGTTTTACTACATGGCCCACCAGGTTGCGGCAAAACATTGATTGCGCGCACAATTGCCAATGAAACAGAAGCGAATTTTTTTACCATTAATGGTCCAGAGGTGATTCATAAATTTTATGGAGAAAGTGAAGCTCATCTTAGAAAAATATTTCAAGAGGCCAGCCGAAAAAAGCCTGGTATTATTTTTATTGATGAAATTGATGCCATAGCGCCCAAACGCGAAAAAGTTGTAGGTGATGTTGAAAAACGTGTGGTTGCACAGCTTCTGGCTTTAATGGATGGCCTGAAAAAACGTGAACATGTCATGGTTATCGCTGCGACTAATTTACCAGATTCCATAGATCCTGCCCTCAGAAGACCTGGCCGATTTGACAGGGAAATTGTCATACCTATTCCATCCCGAAAAGACAGAGAACAAATTTTGGACATTCATGTTCGTGGTATGCCGCTATCTAAAGAGGTAGACTTAAACGATGTAGCAAAAATTACACATGGCTATGTTGGCGCAGATCTTGAAGCCTTGTGTCGAGAAGCTGCCATGAACTGTCTTAGAAAAATTATGCCTGATATTGACTTTAGCCATAGCACAATCCCATATGATAAACTGAAAAAATTGACTGTATCTATGAATGATTTTATATCTGCCCTTAAAGAAGTTGAACCTTCGGCAGTTCGTGAAGTATTTGCAGAAATACCCAATGTTCCCTGGCATATGGTTGGTGGGCTAACCATGATTAAAGAAAAATTAATGGAAACCATTGAATGGCCCATTGAATATCCAGAACTTTTTCAACAAGCCAATGTCAGGCCTTCAAAAGGAATCCTCCTAACCGGGCCACCAGGATGTGGAAAGACACTGATAGCAAAAGCCATTGCCACAGAAAGCCATGTAAATTTTATCTCTGTAAAAGGACCTGAGTTATATTCTAAGTATGTGGGAGAATCAGAACAAAGTGTCAGAAATATATTTAAAAAAGCACGGCAGGCATCCCCATGTATCATATTTTTTGATGAAATTGATGGTTTACTTCCCAACAGAAGTATGACTGCCACAGATTCACAGGTTTCATCACGTGTACTCAGCCAATTTTTGGCTGAATTTGATGGCATTGAAGAATTAAAAGATGTTTTGGTTCTGGGAGCTACGAACCGACCAGATTTAATTGATTCTGCTATTTTAAGACCTGGCAGGTTTGATGAAATCATTGAAGTGTCTATTCCTGATGAAACAGAACGTCAAGAAATTATCGCGATTCATCTTAAAAAACGATCAGTTTCACCAGATGTTACCCCTCAAAAGCTTGTTCAAAAAACTGAAGGATTGAGCGGCGCTGAAATTGAATCAATTTGCCAGAAGGCTTCCCTTTTGTCCATACATCGCGCGGTTCAACAAATAAAACATCAATCGAATATCAAACCAAAGCCAGTTATCACGATGGATGATATTGATAATGCAATCTCTTTCAATTTAAAGGAAATAGAATAATATGTCAGAAAAACAAGGCCTTTATTTATATTGTCTGGCTGATTCTGAATGTTTAAAAGAAGTTTCAGGCACAGGCATTGATGATAAAAATGAACTCTTTATTAAAAATACAAACAACATTGCTGTGGTTTTAAGTAAAGTTGCATTGAATGATTTCATTGGTAATGAAGCTGAGGAAAGACTTCAGGATATTAACTGGATTGGTCCCAAAGCTTTACGTCATCAGGATATCATTGCACAAATAATGGAATCTTCACCCATCTTACCAGCACGTTTTGGAACTATATTTTCTACTGATGAAGAAATGGACAGACTTTTTGATTGTCATACCCAAACCATTAAAGAATTTTTATCAAAGATACGTAATCATCAGGAATGGTCTGTTAAAGGCTATCTGGATAAAAAGAAATTACTGAAACTACAAGCAAAAACTGAAATAGAAAAAAATCAGGAAATGCTTAGCCAGATGTCACCTGGAAAACGATATTTTCAAGAAAAAAAGATCCAGAAATTAGTTGAAAAAGAATTGGAAAAACATATCAAAGATTTAATTCAAATGATTGCTGACAGACTGGACGCTGTATCATCTGATGCAGCAGAATTGAAACTTTTATCCAGACAGGCTTCTGGTGAAGATATTGATATGATATTCAATGAGGCATTTTTGGTGAATACATCCCAAATAGATGTATTTCATCAAAATATTGATAATTTAAGGCAAGAGATTCAAGTCAGCGGTGCTGTTTTAAAACTGTCAGGCCCCTGGCCTCCCTACAGCTTTTGCCCGAATATTGAAATTAATAGTGGATAATTATTATAATGTTTATTGTATATGGATTACTCAATCAATGGGATTATCAAAACGCAATCACTATAAAAGGAATAAGCGATCAGCCTTTAACAATCGTTGACTGTGGAAATCTGTATACAATTTATTCTCTCTCAGACATTCAGCAGATTAGCCAGCCCTCAAGGAAGGATTTATTGGCTTACCATCATGTTATAGATTATTTTCATAAAGATCATACCATTATTCCCATGCGATTTGGATCATCTTTTGAAACAACAACAGCACTCACTGATTTTGTTGTTAAAAACAATGACAAATTTGTTAAGAAAATTAATAGAATCAGTGGTTGTTCTGAGATGGGTATTAATGTTATTTCAAATGTACTTCATACAAAGGAAGAAGCAAATAACAAGAAGTACGCGTCTGGAATAGATTATCTTACAAAAAGAAAACAGCATTATGAGCAAATAGATGAAACCATCAATTATATCAAGGATGTAGAAAAAATAATCACATACGAATTTAAGGGCTTATACCTGGAAATGCGCAAAGAGAAAAAAACGCCTATGGCTGGTAACAGTTTGTGGTCTCTTTATTTTTTGGTTAAAAAAGAGTTAATTAAAAAATTTTCTGAAACATTCAATGCAATAGCTCATGACAATAATAAAAAATGGATGATTTCTGGCCCTTGGCCGCCATTTAATTTTGTAACAGAAGAAAGAAAAGTATAGGGTTCTTTGCCAATTATGCAGCGGCTCTATACTCACCAGCATGCTTTACTTCTGATAACTTAAATAAATGGTTCGCTGCTAATTTAATTTTATCTGCTAAGCCAGGTTTAAAATATATTTGTCCACACTTTCTACAAACCAAAGCAGGAATTCCTTCAATTTTTACGTTTAAGCCTTCTCTTTCAAAAGATTGACTTACTTCATTATTAAACAACTCTCCCCTACGGCATGCTTTGCAAATTTTATTTTTTACTATATTCATTTTCTTTTCCCTCTTATGTAAGGAGCTTTCCAAAATGGAAGACGAGGTATATATGCAGTAACAATATCAATCCAATCCATATCATCTGATTCAGACCAATATTCAATTACCACATGAAGATTTAATGGCCTTAAAGTCTGAGCGATTTAATGATAATCGTTTTTCAGAGTTTGATGGCATGGTATTTTCCTACAGGCACCCTGTAATCAATATCTTTTGAATTAAATCAGGTTATTTCAGGAAATCATCTAATTTATATTTGTTTAATAGATTGCACCAATCGGGGAAAATTCATTTTATATTTTATAGGAGTAGAAAAATCAGCAACAAGCCTTTCATCTAATTTGATCAGGACTTTATCAATATTAGAGCGAAGATTAATTAATCGTTTATGCCTGGCATATAATGATTCAGTTTCCAGATATTTTTTAGATAATCGCGAAATCTCCTCAAAAATTAAATCAATAGTTTTTTCAATATGTTTAATTAACTTTATTCCAAAATTTGGTGATTGAAAATTCTTATCAATCATAACAGGTATGTATCGCATGACTTTAATATAATCTTCTTGTTGAAATGTTTCCAATGTTTCCAGCATGACCCAGGGAGATGCCAGGCTGTTTTCAGATATGACTGACAACGTAATATCTGTAGATTGTACTGATCGTTCAATAAATTCCTGAATATCATCACCAAATTTCATACGCTCAATATCTATTACCAATTGAATACCTGCCTTTTCCAAATCATTTTTTAAACCTTCTACAAATTCAAGGTCTTTATGATTGTATGAAATAAATACCTTTTTTATGGCATGATTTTCAGATGCCACCAATGAAGTAATTTCCTGAGTATCTTTGAGAATCAACATTTCATTTTTAAAATAATTTTTTATTTCAGTATTTGGAATTTTTAAACAGCATATTTGGCTGTCAGAATGATCAGGATCAGGTTTTTTTTCTGTAATGGTTAAATAACCACTGAATAGCAATAGATTCCAAACAGCATCACGAAATGTTTTTAATTCTTTCATAACCAGGTTTTCGTTAATTTTTTTCCAAACAGCTTTGCCATCAATCAAATCTTGAATATCACTGACCTTTAGCATATGTTCCTGAAAAATTAATTCTCGAATTAATCCATTAGCACTTGTATTGATCCAGTAAGGTTTTGAGCCAGCATTTGGATTTTCGAAATAATGTAAAACAGACCAGGGATTATAAATGGTATGATTGCCAAATGTGTATCCATCATAAGCTTTTTTGATAATAGATTCATGATCCTTTAAATCATAGTCTTTCATTAATTTCTGTATTTCACTGTCGGTAATGCCAAAAAATTCGCTGAATTGATCATCAATAACTGTGTATACATCAAGATTGTTTAGCTCCGAAAAAATAGATTCTCTGGCAACACGAAGAATACCAGTTAAAACCCCTTTATACAGGTTGTCATTGTCTTTATAGCCACTTCCAAGAAACAGGCGCATAAAATCAATAATTTCTTCATAGTAATTGCAGAGGTAGCCATTATGAATAGGGGTATCATATTCATCACAAAGAATAATGACTTTTTGATGATAGTATTTGTTAAGATGTTTACTAAGACTCTTTAGAGCTAATGCGCAAGTACCCTGATCTGCTTTTCGTCTGATAATTGATTCAAAATCTGATTTCTCATGTGAATTTAGTACCTCGGAATCTAATAAATATTCATGACGTATAAATTCAGAAGAAAGAATATGCGTAAAAAGAGAAAAACATCTTTGCCAATTTAATCCAGTACAATTCCTGAGTGAAATAAAAATAACTGGATATTTCCCCTGATATTGCCAGGTTTCCTGGTTTTGTATAGCAAGGCCATTAAATAAATGGCCATTTGATGGCTCTGATTTTTCAAAAAAATAACGAATCATAGATAAATTACAGGTCTTGCCAAATCGTCGCGGTCGAGGAAAAAGAAGAATATCACTACTGCCAGAAATCAATTGATGAATTAGCATTGATTTATCAATGAAATAATAATCATCCTCTATAATGGTCTTAAAGTCTGAGCGATTTAATGGAAATCGTTTTTGATAGTTTGCTGGCATGGTATTTTCCTTAATTTTTATCATAAATTTATTTTGAATTTTTTAAAGGAGTGACGAACATTCTCCTTAAATTTGTTTAATAAATTGCACCAATATAGGAAAATTCATTTATATTTTTTAGGAGTTGAAAAATCAGCAACTTTCATTGTTTTATTGTCGCATATAATTGTTAATTGTGTCAAGATTAGTGGCTCCTATTCATTCAGAATAGCGAAAATACACTTTTATAATTTTTAATGTTCCTCACCCAGTTTTCAAATAGTCACAACAGTTAGAATATTTTCGCAATTAATTTATTTCCTGTTTCCTGGTCTTGATGGATGTATTTTTTTAAATTATCTATGGTTATAAGCTACCCAGCAGTTTTCCCTCATGATTATTCGCTTATTAATATTTTTTTTCAACCCTTTGATTTAAAAACAAAATTAAAAAAAACACCAATTTTTAGATCTTAGACGGCTCATTTTTACCCCAAAACGGGCCTTCTAAATTTTTTGTAAATAAATACATGAAGTGTTAATATACTTAGTGCAAATTTTTACATCTATGTAACGTATCATTAGAAGTAATTAATAATAAATACTTATAATTACTAATAATATAAAATTTTCCACCTACTGGCACGCTTTGTGTAATATTTACATAAAAACAATTTAATTGAAAAAACTTTAATTAATAATCTTTGAAACTATAATACTTATAAGACTTCTATGGGATAAAGTTAAACATTTGGCGTTTTGTTTAAACAATTCTTTAAGTGAAAGGAGAAAAAAATGAAACTTTCAAAAAAGATACGCGATATTTATGATATTCAATTGATTAAGTAATACATTTTAAATGTCACAATAAAAAAAAAATCAATGACAAACAGTTTGATATTGGAAAATTTTTTTCGGAAATCACCTTAATTAAAAAGTATATCCCACTGCAAAATGAATTCGTCCTCTATCTTCATTTTCAAGTGGTCTATTTTTTATTCCATACATGAGTCCTAAAGGACCAATTGGAGTATGATATCTAATCCCAAAACCTGTACTGGATCGAACCCTATTTGTATCTATGATTTCAGTAAGATCTCTTAAGTTTCCAGCATCAAAAAAAACAAAGATTTCCAGGTGAAACCCCAAACTATAACGAGCTTCAATACTTCCTGATATTGATGTTCGTCCTCCTACAGGAGCTTTTTTGTTATTAAATAAGTACATATTTTCTTTAAACCCACGAATATCAGCAGAGCCACCAAGATAAAATAATTGATCATCTGGTATCTTTCCAGAAGATCCATATTCATGTATTGTCTGATATCTTCCAGTGCAAGCCAGAGTAAGCCTTTTATTAATTGTTTTATAAGTCCTGAGTTCTAAATGATATTTAATAAAATCATCTAAAGAATTTGCAATACCTGTAGAAATATCCATTGTATAAGATGCATATAAACCTTTTTTGGGACAAATAAAAGAATCTCTCGTATCAAATAAGATAGAAGGAGTGGCAACAAGAATGCTTCGAGGTTTGAACTCATATGCTGCGAATTCATCTTCAGTTTCATCAGATAAAATATCCCTTAAGAATTGCCTTCGACGTTCATACCGAAAACTCATGTCAATTCTAACTGTTTCAGACCATTTCCGATTTAAATTTAAAGACCATCCATATATTTGTGTACCATAATTTTTATTAAACTCCTTTAATCGTTCAATATAATACCCAAATCCTGTATCTATTTTTTCACCAAGCAAATTGGGGTCATGAATATTGAATTCACCATGATAACCCACTTCACTATGTTCAAAACGCATCCATGCATTTTTATTTTTTCCAAATAAATTTTTATCTCCAAGCTTAATATGTCCAAAGGCCCCTTTTTCAGTTTTAAATCCACCCCCCATTTCTAAAAAAAGTGGTTTTTTTTCTTCAACTTCAATGAAAAAATGAATGATTTCTTTTTTTTCTTTTAAACCAAGAGGTGTTAGTTTAACAGAATTAAATATTTTCATATCTCTTAAATTTTTTTGTGCTTTTAACGTATTTGAAAGAGAAAAGTCATCACCACTTTTAGCAGCTAATGCTTCTTTTAATACAGCTCTGCGAGTTTTAAAATTACCATGAAAAAAAATCTGTCCTATTCGGACTTTCTTCCCTTTATTAATATGAAAAATAATGTCAGCATTTTTCATATCCTTTGATATATGGACATTCTTATTGACTATTACATAGGGAAAACCTTGATCAGAAAGTTTAGCTTCAATCATTTGATGATCAAGATCAATATTGCTCTGACTAAAAGGACCATTGAGATGTGTATGCCAATTAAATTGTTTACTTTTACTTATTTCAAGAATATCACCAGAAAAAGATATGGAGGATACTATTGTTCTGGGGCCTTCATTAATATCAAAAATTACACAAGCTTTTGTTTTATTACTATTCCATTTTATAGTTTGTTTAATTTCAACATTTAAAAATCCATGTTGATTATACAAATTTTTAATAACTGGAATATCATCTTTGATAACAGCTGACTGATAAGGAGTTGAAAAAAGAATCCCTGAAAAAGATGTTTGCATAGCATTTTTTAAAAGTTTTGTAGAAATGTGCTTATTTCCAATAAATTTTATCTCTTGTAAGATCGAACGTTGGCCTTCATCAATAATGAACCATAAATGTTGAATATTTTTTTTTTTTAATTTCATACAGTCAGAAATCCAAACCTTTGCATCTAAAAAACCTGCCTGT
>Ga0272440_1002194_pt1 | contig 15431 bp, 9 predicted proteins | sample SSMMMBAug17_FD_192440 | JGI IMG/M metagenome (GOLD analysis project Ga0272440, IMG submission 192440) | Marine sediment archaeal communities from Little Sippewissett salt marsh, Falmouth, MA, United States - SSM-MMB-Aug17 | ecosystem: Environmental > Aquatic > Marine > Wetlands > Sediment ... | reverse complement strand
CCTAAAATCAATTTTTTCAGCCAGTTCTTCAACTGACATTTTTTTAGAGTCAAGATACATTTTTTTTAGAACTAAACCAGGACGAACAGGTGGTTTCTTTATCATTAATAATCTCCTATTGAATATGATTAACAAATAATGAATGTTATTATATAGTTTAGTATTGCTATAATTAATATAGTTATCATTAATAATTATTCATTTCAACGTTTTCTTATATATTATACAAACTAACATGAAATATGGAGAGGATACGAGAGGATACGAGAGGATACGAGAGGATACGAGAGGATACGAGAGGATACGTCAATGAAATATTTCAATCCATATAAACTAATATCATTAAGTTATTATAAATAATAAGTTGAAATAATTGAAAAAGTTATATTATCTTTAAAAAAAGATTTATTTTTTTGTTTTTTTTGAAATTAGAAAAAAGTTGCATTTTTTTTGAATATTGATAAATGAATTTGTTAAATTCAATGATTAAAAAAAATTAATAATTATTTTATAAAATGTTTTAATTCAAAATATTATAGTAATTAAAAAATTTTTTATTTTAATTCTTATAATAATTCGTAATTAAATCCCTATTTGGACAAAATGAATTTATTTTTTTATATAATACATGAATAAAAAGGTTAATAAATTATGGCACAAGATTTAAGTGAATATTTTCCAGATGTAAAACAAATAGCAAGTAGAATTTACTATAAATATCATAATCGTTATGCTACTTTAGAAATGAATGATTTATTCCATGAAGGTATCTGCGCTTTGATTCTGCTTTATAACAATGAGAAATTAGATAATACTAAAAAAACTAGTTTTTGGAATTTTGCCAGAATAAGGGTAGAGGGCGCAATGAAAGATTATCTTCGTAAGCAGCCAATTGTTAGGGTTCCTCAAGAAAAAATTGATAAATTAAAAGAAATAAAAAAAATTCAAGAAGAATTTAGTCATAAACTATTTCGAGAACCTATGATTGATGAAATTGCTAACTCTAACTTGACTAATCTGACAAATGAAAAAATTCATGAAATAAAAAATTTAGACTTTCAATTTAGTGACGTTATTGAAGAAAAACCTGATCAAACAAATCAATATGATGAAATAATGATGCAAAAATTTCATCAGGATATGCGTAAATGTTTAAACAAGCTTGAGGATAAAATAAAAATTGTTTTTATTGCACGTTTTAAAGACAATATATCATTAAAAAAACTCGCAATAAGTTTAGAAGTTTCTCATCAAACTGTTTTACGTTGGCAGCAAAAAGCTTGTCTGAATATAAGAAATTGCCTATCAAAAAAAGAAATAGATATAACTGATTTATATGAAAATGAATTTTTATTAGATAATTTTAATCTTGATTTTATTATGTGAAATTTTTTGAAATGATTCGATATATAAATTAAACATTAGATAAAAAAGTATTCAATTGCTTTTTTAATCAATAAACAATTATATTATTTCAATTATTAATTCAATAATTAGAATTGATATAATAATTATAGAGGTTAAACCATGTCAAATAAATTGACAATAAAAAAGGCTTTAAAAATTTGGGAGCAGGAAGAAAAAAAATTACAAGATAAAAACACTTTTCATCCTAATCCTGATCTAATTAAACGTTTTGCAAATGGTGAAGAAATACAAGATAAAGAACGTTGGATAAAACATATTGCAAACTGTATCACCTGTCTTAACAAATGGATTGATGAAATGAAACCAAAATATTATGCTGATCAATATACAGACGTTGTTCTTGCAAAAGTTGCTGCTGAAGAAAATAATTTTCAGGATTTGACTAAAATTTACTCACAATCTGGGAAATATCTCATAACTTTTCGCAATAGTCTTGAGGAAGCTGACACATGTATGATTACACTTAATATTTTGGATAATATTGAAAAACTTGAAGGCATGAAAGTAGTTGTTCGTGATAAAAATAACAGGAAGCTGCTAGTTGGTAAAATTTCACAAGGAGAGGTATCCAATTGGATTAATGATTTAAATAATATTGATATGTCATTTTTAAGTATTATACCAGGAGAATAGCAAAATGAGTACAGTATGGGCATTATTTTCAAACAAATCTGCTAATGAAATTATTATGAAAAAAATTACCCCAAATGAAAAAGATGAACTAATAGCAACACCAATCGGTATTGAAAATCCTGGTGTGAAAAATTCCAGTAAAAAAGCTATTTTTGCGTCTTTTGATGCTTTAAAGGGTTTAAATCGAATTAATAAAAATGAAAAATATGGATTTTCATATGAGTTTAGAACTAATGAAAATATTGTTCAATCAAGTTCTTCCCTTGCATTTGCAATGAAACTTGTTGATAAATTTGAAAATTTATCATTTTCTATTGCTGCGACTGGTATTGTTCTTGACAGTTCCAAAAATTCCAAAGTTGAAAAAATAAATAACATAAATGAAAAAATTCTGGCCTGTCTTGATAAATTAAACTCAGGTGATATTATGATCTTTCCTGATCAAAATAACAATGAAATTAATAAATCATATTCGGATATGGCAAAGCAAAAAGGGATTATTCTTAAACCTGTAAACTCAGTTGAAGAAGCTGTAAAGCATGTGATTTCAATGAATAATAATGGAGCAAATCCACCTAAAAATAAGATTTTAAAAAGAGGATTATTGTTTATCATAGCTCTTATTTTACCTTTTTTATGGTTTTGCACACAACATAGCAGCTTTAATGACTTCATTACAATTATATTTGATAACAGGAAAAACCAGCCAGAAGTCCATATAAAAAAAATTCAGACAACAGATGAAGATGAAATTTTAGATCAAAATACAAATCAAAACCAAATAGAAAAAATTCAGACAACAGATGAAGATGAAATTTTAGATCAAAATACAAATCAAAACCAAATAACTGAACCTGAGAGCATGCTAAACAATGTTGCAATTGAAACCAGCAAAAAAATTTTGTCAGAAAAAATACCAGTGATTGAAAATAGTACAGTAAAAGAAAAAGAAATATATTCTGATTTGTCAATTAAATCAGATCAAAAGAAAACTATACGTTTTACAATTGATCTTAATGGCGAAGACATTAAGGCAAAATCCGCTATAAAAAATTTATTGGTTAAAAAATTTCAGAAACATGGTTTTTGTTTAAATGAAAAAAATTATGATTTTGTATTAAAAGCTAATACAATTATTTCAGGAAAACAAGAAATACCACTTATGCCATATGCATCCCCATCGTCAATTTTAATTCGCCAGCAAATTATTATAGAAAATATGAAATTTGTTACAGATATGGGAGATGAATACTATATGGGAACATTTGATAAAATTGCAGAATATACAAAAAATATTGGTGACATTACAGATGAAATTATTAATAATCTTTTTAATGATATAGATAAGAATATTAAATTTAATGAAATAAAAAAATTGTTTAAAAAATCTAACAATTGAATTACAATCTAAATCATTTAATGAAAGGTATAAGATGAAAAAAAAAATTGTAATAATTCTTTTATTAATTTCCTCTATTTGTTTTGCTCATGAATGGGATGAGGATTCATTTAATAATAAAAAAAATTTTCAAGAAGGTGTAATAAGGGCAATTGGTGTTTCTGCTCCTGGTCAAGAAGAATATAAGGCATTGACAGCAGCACAAATAATTGCTCAGACAAATTTAATAGCAAAAATTAAAGGAGCATCTATAAGTAGTAGAAAAATTAGAAGGAATGGAGTTATAATTCAAGATGAAATCTATCGTACAATACATGGATTAATTGTAGGTGCAGAACCCTGTGGCGAAAAATATTATCAAGATAAGGGATATGCAAAATATTGTGTGCAAATTTCTTTAAATGGTCGTAAAGGTGTGTATGATGCTGTATTTCCAGCTATTAAAGACTACTTACCAAAAGGAGAATTTTTCAAATCAGATACTACATTTAATTCAAAAATGGCTGAAAATTATGATGGTCTAATCATTGATGTAAAAAACTTTTCATCTTTTCAACCAGCTATTGCAAATCGAATATTAAATGAGTATTGGAGAGTTATTTATGAACCATCAATGGTTTTCCAGAAAATCTTAATAGAAAAAGGGCCTGTTCAATTTGCAACAAGCAATGGAAAGGCAAAAGCTATTCTTTCAAATATTGGTTCAAAAAATCCTTTATATGTCAAAGCTAAAAAAATAAATAATCACACAGATATTGTTGTTTGTGATGATGATGCCGATAAAATTTACAAAAGTAATTCAAAATCAAATATGCTTAACAATGCTCGTGTAGTTTTTATTCTAAATTAAATGATTAAACGATTTTTTATTATGCCATATCAATTCAAAATATTGAAAAATAAACAAAATATTGTATGCACAATTGCAGTTGTTTTATTTAATTATTGTATTTTATATGCTGATATTGATTCGAATAAAGAAACTAATGCAAGATGGTATATCAATTATGGGCATTATCTAATTGAAACTGGTAAATATTTGGATGCACTTGATTACTATGAAACTGCTTATGGACTTACATCATATTCAAAAACTATAATAGATGTACTTATGGCTAAAGCAAATCTTTTATCAATATATCTTGACAGCCCAAATCAGGCATTAAAAATTTATCAAGAAATTGAAACAAGATATCCTCAAATGGGTGATATTGTTATTTACAAACAAGGACTGGTCTTATACGAGATCAGACAATTTGAGAAAGCACAAAATATTTTCAATAAATATTTAAGAGATTATCCATCCGGGCAATTTAAATATCAATCTGAAGCCTTGCTTGAAATAATAAAAAAACAAACAGTCCCTGTTCCAACATATATTATTAAACAACCAGATCTAAGAATAAGGTTATGTAAAAAAGTAAAAAAAATTACTGTTGTCAGTGTATCAGGAGAAAAAATTTGCTCTCACTCATATGGCTGTAAAAGCAATTTTATGATTACTGCTGTAAACCAAGGCTTATTAATTAATGGAGATCACTTTGATATCAATGATATACACTTAACATGCAATAAACCATTAAAAATAATATCTGGGAAATATCAAAAACAGGTCAGAGGAAAACTGAAAATCAGTCTAAGAAATAATCGCCTTTCAGCAATAAATATTATAAATATTGAAGATTATCTAAAATCTGTAGTTCCATCAGAGGTATACGCAACCTGGCCAATGGAAACCCTTAAAGCGCAAGCAGTAGCTGCAAGAACCTATGCACTTTACCAAATCCAGCATCGTAAAAGCTGGTCTTTTGATATGGTAGATAATGAAGGTGATCAATGCTATGGGGGAGTTAAAAAAGAAAATATTAGAAGCACAAGAGCTGTTAAGGAAACAGAAGGTATGGTCATAACCCATAATAAAAAAGCAATACTTGCCATGTATTGTGCCAATAGCGGTGGTTTCACAGCTGATGCAAAAGCAGTATTTAACCTTTATAATAAACCATATTTAATTGCAAAGGAAGACCCTTACAGTTTATATGGTGAAATGGCATATTGGAATCGAAAATATACAGGAATACAAATTGAAAAAGCTTTAATAAAAATTGGAATCTATTGTAATGGAATAAAAAATATTCGTGCAAGTTTATTCGGCCCTTCTGGAAGAGTAATTAAGGTTAAAATATTTCATAATAATGGGTCAAATATTATGCGTACAAAGGCAACCCTTGCAAGGGCATTAAAACTGCCGGATATTCTTTTCAAAATACAAAAAATTGGGAATCAATATTATTTTCAGGGTAAAGGTTATGGGCATGGGGTTGGTTTTTCGCAATGGGGTGCTAAATTTATGGGGGATGATAATTTAATATTTACCAAAATAATTAATATGTATTATCCTGAAACCATGATAATAAAAAATTGGTAGTAATCTAAATTATACTAATAAATCTCTATATATTTTTTTTAACATTACAAATATCAAGATATTCAAGAAAGCAGAAAGCTATGGTAATATTTAATTATAAAAATACTTATTTTATATTACAGTGTATAATCATAATTATTACTTATAATACAAACGCATATTCTTTACCAAAAATTTTTTTACAATTCGGCCATTCAAACTCAGTAACTTCGCTATCTTTCAACTATAATGGTAAACTTTTAGCTTCTGCAAGTAAAGACAATACTATAAAATTATGGGAAATCAAAACAGGAACATTGCTCAGGACATATTATGGACATAGTAAGGACGTAAGAACAGTTTGTTTCAGTCCTGATGGTAGTATTATTGCATCAGGTGGTGATGATCAGGGGATTAAGATTTGGGATACAAAATCAGGAAATTTAATAAGAGTTATTAGAGGACATTCAGGCAGCATTAATACAATTTGTTTTAGCCCTGATGGAATTTATATCATTTCTGGAAGTTCAGATAATACTATTAAAGTTTGGGATATTAATTCTGGAAAATTAATCAAATCTTTATCTGGGCATCAAGGTTTTATTAACTCATTATGCTGTACAAATGATGGATTATACATAATTTCAGGAGGTTCAGATGCTTCAATAAAAATTTGGAATTTACAAACTAATAAATTAGTTCGTACATTAAAAAAACATATTTCTTCTGTAAATACTGTTATTTTTGAATCAAATTCAAAAAGTATTATTTCATGCAGTAATGACAATACTATAATTATTTGGAATTTTGATACTGGTTCCATTGTTCAAACCTTAGATTCTCCTGAAAAACATTTGTCATATATTAATACTGTAGCATGTTCTTTTGATGGTAAATATATTGTTTCAGGAAGCGCAGATAAAACTGTTAAAATATGGAATATGAATACAGGAGATTTAATAAAGACTATTAGCGGCTATAAAGGACATAAAGAATCAATTAATGCTGTTTGCTTTAGCCCAGATGGAAAATTTATTTTATCTGCAAGCGATGACAGCAGTATAAAAATATGGAATGTAAAAACAGGTAAATTACATAAAGATTTTTCAGGAAATACAAATTCAATTAATGAAATTAAGTTTAGTCCTGATGGTAAATGGCTTGCATCAGCCTATGCTGACAAAACAATTAAAATTTGGAATATTCAAAATGGATCTTTACAAAAAGATAACCTACTGCTTGAACATACAAAAGATGTTAATACATTATGTTATAGTTCTGATGGTAAATTTATTGTTTCAGGTGGTAATGATAAAAAAATTATAATTTGGAATCTTGAATCTAAAACAATTAATAACATAAAATCAAAAGCAGCAATCCATTCAATTAAGTTAAGCTCAGATAATAAAAATATTTTTGCAAACTCCAATCAAGATATTTTAAAGATTGATATAAAAACAAAAAAGCCTTCATTAATATATAAAGGAAATACATCTGATGTCCTCTCTATTGATTTGAGTCCTGATGATAGATATATAGCTGCTGGTTATACTGATAATTCTGTTATTGTCTGGAATGTATCTTCAGCTTCTATTTTTAAAAAATTAACAGCTCATAAATCTTATGTAACTGTTGTCAGATTTAGCCCGGATGGAAAATATATTGTCTCTGGAAGTTCAGATAATTCATTAATAAGGTGGAATTTTAAAGATAATGATGACTATTATAAGGTTATTTATGGGCATGTTTCAACTATATCTTCTATAGCCTTTAGTCCTGACAGAAAATATATTGTCTCAGGCAGCTGGGATAATACAGTAAAATTATGGAATTTAAATTCAGGTAAATTATTATACACATTCATTGCTAAATCATCATCAGTTCAAACTGTTGATTATGACAAATCTGGAAAGTATATTGCTGCTGGCTTTCAGGATCAAACAATTAAAATCTGGCGTACCAGTGATAATTTTAATTGGTGCAGTTTTGCATCTTTTCCTGGAAATGAATGGATTGCATGGCAGGATGATAATATTTTATACAATAGTTCACTGGATGCTGATCAATACGCCAGTATAAGATTTGATAATAATAATTTTTCTGTTTTTCCAATTAAGTATTATAACAATGAACTAAAAAAACCTGACTGGATTAACTTATCATTAAATAAAAATATAATAAAGATTAAGCCAAAAAGATTTCAATTATTGTGGGATAGAACTCAAAATAAAGTGAGTAAATTAATAATAATTATTACATTACTATTATTATTACTATTATTTATTTTGAAGGTTCAAAAAAAGAAGTATGACCCATTTGAGCAATCTAAAAAATTTTTTTCAAAAGCTTGTTTTTCAAAAATTGATTTAAATCCTGATAAATTTTTATCTTTATATAATGAAGATAGTATTATGTCTGGTATTGTATGTATTTGGAATCATATTGAAGATCAAAATAATTCAGTCAATAGTGAATTCATAAAAAAAATTAATAAATTAAATCACAAAATTAAATTATATATTATATATGATAACCAAAAACCTTCTGCTTTTAAACTACAAAAATTTAGAGAAAATAAAAGAGATGTAATTCCAATTGCTTTATCAATTTTAATCAAAAATAAAAATATAACTGATTCAAATGAAATTCAAAAAACTTTATGGGAAATTGAAGAGCCTTTTCTAACCAGACCTGATCCTTATTTTACTCTAAGTCCAGTTAATGATCCAATATGGTTTTTCGGCAGAAAAGAAGAACTGGAAAGAATACCTCAATTATTAATTCAGGGGCAGCATATTGCTGTAATTGGCTTAAGAAAAGTTGGAAAAACTTCAATATTAAAACAAATTCAATTACGTTTTGTTAATATTCCCACTGTCCATATTAATATGCAGAGTGTTGAGGTTAATTCACTTAAACTTTTTGAAAAAATACTAAAATCATTATTTGAAGAATTAAAACTTTTAAAAATAAAAAAAATTTCTAATGTAAAACCAGTTCTTGAAATAGATGATTTTACAAATCAGATTACCAAATATTTTAAAAATTGGAAAAAATCCGGACATGATGAACCTTTTTTAATTATTATTGATGAAATAGATAAATTTTTTCCTGATGTTAATAATATTGAAAGAGATAAAATTCTTACCGAATACATTAAATTTTCTGGAGCATTGGGAGGTCTGGCTCAAACAGACCAAAGTATTGTTACTCTTGTTGCTGGATATAGACCAGATATAAATAGGAAAAGTCAATTTTCACAAGAATTGGAAATTAACCCTATGTTTAAACAATTTAAAGAAATTTTTCTTGGTAACTTCAATGAAGCAGATAGTTTAGAAATGATCAAAGAAATAGGGCTTTGGAAAAATATTATTTGGGATGATGAATCAATAAATCGTGTTTTTGATTATTGTGGTGGGCATCCTCTCATTACTCGATTGTTTGCAAGCATTGCTTGTGGTGAGGGAACTATAAAAAATATAGATATAAAGCAAGTTGATGAAACAGCTGATGATATTATAAAAAAAATAAATATTAATTCGATTGGTTCATATTTTAAAGGGGGCTTATATGAACTTTTAAGGGAAGAAGAAAAGATATTAGTGCAATTAATTTTTAATGAGATAAAAAATAAGTTATCTAAAAAAAATATTTCAAATAAGGAACCACTTGTAGATATTCAAGTGATGATTAATGAAGTAAAAAATAAATTAGCAGAATATAATATTTCAAACAAGGATGCAATAGCAAGTATTGAACTTTTTGGTATCATTAAAAGCAAAGAAATGACATTATCTTTTACTTCCTACTTGTTTATTAAGTGGCTCCAGGGAGAAATGTAAATGAAGGAAGTTAAAATAAATCCATATAATAGTACAAGACCAGGAAATCTTTTTGTAGGATATAAATATGATATTAATAAAATAATAACTGGTTTTATTAATGGATGTGATTACGCAATTTTAGGCGGTCGAAGATGTGGAAAAACATCTTTTCTTATAGAGCTTGAAAAGTCCATCAAAGATCAAAATTTTGAACCATATTCACCAATAACAAGTCGTTTTTCAATTCAAGAATTAGGTAAAGTAACTTCAAACACTTTATTTGAAAAAATATATAACCTGATTACAAAAGATATACAAGTTAATCAATGGCTTGAGCAAGAAGAAGGAAAAGAATATCAGTATTTTTTAAATCTATTAAAAGATGCACAACCATCAATAGTAAGAAAATATGGGCATAGATGGATGATGATATTACTTATAGACGAAATTGATGCTGCAGGTAATTATTTACATAATGATGCTTTTTTTCAAGAATTGCGTAATTTTCTCATGGAATCAGATTACTCTAAACATTTTAGAATTGCTGCATCAGGAGTTGTTGAACTTTCAAAATTAATTTCATCAGGTACATCACCTTTAAGTAACTTTCGAAATATTTATTTAAAAATTCTTAATAATGATGATGCCAAAAAACTAATTGGCATTGGTTATTCAAATATCAATGAGACAGAAATTGAAAAAATATTAAAAATAACTGGAAAACATCCCTTTTTAATGCAGGGTATTTTGGAAAAATTATGGAATTTTAAAGAAATTGATAAAGCATCTATTGATAAAGCATGTGAGGAATTTTTAAATGAGCGTAATGATTTTCAATATTGGTTAAAAGCATTTAAGGTTTCAGAACGTTCAGTTTATGAATTATTAGCAAAAGCTCCTAATAATAAAATGCCATATGAATCAATAATAAAACAAGTTCAAATTCCTGCTGGACATAAAGGAGAGGTTTTTAACACATTAAGTTATCATGGTGTTATTGATAACTCAAATCCAAAAGAACCTGAGATTTCAAGTACATTATTTAGAGACTGGTATTTAAATGAAATACAAACTGTAGATGATATTGTTTTTGAAAGTAGTGATTATAAAGATTCAGACAAAACAAATAATATTTCAACATATTCTTCTGAAGCTGCAAATGAAAAAGAACTAAAAGATAAATTACAATATTCAATTCTATCTGTTGAAATAGAAAATTTTTTATGTATTAAAAAATTACTTTTTCAACTATATGGAAATGAAAGATGGATATTTCTTTTAGGAGAAAATGGTGATGGAAAAACAGCCTTTCTTCAGGCATTGGCTATTGGAGTTTGCGGTGCTTCAAATGCAAAAAAAATTCTAAAAAACAATAAACATACTAAAATAACAGTGGAATTATCAAAAAACTGCAAGAAACATAAGAATTATATTTTCTGGTATGAAAAACTAAACACATGGACAGGTGCTAATGTTCAACCAGATTTTTTTTGTGCATATGGTCCTTCTCGTTTAGATATTCAAGGCGATACACAAATAGGGCAGGAAATAGAAGATATTGATCCTGAAATAAATCTGTTAGAACAAAAGGGCAATTTAAGAAATATTGAAAATTGGGCAATGCGACAAAAATTACGAGCTGAAAATGATGATAAAGCCGGCATAAGATTACAAAAGGTTTTAGATTTACTATTTATGCTGATGCCTAATATTTCAAAAATTAAACTTGTGGGAGATAAGCTTAGTTTTTATGAAAAAAATTACTGGGCAAGTCTTAATGAAGTTGCTAGTGGACATAAGACAATATTAGCTACAATTGGAGATATTATTATCAGGCTTTTTGAAATGCAGCCTGATATTGTAGAACCAGATCAATTATCTGGAATAGTTGTTATTGATGAAATTGATATTCATCTTCATCCAACTTATCAGCGAATTTTACCGGGCTTATTAAATAAAATTTTTCCAAAAATTCAGTTTATTTGCAGCACACATAGCCCTATCCCTTTATTATCTGCTCCAAAAGGATCAAAGATTTTTGTTGTAGACCGCAATAAAGAATCAGGGACTGATATTGTTGAGGCAAAGATTGATGTCAGTCGCATAACTCCAAATGCGATTCTAACATCACCGCTTTTTGGATTAAACAATATTTTTAGTGATTCCCTAAAAAATATAGAAAATCTCGATCCTGAAGATAATTATAATGATATTCAAGATAGACATAAAATTGAAAGTAAAATTATGTGTGAAAATGAAGATATGAATCATATTCCAGATGAATGGTTTACATGAAAAGAAATAAAGAATGATAAAAATAAATAAAGCTTATAAAGGTAAATTTGATCGAAAAGATCTAAAAGAAATTTATAATAATAAATGCGGATATTGTGAATCATTACTTGAAATATCGTGTTTAATGAATATTGATCATTATAGACCTTTACGCGGTGTAAAGGGACTAACAGATCATCGTGGTTATGACTGGCTTGAATCAGAGTGGAGTAATCTTATTTCTTGCTGTAATGTATGTAATAATAAAAAAAGACATTCATTTCCAATTGAAGATGAAAAAAAAAGAATTTCCAAACCTCAAAAAAATAAAAATGAATGGCTTGCAAATTCTTCTTCATTTCTTAATGAAAAAGCTTTGATTTTACATCCTGAAATTGATGAACCTGAAAAACATTTTTATTTGGATATAAAAGGAGTTTTTAAACACATTACAAATCGTGGATTAATAACAATTAATACCTGTGATCTAAATAGAAAACCACTAATTTTAAATAGAAGAAGATTGTTAGTCTGTAAATATCGAAGAGAAATTTGGAAACAAGCAATTAATATTAAAGAAAGATTTGACAATATGTTAATTACAAATAAAAATGAATTATCAATATGTATTCAGAATTATTATAAAAAAATATTTAAAAATTTAATTAATGATACAAGTCCAAAAAGACAATATACTTTTGTTAGCAGGTCTATGATTAAAGATTTTGAATTTATTTTTATTTTACCTCTAAAAAATATAACATACAGAAATATTGTAAACAAAGCTTATAAATTGTTTAATGATGATCTACAAAATGCTATATCAAAATAACTGATTTATTTTTTAGCATTGATTTCAACACAAAAAAAATTGGTGAGAAAATGAGTGAATCATATATTATTTTAGAAAATATTAGCAAAACTTATCCTGGAAAGATAGTGTTAGATATTGATTTTTTTCAAATTCTATTAAATAAAATAATTGTAATTTTAGGCTACTCTGGATCAGGTAAAACTACATTAATTAATATATTAAGTCTTTTGGATATACCTGATAAGGTTCATTATAAAACCAGAAAAGAGCCAAAAATTACTATAAAAACTATTAATGATACTTTTGAAATTTCATATAATACAAAACAATTAAAAGATGAGATAATCATCAAATCAATTGAAAATAATATCAAATATTCAGCCTCAGAAATTAGAAATATAATCTTTGGATATATTTTTCAAGAACCATATTTGCACCCAAATTTTAATGTTGAAAATAATATTAAAACCCCTTTATTTATCAATCGAACAACTATTGATCAAAACGATATTTCAGAACTTGTAAATCAAATAGGACTTAAAGGTCATGCTTATAAATATATTAATGATGTCTCAGGTGGTGAAAAACAACGAATTGCTATTTTACGTGGTCTTATTATGCAAAGCCCTGTTATTATTGGTGATGAATTAACAAGTAATATTGATTATAAACGAGCAATAACAATACTTGATATTATTAAACAAAGAGTTAATGAAAAAAAATGCAGTTTTATTTGGGTAACCCATGATGTTCACTTAACAGCAGCCTTTGCAGATATAATAATTACAATAAAAAATGGAACATTAACCTGGAATGAAAATCCAAAAAAAGAATCAAAAATTTTAAATTTATTAAAAATTGAAAAACATAGTAATAATAATATCAAAGAAATTCAATATAATAAGAAAAAAATTGGGATAAGAGAAACAATAAATTATTTTGTATCATATGCAATAATGGATCTTTTTAAAAAAGTTAGTAATGATAAAAGTATTATAAAATACAAACCTACAACTGATTTTTGGATTGGTTTTATATCAATAACATTTGTTTTATTGTTTTTGCTCTCAATTATGAAAATGGGTTATGCAACAAATGAATTTTTAACTGCAAAGCTGTCTGACCCGCGAATTAATAATTTAAGAATTAAAACATCTGGTTATTTAGCTGAGGGCTTAAGTTTGCAAGATGTAGAAAAAATAAAAGCTGAAACAGGTATGTATTTAAAGCATATTACACCTATTTACATGGCAAATATCAGTATTCAAAAATACAAATCAAAGAGAAAAAAATTTATGCATAGAAATCCATATACATTTGAAGCAAATGACCCTGTAATAAACAGTATAATAAAAAATAAAAAACCTTTTTTAAATTCAAAAACAGACTATGATGGATTAATTATAAAAAAAGATATTTTTACAAAAATATTAAATTATCCACCAGACGAACAAGAAGTTGAAATTACAATTAATCGTATAACAAAAAAAGTTCCAGTTATTGTTACTGAAGAACCTTTACCAATTGACAGCTTCTATTTAATAAGAAAACAGTTTTATATTGATACTTTTACAAACAATATTAGGGAGAAAAAGCCTGAATTGGTCTTTATTCTACTATATCCAAAAGATATTCACTATATAAACAATATCACATCAATAATTAAAAAAATGGAAATTGAAGGCACTAAACTATATGAAATAGTGTCTGCATCTGACATTGATAATAAACTCGAGGTAATTGATGAAATTGAACTGCTGATTGGTTATTTTACAATTATCTCTTGCTTTGCTGTCTTATTTATATCAATTGCATATATTTTCATCACTATTTATAGAAACATTAATAAAAAAAGAAGTGAAATTGGTGTGTTTATGGCTTATGGTATGAAAAAATCTTTTTTTTATATTTTCTACATTATTGAAGCTCTCATTATCTGGCTTTCAACAACTTTAACATCATATGTTATTTATATATGCACTATTAATCCTATTATAAATAAAAATTTTACAAGTGGTAAATTTGATAAAGCATTAGATATAAATCCTGAATTATTAATTTCAATCCAAAATGTTCAGCTTGATCTGCCGCATGAATGGATATTTATTCTTTATAGCTTAAGCTTTTATATATTAATATCAATTTTTATTTTTTTAGTTAGAAATTTTATTAAAAATTTACCAATAAAATTAATGAAGGTGACATAAAATGCAAACTATTCAAAAATTTACAATAGCACTCCTGATTTTTTATTTTAAGTTTATGCTTTGTTTTGTATGTGCAGATGAAAATATTTGTGAATATGCTTTTTCAGTTAGAAACTCTTTAGAAATGGAAGTTGTTGGTGAGTTTCTTTACCCATATGTACTTTCAGGTAATAAAAAAGTTTACTTTAAGTGTGTTTTAGAGAGAAAAATGTACCTTGCACTTAATTATGAAAAAAAAGATTCTTTATTTATAAAAAATGGAAATAGTTTAAATATAGAAAAAATAAAAGTTTTAAACTATACAAAAAATGAAAAAGAGTATTTTATAGATATTAATATAAAAATTAATAATACTAAATTATTTTTTATTAATGAATCTTCACAAGGTCTTGTTTTAAAGGATAAAAAAGAAATTAATAATAAAAATATAAAAAAAATAGAT
>Ga0272440_1002193_pt1 | contig 15433 bp, 10 predicted proteins | sample SSMMMBAug17_FD_192440 | JGI IMG/M metagenome (GOLD analysis project Ga0272440, IMG submission 192440) | Marine sediment archaeal communities from Little Sippewissett salt marsh, Falmouth, MA, United States - SSM-MMB-Aug17 | ecosystem: Environmental > Aquatic > Marine > Wetlands > Sediment ... | reverse complement strand
TTTACTAGTAATAACAAGAAGTTTACCATCAAGCATAATGCAACCTGTCAGATGTGGAGGGAGATTGTTTCTAGGTATAATAGGATTAGGGTATTTTTCGTTTTCTGTTTTAATTATTTCTTCCACATCAGACATTTTATACCCAGGCGCTTTTTGATTTTGAACTGATAGATTTTTTGTTTCCAGAGAATAAACTTTTATGATATTTCTGATGAAGTCTTGGGAAGGTGGTGCATGTAATAAAAAAGTTTTTAATAATTCTCTTTCTGTGTCTTCAATTATATGTTTTTCTTCATCTAATTTTTTCTCATCAATTTCCCATAACTCTTTTCGAACTTGTGCTTGTATTGGTTTAAATTGTTCTTGAAATGAATCAAATATAGCTTTTGCAGATAGCCATGCTTCATCTTCTCCTGTTTTTTCGTTATATACATTATATTGTTTTGTTTTTGAATCTGCATAGCAAAGAGAAAAATCAATTTTTTCATCATTGATTGCTTGTTTTAAATCATTTTCAGTTGTTTTGGGTTCTAGGTCAATCGTTTTTCTAAAACTATTAGTCCAAGATTCCCAGTTTTCTGGCTCTTTACGAAGCTTATGTATATAACCTGCATTTGCTAAATTAGTTAATTCACTTTTTGTTAATTTATACCAATAAGCAGGATCACTAATTGGAAAAGGAATATAATATAAATAATGTTTGGCTTCGATATTATAAAGAATCATTCTATTATCATCTAAAAGGATATATTCATAAGACTCTGTTCTGTATATTTTTTCTTCTTTTTCTCTTGGTTTACCATCAATATAATCATTATTTCCAATGGCATTTTTTTGAATTGTAATATTTCTTTCTTGTAAAACTCCATACATTATTTTTGCCATGACTGCATAGTGAGAAATTTCAAGAGGGGTTGTTGGTGAATTGTTTTCTTCTTTTTTTGGTTTTTTTGTAATTCCAGGTCTTTTGTCAGGTGGAACAAAAGTGTCTTGGATAGTTTCTTTTCCACTTTGCCATTTTTCATATTCTTCTAATAATTCTTTTACATTTTCACCTGGAAAAATTGATTCTAATATTTCTTCATCAGTTAGTTCTTCTTGTGTGTTTTTTTCTTCTTCTTGTGTGTTTTTTTCTTCTTGTTGTGATGTTTCTTTTATTTCTTCTGGGACATTTGGAGAGTTATTGATAAAATTTATAATTTCCCCTTCATGTATTCTAATTATTGTCTGTACTTCTTGTATAAATTCTCTCGGATCATAATTTTGATGTCCGTATTCTAGATCTTGTATAGCGGCTACATCTCTTTCATTTAATAAAGGCATTATTTCATTTAACACTTGCAAATATAATCTTGCTAATATTTCAGATTCTGAGTCATTTTCTTCCAATAATCTTTGAATTCCCCGAAAACTATTTATTAGATTATTATCACCTGCATCTTTACAGCTATCTAATATAAAATTTATTTTTAATTTTATCGATTCAGGATGATTAACATAAACATCCATAGTTTCACGTAAGTCAGGCGATGCAAATTGTGGGTTATTGTCCACAGACATATAGAAATATATTAAACTAAATACTAAAAAATAGTTTTACTAAAAATATTTTATCGAAGTATTTTGAAAATTATTAATCCAAAAATTAAAATCTTATTTTTTATTATTGATTATTAAGAAATAAATGAAGTTTTTAATTTTCTTGATAGAGAGCTTGAATTTCTTTGCTATATTTATTTTCAATTGTTTGTCTTTTCACTTTCAAAGTTGGAGTTAAGTCACCCGCCTCTATAGAAAAAGCCTCTGGAATTATTGTAAATTTTTTGATTATTTCCGCACTCTCCAAGGTTTTATTAATATTTTTTATTTCCTTTTCAATTTTTTGATTTATCTCATCTGTATTTAGATCTTTAGTTGCTTCTTGATCTAGAGTGAGCAATGCTGCTAAGAATTTCTTTTTATGTCCTACAATCAAAGTTTGATTGATAAATGGACTGAGATTGATAATATTTTCTAATTTCTCAGGCGCAATATTTTTACCATTACTGGTTACGATAATGTCTTTTTTGCGACCAATAATAGTGAGAAAATTGTCCTTGTCCAAAAATCCCAAATCTCCACTATGAAACCAACCATCTTGATCAATCACTTCTTTGGTTAATTCTTCTTTTTGATAATATCCTTGCATGAGATTATCTCCCTTGATAAGCACCTCCTTGTCAGTAGCAATTTTTATTTCTAAGTTTGGCAATGGTTGACCAACTGTGCCAATTTTGAGATTTTCTAAAGAATTTGCAGCAGCTATAGGAGCTGTTTCTGTGAGTCCATAACCTTCGATAATTGTTATACCAATATTTTTGAAAAAACGAATGATTTTTTCATTTAAACTAGCTCCACCGGAAACAGCAAAACGAATTTTTCCACCCAAAGCCTTTCGTACTTTTTTCAAAACCAAAAGATTGGCTAAAAAATATTGCCATGTTTCTTTTTTTTGCTTGAGTGCCCAATAAAATAATTTTTGTTTAAATTTTTTATTAGCTTTTACTTGAGCAAATATTTTTTCATAAATTCTTTCAAAAATTTTTGGCACACTGACAATAAGAGTTGGTTGCACCTCTTTGAGATTGTCTGCTACTTTCAAAATATTTTCTGCATAAAAAATATGCGCTCCCGAAAACATTGGGATATAATGACCAGCTGTTCTTTCTAGGGCATGAGAAAGAGGCAAAAAAGATAATAATTTATCAGTTTGATTAACAATAATTGTTTGTCTGACTTGAGAAATATTAGTCAAAAAATTTTTATTACTTAAGCAAACTCCTTTTGGATTGCCAGTAGTTCCTGATGTATAGAGAATACTAGCCAAATCATTATTTTTTAGTTTACTTTGATTGTCTTTTATTTTTTGTTCCAAATCTTCATTGTTATTTTTATCTAATAATGCTTCAAATGATATTAATTTTTCAGAGGCTTGATTTTTTAAATTAATAACAATTAAGCTTATATCAAGATCATTTAAAAATTCATGTTTTTTTAACAATTGATCTTCGATAATCAAAAATTTCAAATTTGTATCTTGGATAATATAATCTATAGTATTTTTATTGGAAACAGCATGAATAGGTACACTAATTGCTCCCAGCCGATTAATTGCCAAATCACTCAATAACCACTCTGGACAATTTTTTGATAAAATACCAACTTTGGTATCTATACCAATTTGCAAATCAAAAAAAGCTCTGGACAGCTTATTTACTTCTTCTATTAAATTTTGATAGGTTTTACTGATCCATTTTCCATTTTTTTTATAAGATATGATATTGTTTCCCAAATATTTTTTATCATTAACATTTTTAATAAATTCTTGATAAATCGTCATATACTTAGAATTATATTTTTAATATTTTTGAAACACTTTCAGATAATAACTCATCACTTCGTTCTTGATCTTCAGCAACATAAACAGACAAAACTTCTCTAATCATTAATGGGTCTTGATCTTCAAGAGGTATGATCAAATATGGTCTCAAAGAATCCTGAAATGATAAATATAGTTTCTTTATATCCTGATTTGGTTTATACACAACAGAAAAACTATCAAACTCACCATAATCATAAAAACGATTACCAAGCATTATGCCATTTTCGCCAATTACAACATTTACTTTTCTTGGTTTATCTCGATCTTGAATAATAGTAACACTCGTACTCATTATCAAGATCAAAGCAAAAAGAAAATTTTGTGCTACAAATATTGAATATATGATTAGAGTACCAACTATTGAGAAAAAAATTATATACCAACGTGTACTTCGATTGTGTTGTTGGTATTCTGGAATCTGCCAGATTAGGCTATTTTCTGCTATTATTTGTTCCTCTTTGGATAATTGTTGTGGAGAATTTGCCATTTATGTTAAAAATTTTTTTAAATCTTCTTTTTTAAATATATACATTATTATAACCAAAATACTAGTTCCTAAAAATCCAAGCAAAAGATCCAACATCGTATCCTTTAAGGAATCTTGCATACCAATTGCAAATAATTGATCTACAAAAAATTCATATATTTCCCAGATTGCACAAAAGGAAATAGTGCTGCTAAAAATAATATAAGCTGCTATTTTTTCAGTCACTTGAATTTTTCCAAAAAGTTTTACTACAAAAAATAAATAAAAAGAAACAATCCCTGTAACAATTGGTGTAACAAAATGCATTATATCATCCCACCACCAAAAATATTTAAATAAAAAAGTAAAACCTAGTATATTCATTAAAAATACCAGTGTAAGTAAAAAATTCAATTGCCAAGAAAAAATATTTTTTTTTTCTTTTAATGTTGCTAAACAATATAAGTACAATATTGTTACTAGAAAAACAGTGCTAGCAATTACTATACCTCGAGTAAAAATAGTAATTATAATGATCAAAAACATTATAATTTTTAGAGAAAATGAAGCTTTATTAACAATATTTTTTAATTCCATTGTTGATGCTAATAATAAGAATAATAAATTTTAAATATTTACTATAACTGTTATAATTAAAGTCATAATTTATTATATAATATAATTTTATAAACTAAAATAGAGTTAATTTTAATATTCTTTTTTTAAAATAAGATATTTTTAATTAATTTCTAAACAACTTCCTTATGCACAAAAAAATTTTATTATGTCTTTGTTTCATTCTTTGTTTTTCTCTTACCGCTTGTGGGGGGAAAAATAAAGAACTAAAAAATGAAGACCAAAAAAACGCAGAAGCTGAAGATCAATCAAAACAGCCAGAAATCATAGAGACATCACAAGGATCAACTGAAGAAAAAGTTGATGATTATTCTCAAAAGATAAAAGAAGAATTAATTGAATTAGAATCTCTTTTAGAAAAAAAGAAACAACAAGACAAAAATAAAAAAACCTCTTTTCTAGATTTTTTTATCACAAAAGTAAATGCAACTGAAGAGGAAGATGATGAAATTACTGATGAAGATATTCAACTAAAAATAGAAGAAATCGTCGCTCTTTCAGAATTGCAGTTAGAAGCAATAGAAGAAGAAACAAATCCGGAATTCGTTACTGACATTTTAGAAGAAACAATTGCCGACCAAGAACTAATTTCTGATGTTTTAAATGATGTTTCAGAATACAATGATATCGATGTAACAGATTCTTTAAATATTTTGAATGAAAATATAATACAAACTGAGGAGGTTATCGTTGATACAGAAATTGCGATAACAGAAGGTTTGGAAACAATTGAGATTGATTTTGACACTAATGTAGAAAATATCTTGGATGCTGGCTTGAAGCTTAATCCTAAAACAATCAAAACCGAAAAACACAAAATTAACTTGGAAAAGAAAAAGGAATTATTAAATAATTCTTTGGCAAAATGGCAAGAAGATGGATTTTCAGATGAGGAAATTGAAAATAAAAAAGCTGAAATAATGAATTTGATAAACTCAGCTCAAGGATATCTCGATACTCAGAATATAGAGAGTTTTCATGAAACAATGCGTCAAATAAATAAAAATCTAGCACCTAAAATAAATAAAGAAAAAGCAAAAAAAAAAGCTGAACTACAATTAGAAAAATTACAAATGGAAGAAGAAATTTCAGAAGAACAGCTCAAAGAAGTGCAAGCATTGTTAGCAGAGGGTAAATCATTTGCTGCCCTAACAAAGACAAAAAATATCGGTAAAAATTTTGTTAATACAAGACGCAATAACCAAAAAAGAGCGAGATTGCAAACAGTAAATGATGAATTCAAACCCTTAAAAAAAGCAGTAAAAGAAAATAACAAGATGCTAGTTGAAGTTAATAACCAAATCAAAGAACAAAGAGAAAAATGTTCATTGGTAGCAGAGGAAGAGCAGGATAATTGTCAAAATGAATTAAATAATTTTTTGAATCAAAAAGAAGAATTGAAAACAACAAAAGAACTTAGCAAAGAAAAGTTTCAAAAAATAAACCAAGAAAAAAGAAAATTAAAAAAAGAAGTTATAAAAAAAAAAATTACCAATCTCAAGCAAATGGGACAAGTAAAGAAAGCAATGAAAGAATCTGGAAATATTGATTTCAAAAAATTAAAGGGAGATAGTTATATGATGAAGAAATCTGAAAAAAATATAAAACGTCAAAATCAAGCATTGTGGCAAGAAAAAGAAAGAGAAATTCAAAAAGAATACCAAGAAAAAAAAGAAAATAACAAAAAAGAGTTTCAAAGAAAAAGAAATAAAGTAGAAAAAAAAGATTTAATTCAAGAAAAAAAAGCTGAACAAAGAAAATCTATGCCGCAAAATGATGAAAAATTTCAAAAAAAACACCAAGAGAAGAAAAAAATCATGGAAAAAAATAAAGAAAATAAAGTAGGAGAAAGACCAATAGAGGAAAAACCAAAAGATCCTAGAAAAAATAATAGAAGATAAATATAATTTAAATTTTTAATCTCTATTTTTAAGTAATAAAAAGGGGCCTATTTTAGTATTATTCTAAGGTCCCTTTTTTTATTTGATGTATATATAAACAATTCTGGCCATTTTTATTTCACCTTCTTTATTTTTTTCTTTTTTATTCTTTATAACTTCAAATTAAAATAACAAAAAAAGCAAAAATCATAATTCACACATTTTAATTATTCTAGAATAAAAAATATTTATCATAAGAAGCTCATAATAAATTTTGTTTTTTGAATTTATCATCAAGAGAAAAACTTAGAAATCATTGCTAAAAATAATTTCTATTTAACAAAAAATTCTGTTATATTTGTTATATTAGATTTATCAAAAATCTTTTTGAAATCGTTTCAAAAAATAAAAATAAAAATAATAAAGAGATGTTTAAAAAACAAATTTTTTCCAAGATTTTGTTGATGTTTTTTCTGTTTCTGATTTTAAATAATGCCGTTTTAGCTATCGCTACAAACGACTTAATTATCAAACCCAATAATCCCAACGAAAAAAATCCTCTTTCCAAATCTTGGTTTATTTACAATTTACATCCTGGAAATTCAAAAAGTGATAGTCTGTTTATTCAAAATCAAAGTGATAAAGAAAAAAATTTGAGTATTTATGCCCTTGATTCTGCCAGTACATCTTCTAGCACTAAAGGAGAATTTGTCTTGAAAAAAATTGATGAAGTACAAAATGAAATCGGTGATTGGATATTATTGGAATCAGAAAATATTACCATCGAAGCATCAGAAGAAAAAATAATTAACTTCAGCATAAAGGTGCCAGAAAATATTAGCACTAGAGAATATTCAGGAGCTATTTTGGTACATGACGAGGATAATCCCAATAATGATCTAGCTATTCGAGTTTATCAGACTGTTCCTGGAGAAATAACTAAAGAGGCAAATATTCAAGCTTTGAAATTGCAATATAATAAACAAGAACAAAATAATCAGGTTTTATTAACTGTTATTAATAATGGTGATTCTAGCTTGGAAATTGACACAGAAATAACTTATAGTGGAAGTTTTTTTGATAAAATTGAACAAAAAAAAGAAGGAAAGATAATGCTCGGACCCAATAAAGAATCAACAACAGTTTTCGATCTAACAAATTTACAAGCCGATAAATATAATTTTCAAGCAAAAATTTTTTATACAGACATTGATGGAAATTTAATTACTATAGAACATCCCGGATTAATTTCTTTTTGGAATTTTTCAGACCAATTATATATATATTCGATTGCAGTTGGATTGATTTTTATTATTTTGATAATAATTTTTATTTTGATCAAAAATAATCACAAAGAAAACATGGACACAGATGAGACAAACGAAGACAATGAAAACAACAAAGACGATTCAATTTATCAAAGTAAGTCATATCTATCAGAAAAAAATAAATTTATTATTTTGATATTTATTTCAAGTATTATTATTATAATGGCCATTGTTAAATTATTCTTTATTTTTCAAACACAAAACACACCAGCAGAAAAAGTAGAAAATATTTCAGAATCGATAAATTCTCAAATAAAAAAATCTGATGCAAAAATAGAAACAAGAGAAGAAAAAAATATTAACAATGAATTGGAAAATATTTCGGCAAAAACACTTGATCAAAATCAAAAAGATAAATCAGACACAAAGCAAATACCAGAAAAATCGGAAAAAACACCTGAAAATAATTTGCAAAAATCTACAATAAAAATTTTAAATGGTAATGGCACAGCTGGTGCATCTACCGAAATCAAAGAAATACTAGAAAAAGCAAATTACAAAAATATTGAAACTGATAATGCTGATAATTTTGATTATCAAGTAACACAAATAAAATGCGGTATGAATATTGACATGAATGAATGTTTTGATGTTAAAAAAAATATTTCAACTCAATATAAACAAATTTTGATTGAACAAAATGATTTAGAAAAAGATAAGATCATCATTATCCTAGGAAAAAAATAAAGATTTTTTCAAAAAAATTTAAGGATTTTTTTATAAATAATCATTTCTACTAAATATTAAATTAGAGACTTATATAAAAAGATGGAAAATCGTGACAAGATAATTACTTTTTTAAAAAATTATTTAGAAGTAGAAAATTTTTCTGATTATTGTCACAATGGCCTACAAATTGAAGGAACAGACAAAATAAAAACAATAATTACAGGAGTTAGTCTTTCAGAAAAATTAATTCGGATAGCTCTAGAAAAAAAAGCTCAGATGATCTTGGTGCATCATGGTGTTTTCCAAGATGCTTTTGCAAACACTCAAATTAAAGGTTTTTTGAAAAAACGTTTACAATTGCTTTTAGCTAATGATATAAATTTAGCGGGATTTCATCTTCCTCTCGATGCTCATCCAAAGATTGGAAATAATATTAGCATTGCTAAGGTATTAAAATTAAAAAACATTAAAAGTTTTGCTGGTTATGGATTTGTGGGTGATTTACCTAAATCTCAAGATTTTTCTGAATTTGTTAAAACAATAGATAATAAATTGACAACAAAATCAAATTTTTTAGCACATGGTAAAAAAACAGTAAAAAAAGTTGCTATTGTATCTGGTGTCTCTTCTGCTAAATTTGAATTAGCTTCTTTAAAAGGAGCTGATGTTTATATCTGTGGTGACTTAAAAGAACATGTTTTTTCTGCTTCTTTAGAGATAGGGTTAAATATTATTAATGTTGGTCATTATAATAGTGAAAAACTAGGAATTCAAAATTTAGGAGAATTGCTTGCTAAAAAATTTAAAATAAAACATCAATTTATAGATATTCCGTGTGAAATTTAAAAAATTTTTTGTTTTATTTAATGACTTGTTGTTTAAATAAAAAAGTAAATAATTTTATATAAAAGAATTTTTAATGTATCTCAAATTATAAAATTTAAATTTTTTTAAAATATTTTATGTATTTATCACTTGATTGGGTCAAAGATTTTGTAGAATTACCAAAATCTATCAATTATCAAGATTTGGGTCGCAATTTAACACTCCATACTGTAGAAGTTGATGGGATTGAAGATCAGTCTCTAAAGTTTAATAAAATAATTATTGGTAAAATTAAAGAAATAACTGCTCATCCAAATGCTAATCGTTTAAGAATTGCCAAAGTTGATGTCGGTGAAAAAAAATTATTACAAATCGTATGTGGAGCACCAAATATTGAAGCAGGACAATATGTCCCTATAGCAAGTGTGGGAGCAATACTTCCCAATGGATTGAAAATTCAAAAATGTAAAATCAGAGATATAGAATCAAATGGCATGATGTGTTCTGAAAAAGAGCTTGGTTTTGGTGATGATCATAGCGGCATCATGATTTTAAAATCAAACGCCAAATTGGGCAGTAATTTTAGTGATTATATTAAATTCAATGATATTATTTTTGAGATTGATAATAAATCTATTACAAATCGACCTGATTTGTGGGGTCATTATGGTTTAGCCAGAGAAATTGCTGCTTTTTCTAATCTCAAATTTAGAAAATTAAATAATAATTTTGCAAAAAAAATTAGCTCAAATAAAAAAAACAAAAAATCTCAATTGGAAATAAACATTCAAGACAAATCTAAATGTAGTCGTTATATAGCTGTGCAAATTGATAATTTAGTTATAGAAAAATCTCCTCAATGGTTACAAAATCGTCTCTTGGCAATCGGTATTAAACCAATTAATAATATAGTTGATATTACAAATTATATTATGTTTGATTTGGGTCAACCAATGCATGCATTTGATGCATCAAAAATTGCTGATACAAAAAAAAATAAAAAAGAAATAATTATTCGTTTAGCTAAAACTTCTGAAATTTTAGAAACATTGGATAAGCAAAAAAGAAAATTAACTAAAAATGATTTAGTAATTGCTGATTCCAAAAAAGCCATTGCCCTAGCCGGTATTATGGGAGGAGCCAATAGTGAAGTTGATCAAAATACAAAATCAATTATTTTAGAAATTGCTAATTTTGAGGCTATCAATGTCCGAATGACTTCAAAAAGATTGAATTTACGCACCGAGGCTTCCAATCGTTATGAAAAAAATCTCGATCCAAATTTATGTGAATTGGCATTAGATAGAGTATTAGATTTAATAAAAAAAATCATTCCCCAATCTAAAATTAGTAGTCCTATTTATGATGAAAATCATTATAAAGAGAAAAAAATTGTTTTTAATCTAAGTAAAAATTGGATTGATCAAAAAATTGGTAAAAATATTCCTGAAAAAGAAATAAAAAAAATTCTTAGTAGTCTTGATTTTGATGTTCTTGTTCAAAAAAAAGGGAAAGATATGTTTTTTAAAATTAATGTTCCGAGTTTCCGAGCTACAAAAGATATTTCTATCAAAGAAGATATCATTGAGGAAATAGCACGTATCTATGGTTATGAAAATATTGACGCCCAAATGCCACAGATCACTATGAAAAGACAAATTCCAAATCTGGAATTAATATTTATCAAAAATTTGAGAAATATTTTATCAAATCGGGCACATTTAAATGAAGTTTATAACTACAGCTTCAATGGCACAGAGCAGTTAAAAAAATTAAATATCAATGCTGAAAATTATATTAAAATTGCCAATCCAGTTAATAATAATCAGGATTTACTCAGACAAAGTTTAATACCAAATTTATTATCCAACATCAAAACCAATCAAGTTGAATATCCCCAAATAAATATCTTTGAAATTGGATCAGTTTTTTTAAATTTTGATGGTCAATATCCCAAAGACAATAAAAAAAATTCAGGATATGTGCCGCATCAAGAAAAATTTCTTGGAATTTGTATTTCTGATAGAAATAATAAAAACATTTCCTTGGAATTAAAAAAAATATTAAGATATCTAGATCTCAATATTGAGTATATTCCAATTGCTAAATCCAATATATTTGATAAAAACACAAAAACAGCACAAATTGTGATAAATAATAAAGAAGTAGGCTTTTTGTCAATTATTAATAATCAAATCAAAAAAAATTTGGGAATAAAACATGAAGTTGCTGTAGCGGAATTTTTTATTGAAAAATTACTTGAAGTTTATTTACAAAAAGGAGATAATCAATATAGTGGTATTGGGAAATTTCCAGAAGCAACTAGAGATCTTGCTTTTGTGATTGATCAAAATATTCTTTTTGGAGATTTTCAAAGGGAAATTAAAAAATTCCATAAACTAATCAAATCAGTTAGTTTATTTGATATTTATACTGGTGATAAAATTGAAGGTGACAAAAAATCTCTAGCTTTTAATATTACATACCAATCAGAAGAAAAAACCCTAGAAGCAAAAGAAATTGATGATCTACAAAAAAAATTAATCAAAAAATTGAAGGATAAATTTGGAGCTATTTTGAGAGATTTTTAATAAATTTTTTTTAAAAAATTAATAATTTAAATTAAAAAAACATGCTAGAAACTAGTAAAGATTTTTTTTATATTTTATCTGGTATTTCTATTTTTTGTTTGGCATTTTTTTTGTCTTATTTTTTATTTTATTTGATTCTTATTCTGCGAGATGTAAATAAAATTACCAAAGAAGCAAAAATTATTTTGGATAAATTGGAACAGTTAATCAATTTTATCAAAAATCAAGTACGTACAAGTTATAATTATATTAATATTTTTACAGAGGGTGCAAAAAAAATTATGGAAGTGTTGCAATCTTCTCAGGCAAAACCTAAAAAATCAAATATTAAAAAAAAATAATTTTGTGATTCTTTAGTATAATTCAAAATTTAAATTAAATATATGAGCGATAAAAAAAAGGATAAAAAAGATTCAAAACAAGATGATCCAAAGATGCAAGCTGCACAAGCCGCAATGGAGCAAATCAAAACAAAATTTGGAGATGGAGCTATTATGAAATTTGGAGAGGCTAAAAAAACAGACGTTGATGCTGTCACTACTGGTTGTTTGTCTTTGGATCTGGCTCTTGGCATCAAAGGAGTGCCTAGAGGTAGAGTAATTGAAGTTTTTGGTCCAGAATCATCAGGAAAAACTACATTAGCACAGCATATTATTGCCGAAGTTCAAAAAACTGGAGGAATTGCTGCTTTTATAGATGCGGAACACGCTTTGGATCCTGATTATGCATCTAAAATTGGTGTGAATATCAAAGATCTTTTGATTTCCCAACCAGACACAGGAGAACAAGCTTTAGAAATTTTGGAAACTTTGGTGCGTTCGAATGCGGTTGATGTTATTGTAGTTGATAGTGTAGCGGCCTTAGTTCCACAAAAGGAAATAGAAGGTGAGATGGGAGATTCTCATATGGGATTGCAAGCAAGATTGATGAGTCAAGCTTTGAGAAAATTGACTGGGATTGTAGCCAAGACAAAAACTATAGTTATTTTTATCAATCAGATTAGACAAAAAATTGGCGTTGTTTTTGGTAATCCTGAGACAACCACAGGTGGAAATGCTTTGAAATTTTATTCCTCAGTTCGAATTGAAATCAGAAGATCTGCTCAGATAAAACAAGCTGAAAAAATTATTGGAAATCGTGTAAAATGTAAAATTGTCAAAAATAAGGTAGCAGCGCCTTTTCGAACTTGTGAATTTGAAATTATGTACAATGAAGGAATTTCTATTGCTGGTGATTTATTGGATGTTGGTGTTGCTAATGATGTTATCAAAAAATCAGGTAATTCTTATACTTACAATGATACCAAGCTAGGAGTTGGTCGTGAGAATGCTAAAATAAGTATTAAAAAAGATGCAAAAATGCTCGCTTCTATTCGCACGCAAATCTTAAAAGTGTTAACCGAAAAAGAAAAAGTAAGTGCATAGCCTATAAATTTCTTAAAAGAAATGTAAAATAACCACTTCTAATCCAAGTGGTTATTTTATTATTACTATGAAAAAAAACATAGCTATTGATATCAGGTCTTTAATGTCGCCTAATTATAGTGGGGTTTCTTTTTATACTTTTTTTTTGATAAAAAATATTTTGAAAAAAGATAATGAGAATAATTATTTTTTATTTTTTAATAGCTTTTCAAAAAAATATCCAGACTACATTAAAGAATTAGTAAAATTTCCAAATACATCTATTGTGCATACTAAAATTCCTAATAAAATTTTCAACTTTTTACAAAAAGTTTTTTCTTTTCCCAAGGTTGATAAATTAATCTTTAGAAAAACTAAGAAAAAAATAGATTTGATTTTGATGCCCAATATAAATTTTTTGGCTTTAGGCAATACTCGCTTATTAGTTGTAATTCATGATTTATCATTTTTAATTTTTAAAGAATTTTTTGATTGGAGAAGGAGGTTGTGGCATTTTTTTATTGATATCAAAAAATTAGTTAAAAAATCAGAACTTATCGCAGTATCCAAAAACACCAAGAGAGATATCATAAATTATTTAGAAGTTTCTCCTGACAAGATAAATCTAATTTATCCTGGTTTAAATAAATATGAAGATAATAGTCCAAATATTGAATTAAGCAATGGTTTTAAAATTGATGAAAGATTTATTTTATTTTTTGGTAATTTAGAACCCAGAAAAAATATTGAAAGTATTATCACTGCTTTTGAAATATTTTGTGAAAAATTTCCTCAAGAGAATTATAAATTGGTTTTGCTTGGTGCTAAATCTTGGAAATTTCAAAGTATTTTGAGAAAATATAAGAATTCTGTATATAAAGATAGAATTATTTTTTTGGGATATCTAAAAGAAGATGAAAAAAATCAAATTCTCAAAAAAGCATCTTTGGTGATTTTCCCATCATTTTATGAAGGATTTGGTTTTCCAATTTTAGAAGCAATGCATTATGGCATACCTCTTATCTGTAGTTCTATTTCTAGTATGGGAGAAGTTTCTAATACTGCTTCTATATTGATAGATCCTTTTAATATTTCTGATTTGCTTATTGCTATAGAAAATATTTTATTTGATAATGATTTGAGAGATAGTTTGATTGCAAAAGAAAAAAAAGAAGCAGAAAAATTTTCATGGGATAAGGCTGTAGATGAGTTTTTAAAATTAATTTAAGTTTTTTTAAATAATTTATATTATGCAAAAAGATTGGCTAGAACAACTTAAACAATATCAAACGGAACAATTTCCCATAGCTAACATAATAGACAAGATATTATCCAACACTCAAAGTCAGCAAAAGAATCAATTGCGACAGAATTTTGAGGATCTCAATGTTGCTATAAAAGAAAATAATTCGGATAATATTTATCAAAATTATGAAAAAATTGTTATAGAAATTATTGACTTGCTGAATGAAAAAGAAAAAAAACAGTTTATCTTAGAACAAAGTCAAAGTGTATCACAAGATGATTTTATTGCTATTGCAGAACAATTCATTAGAAATCATCAAAATGAAATTATTACACTTATTAATCAATCTAATGAGAGTATTACTATAAATGCTGAGCCCGCTATAATTAACCCAGCAGAAAATACAGATACAGTTAACAATGAACCAATAGAAATAACATCAAAAGAAAAACTAACTGATGAAGAAATATTAGGATCAATTTTTCAAGATGCAAATGTAGAAGAATTATTAGAAAAATATGAAAAATGGCAAAGTGGAAAAGAAAAAATTAACAAACTTTTTGTTCCGCCTGATAACACAGAAGGGAATATAATACAAAAAACAAAACCAGCTAAGAGAAAAAACGAATCAGAATCTTCTACTTATGAAGTAATGGTAAAAATAATGTATGCAGCATGTACACAAAACAATCTTACAATTGAAAAACCTTTTATTGGAAATAATAATTATACCGCAGAAGGTGAGCTAAGAGGAAAAGATGATAAAAAAATATTTAGGGAAGAATCTTATGAATATTTTCTTTTACCAGACAAAGGAATGGTACTTTATAATATCGAAGCAAAACATTTTTTATATTATTTCCCTTTTGCTGTTAATGATCCTGCATATTGGTGTGGATTAGAAAAATCAAAATTAAATATTTTAGCAGGTCACGCCTATATTCATAAATTGCAAAAAAATCCCAAAG
>Ga0272440_1002192_pt1 | contig 15433 bp, 4 predicted proteins | sample SSMMMBAug17_FD_192440 | JGI IMG/M metagenome (GOLD analysis project Ga0272440, IMG submission 192440) | Marine sediment archaeal communities from Little Sippewissett salt marsh, Falmouth, MA, United States - SSM-MMB-Aug17 | ecosystem: Environmental > Aquatic > Marine > Wetlands > Sediment ... | reverse complement strand
TATTTTCTATTAGTTCATCATAGGTCATTCCAATACCATTATCTCTTACTTCAATTGTTTTAGCATCTTTATCAGTAATAATTTTAATTTTAAACTCAGCATCATCTCCAAGAATAGATTGATCTGTTTGAGATTTAAAACGAATTTTATCAATTGCATCAGATGCATTTGATATAAGTTCTCTTAAAAAAATTTCTTTGTTAGAATAAAGAGAATTTATTATAAGATTTAGTAATTGTTGTACCTCTGTTTTAAATTGAAAAGTCTCTTTTGGGTTTGACATTTTTTTTATCCTCCTGACAGTTTTTTATAATAATAATTATTATAACTATCATTATTTATTTATTTATTTATTTTTATAAAGCTGCATAAATTTCAAGCTCAAACAGCTATAATTTATTAATAATATTAATATTTTTTATTAAAAATTTGAAATAAAAAAGTTCGAAATTATTAATTATGTTATTCTCTAATCCTGAGTGTTTTTTCACTCACTATCCACAATTTATTTTTTATTTCTTCATTTTCTAACAAATTTATAATAGAAGAAAAAACATCAATAATGTTATGTTTATCTTGTTGTTTTAACCTTAAAACTATGAAACCAGGATATTGGTTTGGTTGAAAAGTTCTGATATCAGAAATTTATTACTCTGTCATTTGCTAATGCCGCTGCATATGCTACACAAGCTCTTATTGAAATTTTATCTATTGTTGGATAACTCTTTAATATCTCCTCAGTAGTAATATTATTTGCGATATTATCTAAAATTATTGAAACCATTATTCTTGTTCCTTTAATACAAGCCTTACCATGACATATATCTTGATTAACTGTGATATACTTTTTCCAATCCATAGTAAAAATTAATCCTTTAATTTAATAATAATTAACTGAAAGTATAATATCTGTTTTTTTGAAATTATTATATTAGGTAATTTTTTGATTTGTTTAACAAAAAGATATCCAAGGTTTTTCTCATTAGAATAAATAATAATACAACTCGTTTAAATTTCAAGTCTATTTAATAAAAATTTGATGAAAAACTGATTACTAATCTATTAAATTATTTGTCTAAATTTTTATGAGTAAAAAAAGACCAGATTTTATAAAAAAATCGTTTTTTTAACTTTTGATTTTCTTGGACAGATTCAGTATGCAGTGCTTTTTGTTTTTTTATTTTTTCGAGTCTGTTTGAAAATGTTTTTTCTAAAACATCCATTATTTCTTGATGATTTTGAATATAGAGTGAAATATCATTTTTAGGTATTTCATAAACTATTGTATCTGTTTTTGCAATTACACTGGCTTTTCTAATTTCTCCGGTAAGCAGCCCCATTTCTCCTATAAACTCTCCAACTCCCAGCCTGTTTATCTCAAGTTTGTCGTTATTTTCAAATTCAATAATGATTTGAACAACCCCTTCTTTTATTAGATATATTGAATCACCATAACTACCTTCTTGAATAATTATATCCTGTTTTTTGAAACTTACTACATTCATTTTTTCATAAAGGTTTTTAGTTTCATCTTCTGATAATGATTTAAATATATTCATTTCATTTAGGATTGAAAAAGTTCTTTGTGGAATTTCAGGAGGCTTTTCTTGTTCAAAGATTGCAATTTCAATTTGGGCATATCTAAGATGGAGCCAGACTCTATTCCATACAAATTGCAAATCAATATCTTTATTTGCATAATCTTTAATACAAAATTTTACTGTATAATCAGCAGACCACTGGCTTAAACCAGAGAAAATTACAACTGGCTCAGGTTCTGTTAAAACATTGTTCGCAGATAACACAGCATCATTTAAAATCTTTTTTACATTTTTGGGATTGTATATTGGATAAATACGAACTCTTAAATTTAACCAGTTTAAATCATCAGGATAGTTGAAATTACTAATAAAAGACTCTGTAGCTGTACTGTTTGGAATACTAAGAATGCAGTTTTCTTCTGTTTCAATCCTTGTTGATCTCCATGTAATATCAACAACTTTTCCCTGACTATTTCCTATTTTAACCCAATCACCAATACGAAATGGATTCTCAAGATTTATTGCAATTCCTGAAATTAAATTAGAAATATTCATTTGAATAGCAAAACCAATTATCATAGCAAAAAGGCCGCCAGTAGCAAGAATTTTCGATATTTCATGCTCATATACAAATGCAATAATACCAATAAAGGCAATTAAATAAATTATAAACGATAAAAAATGTCTGATAATTCCTGGAATCTTATGACCAGATTTTCTTTCAAGCGGTATAAATAAAAAACGTTTAAAAGCAAGGCTGATAAGAAATGCAGGCACAATCCACCATAGAATATCAAATGTAATTTTTATCAGCTTTAAATGATATATTGATAATTTTTTTTCTAATAAATCAATCAAAAAAATTTCACTTGAAAGCAATATTATCAAATAGCATATAGATTGAAAAAACCAGATACTTCTTAAAAAATTCTTAAATGCTTTTTGTTTATCAATCAAAATTAAAATAACAAGTATTGAAATACTTATTATAAGCAGATCATTAACATAATTTTTTGGTATTATCCCACGCAGCGTAAGTTCATTTTTTTTTATTTCTACCCAATAATTAAACCTTGAATACTCAAACCCTTTGTTATACTTAATCGAAGATTTCAAGCTGGCTATAGTTGTTCTTTCTATTATATCTTGATAACAAACCTTATCTGCTATTGACCAGCCAGTTAATTTACTGGCAATTTTTGAAATATATTTATTTTCACTATACAGTTCATTTGTTAATGGCATGCCAAGAGAATCAATAACATATACTAAGTTATTTTTGTTTAGAGTTTTATGTCTAAAGCTTATACCTGGCTTATATTGATCAAAAGTAGTTTTTGAAGCAAAATAATCAGCTTTAAATTTACCTTTAACTCTAAAAAGTAAATATTTTATCATATCTTTAGATACAAGATAATCTTCTTTAGTCATAGTAATGAAATTATTACTTTGTTTTGAATTTTCTTTCAAACTATCTGATGAATTATCAATGTGTAAAACAGGGTCTATAGCATTTAAAAATTCAATATCCTGAGGTTGAAAATGGATATCCCCAGGATACCTGAACCAGAGGTAAAAATCTAAAATAGACGACATTTCTTCGGGATCAAATTTTGAAATTTCAATTAATTCAATTCCAGTATAAACAACATTTGTACGATACATGTAGTTTCCGTCGATTTTTAAAATTCTTTCATTTTTGTATTCTTTCTCAATATCAGGTACTAAATTAATATTTTTTATTGCTTGAAGTTGAGTTAACGCAGATATTATTTTTTTTCTTTTATAAACACCAATAGAAACAGGCTTGCCAACAGCATCACCTTTTTCATTAAAATAAATAAGACCTGTAACCCCTTCTAAAGCATTTTTAGGGCTGTTTACAGCTTCAAGAGAATCTTTTATTTTTTTTCTTTTTTCAAATATATTATAATTGTTTTTTTCAAACTCGCTTTTTAATATTGCATTTGATAAGACCATAGCAGTATCATATGAATAAGTCGCTATCCAGTCAGGATTTTCTTTATATTTATTCCTGTACGCATTTTTAAATTTTTGCGCTTTTTCATTTGCAGTATCAAAAATTAAATGAGTAGTTACATATATACCATTTGTATAAAAACCAGGATTTTCTTTTTCTTTTTTATATTTATCAAATCCATTTTGAAATGTTCTTGATCCAAAAGAATCAGGAACCATTATTGGATTGCTTATACCGCTGTCTTTAATTAATTTTATAAGTCCAATACCTTTAGTAGCATGAGCTGCTATAAAAATCAGCCCTGAATTATCCTTATTTATCTCAATATTATGCTTTAATTTATTAAAAATATTTTTATGTGTTTTGTCGAGATTGCCATTACTATCAAAACTTTGAATAAAATTTATTTTAATACCTAATTGTTTTGCCTTAGCTTCAAATGTCATGGCAAGATATGAGCCATAAGGGTCATTTTCATATATGATATTTACAAAATTTTGTTTTAAGACTTTTTTTGCATAATTAGCAAGAAATCTGCCCTGAAGATTATCATTAAATACAGTTCGAAAATACCAGTTATTAAAACGAGTAACTTTAATATTTGTAGAACCAGGTGTGATTGCACAGATTTTATTTTTTTTATAAATCATTCCGGCATTAATTGAACATGAACTGAACCAATGACCAATAACAGCTAAAATTTCGTCATTTTTAGAAATATCATATGCTGCTTTTTCAGCCATTTTAGGATCATTATTATCATCATATTTTATTAATTTTATCTTTCTATTATCTATTCCACCCTCAGAGTTTATTTTTTCAATATATAATGAAATACCCTGAATAATGGATTTCCCAATTAGTTTACCTTCTCCTGAAAAAGGAGCCGCAACAGCGATACAATATGGATCTAATTTTTTTTTGCTGTATGTTTTGTAAAATGATAATAATATTAAAAATGAAGATATTGCTAATATTATTGATAAAATAATCTTTTTTTTCATTTTTTTTATCCTCAGATACTTAATGCAGTTTGATTAAATCAAATTCATAATAAGGCATTATTTCTATATTATAACCATTTTTGGTTTCATGTCCTTTATAATCATAAGTAACTAAAATAAATTTAGTGCAATTTAATTCCTCACCGCTTCTCATAAGAGCTTTGAATTCTCTTTCCATTGTGAAATGATCAGATATATCGCAGCAAACCTGTATTAAACATTCTATGCTTTGTTTTTTGATTATAAAGTCACATTCATACCCATTGGTATAATAAAACAATTCTTTATTTATTTCGTAGCCTTTTCGAATTAATGATAAAAAAACCAGATTCTCTAACTTTTTTCCATCATCTCTATCAATTATGGCATCAATAAATGCATTATCTGCAAGATATATTTTGGGTAAGCTTTGTTCCTGTTTTTTTAAAGAAAATGAAAATTTTTTTAATGCAAATATTACAAAAGCATCTTGAAAGTACTCAAGATAATTATATAAACTTGTCTTTCCAACTTTAATATTCATAGATTTGATAAAATGAAAAAATTTATGAGTAGAAAATTGTTTGCTTTTAATCAAATAATTAAACATTAATTTTAATGTCTTAACATTTCTGATTTTATATCTTTCTATCAAATCAAGATAAATTGTCGTGTTAATAATCTCACCTATTAGTTTTTTTCTTATTTCAGGGTATAAAACAATTTCAGGATAACCCCCGAAATTAAAATATTGTCGATAAAGATTCATAAATTGAGTTTTTTCATTTGTTGATAAGTATTGATTGTATTTGAATTCTTTTATTGTAAGAAATTCTGATAATGAAAATGGATGTAAAAGATAACTGACAGTTCTGCCTCGCAAAGAGGTAGCCAGTTCAATAGACAGCATTTTAGCTGAGGAACCTGTAAGAAATACTTTTACCCTGTTCTTATCTAATAAATTTCTAATAAATATTTCCCAATTAACAATATTTTGAATTTCATCAAAAAAAACATATACTTTTTCCTGTAATTCAGGCATGAAAATTTCCAGAAAAACTTCCCATAAATTTGTCAGATCTGCAAGTTCCATGTTAATAAGTTTTGGATTTTCGAAATTAACATATAAGATTCTTTCTTGCTTAATTCCTTTTGATTTCAATTCGTGAATTAAATGATAAAAAAAGAATGTTTTACCGCAGCGTCTTGTACCTGTAATTGTTATTGCTCTATTAACATTTATATCCCAATCAATTATCAAATCTCTGGGAATAACGTTTGTTGGAATCTCATCTTTCCAATCATGAATAATTTGAGCCAATATTTGTTTACTAATCATATAAGCCTCTAAATTAAGTTTTATATGCAAGGTAATTATTATAAATTGTTTACTTATATATAGGACTATATTTTACGTATTACAATTTTTTTGTCAATAAAATTTGCTGGTCTCGTAAAAAGTCAGTTTTACAAAATCAGGTATTAATAATCACAAAATTTATTTGTAATTATTATAATGGCATAAATATTGCAAATATTTGATTATTTTAATAATATTCAAATTTTTTGTTTATATTTATTCTTATTTTATAGTAACTTAGGAGGTTTTGTATGAGACCATTGTATCAAATAAAGGCTTTTTTACTGATATTTGTAGTTTTTTTATTATTATTTATGACATCATGTTCTGTTGAAGATTATTATGAAGAAGATGTTAGTACTCCCTTGAAACCAATTCAAGAAGGTACTTTATATGATAAATCTCCTATTGATGGTGTTCATTATAAAACAGAAACTCAGGAAGGTGTTACACAATCTGGTGGAAAGTTTTATTTTAGAGAAGATGAAGCTATTACTTTTTCAATTGGAGATCCAGAAGACAAAGCATCTATTATCCTTGCCCAGGAAGTTGAGCCTTATACAGAAATGACTACTGTAAATTTTGTTCCAGAAACCATTAAGATTGAAAATAATAAAGTAACAAATCTATCAATTTTACTTCAATCACTGGATAGTGCAACAAATAAAGATACTATTGAGATAACTCAGGCAATAACAGATGCAATATTAAGTCAATATAAAGGTCAATCAATGATTATTGATTTTGATCAAACACCAAATGACTTTCTAAAAGATACACAGGTAAATGATATTTTTACAAAAATAAACGACCCAGATATAGTTAATGAAAATATAACAAGAAAATTGCCAAAAGAAGAAGAAGTTGTTGAAGTTCAGAAATCTTTAAAAACTACAGTCGGGCAGATAGTAGCAAAAAACATTGGTGAAGTAATAAAAGATTTTATTACTATTAAAACAAATATTAATAAATACCCGCTGGCATTTTACGTTAAAAATGCTGAATTAGTCACTATTAAACAGACCACAGAAATACCTTCAAATAGTTCTAATATCTCCACAATGTATTTACCTTTAAATGTACAAGAATTTCATCATGGCTTCCGCCATGATGTTAATTTTTCAGAACCAGGGAAATACACTTATGAAATTAAAGCAACTCAATACGATCATATCATTGCAGAAAAAATAATTGAAATTACATATGACCCAGATTTGGCAAAAAAAGATATTGATTTTCAAAATCATACTCTTCTTTTTACATGTACGCCTTACGATGATCCTCAAGAAACCTTTGTAATTGATCTTGATGCTGACACTGGAATAAATAATAATAAAGGTGTAATATTAGGAGTTATTGATGGCATAGATATTATTGCTGCTACAAATAATAAAAATTATAAAATAGATAAATATGAAAACAATGATGTTGAAGGATATTATCTTATTGATAAGAAAGGTTATGTTTATAGAAGCAGTGATTATAAAAAGATTGAACTAAGTGGCAACTTGTTACAATATGCTAATATTATAAGCGAAGATGGTTTAGGTACTATAAAAGTTATATCAAGAGATAATAATGTAATAAAATGTATTGCTGGAAGATTAAAAATTATTATTTACGAAGGTTTTATAAAAATTGTAGAACCAAGCGGCTATATTAAAATAATTGATACTGGTAATTTAGATTTAAAAATTAATACAGATAAATTAGGAAATATTATAAATCAAAATAAGGAAATAATAATTGCTGATAAGACCAATAATAAAGAAACTATAAAAATCATGACAGAAAAAGCTGATGTTATTATTAATGACGTAACTTTTGGCAGTCAAAAAAAATATTTTCAAATTTTTACTAAGGCAAAAGTTTTAAGAATAATACCTGAAAATGGAATAATAAACACAGTTATAAAAGGAGAAATTGATGTTAACCTAGTAGATAATAAAGACTTGATTATTGCTGCTAAAAATTCAGATAACACCATTTATTTAGAAACAGATAAATATGATCTAAAAATACAAAAAGATGAAATTATAGGTGATACAAGAAATATAGTAATTACTGATAGTTCTGATTGTAAGTATTACACCATTGTTTCAAATGATCTTAAAACAGAAATTTTTGTAAATAAAAAAATTAGTAATGAAATAAATTATTATTCAAGAGACATTGTTCAGGACATTATTCCACCAGGAGGTATTTTTCATAGTAATATAAATGAAGAAATAACGCCGGACCTTTTAGATTTTACTGAAAAAGGCACTGTTAAAATCATTGGTGAAAATGGTGATAATATATTGTATATAAAAAATGATAAATATAACCCAAAAATGAAGACTTATATTAATACAGATGGACTTAAGACAATAACAATATATGAAAATTATAATACTGACAGTGTGAAAGATGACATTATTTTGTTCACAATTAAATCTCAAAATATAAATACATATGTTTTAAATACTAGTGTAAGCCAGCCCATTGAGATTACAGATACAAATGATAATATTAGAATTGCTGATTTTGGTATGCTAAGGTTTTTTATAGATGTTGATGGAAATTTTAAAATTGAAGATAAACAAAGTGTTAACACTAATCAAGAAGTATTATCATTATTTCATAATAGTAATGACTTATTTATATTAAAGCCTGAAGATGTTAGAACCCTATATTCGAATAATACAGAAGAATATAATGTTAAAAAATATATTGTTGATAAATTAAAGGTTATTATTGAAGAAAATTTTATTGAAATTATTGAACCAGATTCTTACACAATAATTGATACTAATAATTTAAAAAATCTTGAAGTAAAAACTGATTATTCCGGCAATATTATAAACGAAGACAATAAAATAATAATTGGTGATCAAAATAATGATGTTTTAGAAATTCAAACAATTAAAAACGAATTTTTTGAAAATGAAATTATACTTAGTGAAGAAAAGGTTCAAAAAACTACAACTGATGGTAAAATAATTGAAGTATTTATTAAAGATTCATTCAAAGTATATACTAAAGATAAGATTTTAATGTCTATTCCTGAAAATGGAATAATAGAGACAGTGATTAAAGGAGCAATTGAATATACTATAGATAATGGAAATGTAATTGTTACTTCAAAAGAAACTCTTCTTGCATCTCCAGATAAGAAAAATTCAGTATACCTTGAAACTAATAAATCTAATTTAATAATTGAAAAAGATGAATATGAAAATGAACAAAGGGTTATTACAATTTCCGAAAGTAAAAAGTATACTGGTACGTTTAGAGTTATTACAATTTCTGAAAGTAATGGCTATACATATTTTAATATTTTTACAAATCCCAATAAAACATATATCTTTGTAAACAAAAATTTTATAAATGGGACTACTTGTTATTCAAGAGATGTAGTAGAAAAAACTGTCTTATCAGAGGGTAGATTCAAAACAAATATTACAGAAGAAATGAAATTAGAACTATTAGATTTTAACGAAAACAACACAGTTAGATTTCAAAATTCAAATGGTGATAAAATTGTAATAATTAAAACATTAGGATATAATCCATATCCTTCAATGGTTTATGATATGAGTAATGGAGGTGAAATAAATATATATAATGATGAAGATGGAATTGTCTTATTTACAATTAAATCCCAAAAGAAAAGTGAATATATTTTAGACTCTAATCCTTTTAATATAATAGATAAAGTTAATATTAACGTTTCTCAAATAGTATTTGATAATAAAGAATATCAAAGAGAAGATAGTACTCAAAATATTTTGATAGCCCAAAATGGCGATAATTATTTTGTTTTTGAGACTGAAAACACCAATGAAAATGTTAATAATGAACAAAAAATTATTTCCACCAATTATATAAAAAGAGTAGAAATTGATGATCAAAGAACAATAAAAATATATGATGAAAATACATATTTTTTAAATCAAAAAGACTTGTTTTTTGATCCACTTGCATTTGAAAATCAATACGTTTATCCAATGTTCACACCCGATGATACAAAATGTTTTGCAGGTAAAAGAGTTATTGATTTCTTTTCAAATAGCATACTATATGACAACTTACCATTTGAAGTTGACAATAGAAAAGTAACACCTTGGTTTCATGACAATAATAATAAATTAACCTATGGAGTTATTCAAAAAGCTGATAATTCAACAAAATCAGTAGAATTATTAAAAACAATAAACCTTTCAGATTATAGTGTTCAAAGCCAGACAGAGATTATTATTGAAAATTTATTTATGCGTGCTGAATGGGCTCATTTAAGTGTTGCTCCAAATAGAACCCTTGCATTTTTAACAACTTATTCTGAATATTTTGGAGCTATAGATATTATTAATATTGAAAATAATACTACCAATATTGAATATAATAAGGATGATGATACAACTACTTTTAAATATGATGCTCAAAAAAATGACGCATTATCAGATAGAATAGGAAAAATTGAGTTTTCAATTGATGGCAGTATCGCCATTATAGGAAGTTATGGACATCCAGAATATGGCGGAGGCGGCCTGTATTTACTTGATGCAAATACAGGGCAACGATTAAGTAAATATACCTGGGCAGATTATCAAATATATGGCGCAAATCAAATTTCAATTGATAAAGATGATGGTTTTATATATGCAAGTGCAAGATATGAAGTTCAATATGAAGGCAAAAAAACAGAAACATCAAGAAGTAAACGTGGTATTATTGTTTTAAAATTAAAAGAAGATAATACATTAGAATATATTAAAAATTATTATTTTCATTCAGCAAATGACTCAGTTCAGTTTATTAAGCAATAAAATATTGTCAGAATATCATATTTACAATCACTTGAAAAAATTCCAGTAATTTATTTGGCTTTTTATAATATAGTACTACACGTATTTTTACCTGGAATAACTTGGAATAACTTCCGGGGCAAAAAAAATATTGAAATTATTGATGATCTCGTAAAAAGTCGTTTATTCGAAAATCAGTATTAATAATTACAAACTCTTATATAAAATAAAATTTCATTTTCTGACTTTTTACGAGACCATCATTATTGCTTCCCAAAAAAAGTTATAATCGAGATTTTTTCCAATCGTGTGAAGTGTATGTCTGTGTTTGTCCGTGTCAGTCCATATAAAATTAGCAAAAATAAAAATTGGATTATATACTGGGATATAGTAATAGTAATTGATTTATGACTTTTAATAATAAAATTCAATTTACCTTGAAATAACAGCTATTGTATGTATATTCCCATCATCTTGGCCACATTCAACAGATATTCTTCCAAAAGAATCCATTTTAGTATATTCAGCCTCTATTCCATTGCAAAGAACATCATAATCATTTTGATAGGCATAATTAATCGGTACAAACAATATATGAGGCTTTCCAGTTTCATAATAAGTAAAATTAACTGTAAGAGCATATGTTGCACTATCAAATTTAATTGATTTTATTCTGCCGCTTATTGCTTGAGGATATGCTCTTGCAGTATCTTGTGCAATTTCATCTCTAAGTTCAGGAATACCTTCATTATTGAAATCATAGAAGCCCCATGCATCCTGGCTGTTCTCCTTCCAAACCCATTGAGCAGTATGAAACAAATATTTATCTGCAAGATTAAATACTTTATCAATTGTTGCAGCATAATCAGGATCTTTGTCATTAAATCCAAATTCTCCAATCATAAGAGGTGCATTAAAAGCAGCAGCCTCATTTATTGAATTCATCACATTGACTATAATTTCAGGGTCATCAGGATCAGGATCACCAGTCATAATAAAATTTTTAATATATAAATGTGGAGAATAAACTGTATTATTTGTATTCCAAGGGATAATTTCAGGAATTATTGCTGTATATTGAGGCCTGCCATCAGCAGATGGAAAATTTTTACTTACATCCGGCTCAAAGAAAATAAGCTTATCAGGTGCTATTTCTTCAAGTCTTTGAAATGCTGTTTTGTAAAAATTATGAAGCAGACCAATATCATTTTCATCAAGGTCTGTATGTAAAAGCCATGGTTCGTTAAATACTTCCATTCCAATTAAAGCTGAATGGTCTTTAAAATTATTCATAACATAGCTCATAGCGTCAATAAAGTGATCTTGAAGTCCTTTTCCAGTCTCTGAAACAGTTTCATTATTCCAAAAACTAATAAAGGCTTTTTGCACCTGTTCTGATATACGTAAACTAAATAAATCTCCTAAATGACCGCCTTGATTTACTGTTTCAGGAGCAGGAATTATTGCCCATAATGGAGCGCCATCTTCACCAATTTCTTTACTATAAGCATCTTGATGCATATCAAGCATAACATAAATTCCCGCTTGCTGACACAGATCAAGAATTTCTTTAATATTATTTAAATAATCTTGTGAATATGTATAAGGTGCAGGTTCAATTGCACTCCAGTTTATTGGAAGGCGTAGAAGGTTGAATCCAATTTTTTGCATTGCCTCTGTATCAGTTTGATTAAAGACTGGAATTGGTTCAAGCGGCTCTCTGTCATCATCAAAAGAAACATCAAAAATACCATTAATTCTGGCATTAACACCGCGCAATATAATTTCTCTTCCATGTTTATCATAAACAGGCTGATAACCCTCTGGCTCTTCAATTTTTGGTGTAGCAATAGATATTATATATGTTCTCGGTAAAGGAGAATTAGATATTTCAAGACTTGAACCATTGGATAAAACAAGACTAACATCGTAATATTCTGGTGTCTCTATTTGATAATTCCAATTCAGTTTTGTAATATTAACGTCAATATTATTTACAGTTGCAGTCGTTGTGCTGTCAATTATACCATTATGAATATATGTAAATGTAGTGCCGTCTGCCATTTTAAACGAGCCATTATTGCCGGAAAAAATTTCTATTCTTAAAATATTTTCAGTATCTTTATAATCAATAATGTCTTGATCATCAATTTCAACCAGTGTTTCAACACCCTGAGCAAGCCTTGGGATAATACTTCCAGCAGAAGCAAAAACAGGAATTTCATCAATATCAGCGTTTGTGTATATTGTTATAGGTCCTGTATATTCGTCTTTTGTAAAAATATTATACCATGTGCCTTCAGGAAGATAAACAGGTCGTGATGTTGAATTGGGATCAATTATTGGAGCTACAAGAAGTTCATTTCCAAGAAAATATTGAAACATTTCATTATATGGCCTTTTGCAACTTTGTTCACCTGAAAATTTTTGAAAAGCTTCATTATCTGGAATTCCATTTTGAATATTTATATCATCAGGATATAATAATATCATATGCCTCATAATTGGAAGTCCTTGTTCTTGGGAAATTTTAGCATAGGCTTTTAAATATGGAAAAAGTTCAATATGCTGCTGAGCCATTTTTTTCCAAATATTTAAAGTTTCAGCATCATATTTTGGCTGAGCAAGTTTTGCTGGGTCTGCTTCAGCATTTTTTAAAATCAGCTTTGCAACATTGAGATTAGCTGAAGCAAGCAAATTGATTTTTTCATTACCAACAAGACTTCTTATGGCTGTATCAATATCAACCCATGTTCCATATGTAGTTTCAAGCAAACTTCCAATTGCAGAATTTACGTCGTCAATTGCTGCCAGTGAGTCTTCAGAAAAAATTGCTCTAAAAGTATCATTTGTAAGTAAAGCTGAAATATTTAAAAGAGTGTCATTAGTGATTTTAAAATTTTCTGGATTTGGTCCGCCTTCAAAAGACCAGTTTTGACCATATCTTGAGCCATGATGTGTTCTCATCATAGGTGAATATGCACCAATTGCAGCCCATCGTAAAAATAATTCTTTTCCTGATACTCCATCCCAAAGTTCAGACTGCAAATTTGGAGGTAACATTGAAGCCATTTGAGGTGGAAGTTCATGAACTTGAGGTGTATCAAATGAAGAATAACCTCCAATGTCATGACCAAAATATGGAATACCGCTTAGACCAAGGTTAATTCCCATTGTAATTACACTTGCCAGTCCATCAAGTCTGTCCCAATTAGTATTTTGATCACCGGCCCAAAATGCAGGTGCATATTTTTGAGAACCAACAAATCCAGACCTGACATAAAAAAGATAATCTTCTTTTGTGCCATTACTGACAAGTTCATCCCATACTTCACGATTAGCTTTTTGCCATAGCACTGGATATTCATTATGAACTTCAGGAGCAGTTCTGCCATCATCAAATACAGCGTCAAATGGAACCCATTCCCCAAAATCAACCATAGCACCATCAAGACCAATTGAAGCAGCCTGTCTTACATATGATTTATACCATTCAACAGCCTCCGATTTTGTTAAATCAAGACCGCCGCCGGCAGGTGGAATAAGTGGAGGAACAAGCATTTCCCGCATTGAACCTTCAGGATTTAAGAAAAAATAATTGTTTTCATTAGCAAGTAACCATTTTTCTTGATTATGATTTGGTGTTGTTTGAGGATTAGGAATAAATGGACTGAAATATCCTAAAAATTTAAAACCATCTGTATGAATAGAATCTATCATATTGGATAAATTTGGATATTCAATATCAGAAGCATCCCAATCATGGCTAAGTCGGAAACCAGTTAATTGAGATCCAATTCCTAACCAGTCTTCTGTCCACATTACTGATGATGGGATATGATTATCACGAATGAGTTTTGCAACACGAAGTACATTTTCTTCTCCGCGAACAGCATCATTCATAGGACTGAAAAACCAGTCAGGCGGCATAGTTGGACGGCCAGAAATTGCTGAATATGTTTGTAACAAGTCAATAAAATTTGAACCAGTAAAAATATAAAAACTGGTTGTATTATTCCATGTTTCAAGTCTCCATGAATCTGGGTGATCATCTGTACATAGCTCAAATAACGAGCGATAAGTTGTATCTAATAATACACCATAACCATTTGAACTCATGAAAAAAGGAATAGGAATTTGATTATCGTATGGATGTCCTTTAAGTTCCATAAAATTATTTGGATCTTCTGTGGTAACTCTTCCAAGAAGCTGTTCTGTTACCCAAATAGGAATACTGCTGCCACGATGCTGGGTTGTCCATGTTGGTGATCCAAAACCATAAAAACGTTCATTAGAATCACTTGCAAAAAAGCATGAAACATGATTGGAATCTTCTGGAGCAGTTATTGTAACTTTTAAAACACTTCCTCCTGCCCCTTCAATTGTCTGCCCTTCTACTTTTACAGAAGCTTGAGACTGCTCATCAGCACTTGCAAGTTTAACACTGATACTGTTTTCTGTACTATTAGCATCAACAGCTTTTATTGCAGAAATCCAGGGGGCTTCAGTTTCGTCTTCAACACTGAATTTTTCATGGCCTAAAAATCCACCTTGAACCTGACCTGCAAGGGGTAACTGAGGAGTAATTTTAGCATTTCTAAATATAACCCCTCCATTGCTTGTCTGGTCTCCCTTACTCTTTATAAAAGCAGACGCACCATTATAAATTGAAAAAGTACCATTTCTCTTTAAAAGAACATGTAAATTATCAATGATTTTAGAAGTTAATGGAGAATTATCTCCCTTTTCTACTGCTGGACCCTGTTCATCAGGTATTTGAG
>Ga0272440_1002191_pt1 | contig 15438 bp, 11 predicted proteins | sample SSMMMBAug17_FD_192440 | JGI IMG/M metagenome (GOLD analysis project Ga0272440, IMG submission 192440) | Marine sediment archaeal communities from Little Sippewissett salt marsh, Falmouth, MA, United States - SSM-MMB-Aug17 | ecosystem: Environmental > Aquatic > Marine > Wetlands > Sediment ... | reverse complement strand
AATTAATAATTAGCTTTTGTGTATTGAGGGCGCTTTAGCGTCCTTTCTCAATTCAGCGTTGGGCTTTAGCCCTACGCTGTTCTTGCAATTGCCGAGATCGTGCATTCCTTGTATTGTATGAAATTCATTTCCCCTAAACTGTACATACGCCCGTGACAAACTATTATACGTTCAAGATAAATGGGGAACTTATTTTTCGATGATTCCTTACTTGGCGGCGATTGCAGCCTGAACTTATGAAGAGGAACCATCTGTTATGCCTTGCTAGGCAGAGCTGGCAAAGCCTGGGAATGAGCGGTAGTAGATTGTTGGAAGTCAAGTCTAAAAAAAATTGAACATTGAGTTATAGTGTTCAGAAATTATTAAAAATGCATGAATTCCAAATTTGTTCTTGAAAAATATATAAGAAACTGTAATATGGATATTTAACATTAAGGTTGAGAATTATCAACAATTAAAAAATCAACAAATAAATAAAATAAGGAGAAAGCATGGATAGGTTAGAAGCCATTTTTTCCCCAAAATCAATAGCTGTTTTGGGTGCTTCAAAAACGAAAGGAAAAGTGGGACACGATATTTTTGCAAATATTCTGCGCGGTAATTTTCAGGGAACATTGTATCCGGTTAATCCAAAGACACAATCTGTCTTATCTGTCCGATCATACCCATCAATTATAGATATTCCAGAACAGATTGATCTGGCAATGATTATCCTGCCCCCAAAAGTCGCATTAAAAGCTGTTGAAGATTGTGCAAAATCAGGTGTAAAGGGAATCATCATTGTCTCGGCAGGTTTCAAGGAAGTTGGTGGAGAGGGGGTTATAATTCAAAATCGAATAACCGAGATTTGCGCAGAGGCAGGTATTCGACTCGTTGGGCCTAATTGTCTTGGTGTGATCAATCCAGCCCCTGAAATATCGATGAATGCCAGTTTTTCAGCGCGGATGCCGAATCAGGGAAATATTTCTTTTATCTCTCAAAGTGGTGCATTATGTACAGCTGTTCTTGATTTTGCATCACACAGGGGGTTTGGCTTTTCAAAGTTTATCTCTATTGGCAATAAAGCAGATGTGGATGAATTGGACTTGTTGAAATATTATCATAAAGATCCAAATACAGATGTTGTTATGATATACATGGAAGAATTGATGCGTTCAGGCGCCGAATTTATCGAAGCCGTTCAGAAGATGACCAATGGCGAAAAACCAACACCGGTACTGGCAATCAAATCTGGTAGATCAGCTGCTGGCGCTGCTGCGGCATCATCTCACACAGGTTCCCTGGCCGGCCCTGATGCTTACTATGATGCGATATTCAGTGAAGCTGGAATTATCCGATGCAACACTGTAAACGAATTATTCGATTATGCCGAAGCCTTTGCCAGTAAAAAGATGCCTACAGGTAACCGTGTCGCTATCGTAACAAATGCTGGTGGACCTGGAATTATCGCCACTGACATGACTGTTTCATCCGGCCTTGAGTTGGCAAAGTTCTCGGAAAAAACTGTTGATGAACTTCGCAAATACCTTCCTGCAACTGCAAATTTTCACAACCCTGTTGATGTTATTGGTGATGCAACCCGAGATCGTTATGAAAATGCATTGGCAACAGTGATCAGTGATTCTAATGTAGATGCTGCTTTAATTATTTTAACTCCGCAATCCATGACTGATGCCATTGGAACCGCTCAGGCAATCGTTGATATTTCTCAACGATGTCGCAAACCAATTGTATGCAGTTTTATGGGCATTGTTGATGTTTCCGAAGGGGTAAATCTGCTTCAAAAACATAAAATTCCTGTATATACATTCCCGGAAAATGCGGCTGCCGCTTTAGGCAAACTCTATATGGCCACGCGATGGCTTAACCGAAGACAGTTACCCCAATATCAACTTACCCATGATGTTGAAAAAGCCAGCCAACTAATTGAAAAATATCATGCAGAAGGCAAAGAAACGTTGGGTGAACTTGAAGGGGGTGAAATTCTAAAATGCTATGGATTTAATGTCTTACCAATGGCATTGGCATCAACTGAAGCTGATGCGGCTCGAATTGCAAGTGATATTGGCTATCCGGTTGTCATGAAAATTGTTTCACAACAAATTCTGCATAAAACAGATGCCGGTGGGGTGAAAATTAATATCAGTACAGAAGACGACGTGCGAAAAACATTTAATGAAATCATGAAAAACGCCCTTGCCTATAAGTCTGATGCCAAAATTGATGGCATATTGGTTCAAAAAATGGCGACTCCCGGGACTGAAATTATTTTGGGGGTCAATCGAAATCCTGGCGATTGTGGACATTCAATCATGTTTGGTCTGGGCGGAATTTTTGTTGAGCTGTTTAAAGATATCGCATTTCGACTGGCACCACTTGGACGTAACAATGCGCGACGAATGATACGTGGCGTTAAAGGCTATCCCATGTTGAATGGTTTTCGCGGCCGACCGATCGCTGATATTGAAACAATTGAAAAATTGCTTGTCAGTCTGTCTCAGATGGTTATTGATCATCCGCTAATCAAAGAATTGGATATCAATCCACTGCTTGTCCATGAAAAAGGTAAAGGCGCAACTGTTGCTGATGTTGTGATGACAATTAAAGAACCTATTTCCTGCTCGCTTTAACAATGAAGATAAACTGCAACTACGTTCCTTAGGAATCATCGAAAAAGATGTTCCCCATTTATCTTGAACGTATAATAGTTGGGCACGTAGAGACGTAGCATGCTACGTCTCTACAGAACAACAACCCCGAAGAACATTTTTTAGAATGGGGAACTTGTTTTCAGAGCATTCCTTACCTGGAACGTAATTGCATCTGGAGCTATAGGTATTATGCCCCACTTCAGGTCGATGCACTTTCAAACAGATACAGCTGTTGGCATTATTACAGACAGTCATGGACAGGTGGCACAGCTTTCGCATGCAATTAATTATTTACAAGAAAAACAATGTAAAACCATTATTCATCTGGGTGATATTTGCGATACAGTTCATATTCACACTGCTGACAAATGCATTTCACTCATTCAAACCAATAATATTGTTGCAATTAGAGGAAATAACGATCATACACTTTCTTTAACGAACAGTCCAGTCATTCATCAAAGGACACGTGATTATATACAATCATTACCGCTGGTCTTGCAAAGTAAACAACTCTTTTTTGCCCATTCCCTGCCATTTGTTAACGCACTTGGGCTATCCTGTATGATTCAAAATTTAAATTCACATTTTATAAATCTTTGCTTTAATTTCCTGGGGAAAAATGCTATATTATTTCGTGGTCATAGTCATCAACCTGAAATGGTTGTTCAATTGAATAAGGAATACCAACGTATCGTGTTGAATTTTCCTGTTAAAAAAGATTTAAATAAATTATGTCCCTGTGTGATTACCTGCGGAACAGTCATGGATGGGCAGTGTATGATTTATTACCCGAATGACCGAATCTTACTTGGGTGTATAATATGTTAAATAAATAATTCATGATCAGACACATAAATCGGATTATGGGGGAAATTTATTCTTTGAAAAATACCAAATAGTTTTTTTACTATTTAAAAGGCCAAATCCCAAATTACACTGGTTCAACAAATATCAATATTCTTTTTTGGCCAACAATCAGGGAGAACGTATGCAAACTTACATAAAAATATTAATATGCTGCCTGCTTATATGCAGCCCTATTATGATTAATGCAAAAGTAAGCACAGAAGAAGCAAAAAAACTCGGTGTAACAGGTACGCCTCTTACACCGGTAGGCGCAATCAGAGCAGGAAATAGTGATGGTACTATTCCAAAATGGGAAGGTGGTGTCATTCCAAAATCAGAGCAAAAACTTCAAAAGCTGTTTCCAAAGGCATATCAGGTGCCGTCCGGTTACAAAGCGGGGGATTTTCATTCCTGTCCATTCAAAACAAAAGAGAAACTATTTACAATTACCCATGATAACTACCCCCAATACCAGAATAAATTAACTGATGGCATGATTGCCCTTCTAAAAAAATATCCAAAAACTTTTAAAATGAACATTTTTACGACCCATCGCACAGCATCTCTTCCACAATGGGTTTATGATGAAAGTATTAAAAACGCTGCTACTGCACAATTGGTCGCTGATGGAAATGGTCTCAAAGGCGCAAGAGCCACAAGCCCATTTCCCATACCTCAAAATGGTCTCGAAGTTATTTGGAACCATCTTGTCCATTATAGAGGAAAGACTGTAAAAAAATATGGGGCTCAGGCGGCTCCAACAAAAGATGGCGATTATATTATTATGAAAATGATTGAAACCATGTTAATCAGCTATGCTGATCCTCAAATGGACCGGGCGACACTCGAAAATAAGAACATTATGGGATATTTTTTACAGATGTTGACTGCACCAGCGCGATTGACAGGAACAGCACTCTTGATTCATGACTATTTGAATCAGAAAAAAAGGCCGAGAAATGCATGGATTTATAAAACTGGAGAGCGAAGAGTCCGAAGAGCGCCCAATGCCGCTTATGACTATCCCGGTACCGCATCTGATGGCCTTCGAACCACAGATGACTGGGATTTTTTCAATGGCGCACCGGATCGCTATTCCTGGAAATTGATCGGCAAAAAAGAAATATATATCCCATATAATTGTTATCAACTGCATAGCAATAATTTGAAATATAAGGACATTTTATTGCCAGGCCATATCAATCCCGAACTCGTTCGATACGAGCTGCATCGTGTCTGGATTGTTGAAGCCACTTTAAAGAAAGGACAGAGGCATATATATCATAAAAGGCGATTCTATCTTGATGAAGACAGTTGGGCTGCAGTTGCCGCTGAAATGTATAATGCAAAAAATCAATTGTGGCGTGTGTTATTGGCGCATGAGATCAATTATTATGAAATGCCACTCATATGGTCCACATTGGATGTATATCACGATCTGACAGAGGGGCGATACCTGGCAACCAATCTGGATAACGAATCACTTATGTTTGATTTTAGTATTAATTTTACAAAAAAGAATTTTTCGTCAGGCGCGCTGCGTAGAACAGGTATTCGCTAATTCCCTAAAAAATTGAGGTGCAATATGAAAAAAATTTGTACGTTTATGATTATGCTTGTTCTTATTGGCCATTTTACTTATGCATCTGAAAAAGTTGTTGTGGCAACTGGTGATTGGCCGCCATACACAGGTGAGTCGATGAAAAATAAAGGGTTTGTTTCTGAAATTGTAACTGAAGTCATCACCTTAATGAATATGGATATAGAAATCAGATTTTATCCCTGGAGACGTTGTTATCAAAATGTTCTATGGGATAAAGTTTGGGCAGCATATCCCTATTCATACACTGAGGAACGCGCCAAAGAAGTTGCATTTTCTGACGATGTTGCATATTCCACAACCAAATTTTTTTACTGCTTACAACCCGGACAAAAATCGACCTTTGTATATAATGAATTGACTGACCTCAGGCAGTACAAATTAGGTGGCGTAATTGGTTATTACTATGAAGAACAATTCAAAAATGCAAAACTGAATGTTGACTATGTGGCAAAAGAAAAAATGGCCCTTGAAAAATTATTTTTAGGGCGCATCCAGTTATTACCTTTAAATGAAATGGTTGGATGGGAATTAATTAAAAAAACGTTTCCAGACAATGTGAATATGTTTGGAAGCCTGGAAAAACCGTTGGATCGACAATCCATGCAATTGATTGTCAATAAAAAGAATCAAAAGAGTATGGACTTGTTGAAAAAATTCAACACAGAACTAAAAATATTCATGAAAAGCAAAAAATATCAATTAATTATTGATCAATATACAGGACAATAATTCGCATGTTTTCACAGGGTAAGCAAGAATCAGTAAAAAAAGACAAAAAGAAATCCATTTCCAGACATTTATCATCCAGGCTGGTGGTATGTATTGCCTTAATTTGCTTTATTTTTGTTTCAGCCATCTATTTTACGAAAAAAAATGAATCCAAAGAAATATTGTCCAAAAAAGCCAAAGAGTATCAAAAGCTCATCACGTCGAGTTTGAGCGTACCGCTTTGGGATATCGATCGTGATAGTATTCAAAAAATTGGTACATCCTATATGCAGCACAATATGATTTGTCGCTTGCTTATTGTTGATCAAATGAATCGTGTACTGTTTAGTGATCAAAAAAATAATCATGATAATGCCATCCAGTTTCAGTGGAAAATTTTTCATAATCGGGAAAGAATTGGCAGAATTGAAATGGATGTTTCCTCAGAATTTCTCGCACAAAAGAATAAAGAATTATTTATGTCCGGCATGCTAACATTGCTGGTTGCCATAACGATGATCTCCCTGACAACTGGATTTTTTTTAAACGTGGTTTTAAGGAAACCATTTGAAGAATTGAGTGATATTGTTGAATCCTATTCTAATGGCCAATATGATCAACAAAATAATCAGACATCTTATATTGAATTTGATCAATTTGTCAAAGTACTCAACCAAATGGCACAGAAAATTATTCGACAGAATGAAGAACTGGAAAAACGCGTTATTGCACGAACGAAAGAATTGAATGAAGCCAATAAAGACTTAAAAAAATTAGCGATATTGGCTGAAGAAGCCAACAAGGCCAAAAGTGAGTTTCTCACGAATGTCAGCCACGAGTTACGAACGCCGATGAATGGTATCATTGGGATGGCAACAATTTTGGAAGATTTGGGACTGGATGAAAGTTATCTGCAGTGTGTGACAATTATTCAGAGTTCCGCACGTGACTTGTTGTCATTAATTAATGATTTATTGGATTATTCCAGTCTGGATACGGGTAAACTGGAATTGCATATATTACAATTCGATGTGAAACAAACCATACACACAATTCTTGAAATTTTTGAAGTCAGGGCGCGAAATAAATCGCTTCAATTCACGCATACATTTGCGGAAAACATTCCTGAAAAATTATATGGTGATCCCATCCGCTTGCAACAAATTATTGCCAATCTGTTGGATAATGCGATCAAATTTACAGAATCTGGTAAAATTCATATGAATGTTAGCGTTCAAAAGGATATGCCTGATGAAACAATTTTAGAATTTCAAATTACAGATACAGGAATTGGTATTCTTCAACAAGATATGAAACATTTGTTTAAATTGTTTTCACAAGTTGATGCCTCAGCTACCAGAAAGTATGGTGGTACAGGATTGGGGCTGATTATTTCAAAAAAATTAGTGGATCTAATGGGGGGGGACATCAATGTTGTCAGTGAAATAGATAAAGGGGCAACATTCTGGTTCACCCTTCGTTTGCAGAAACAAATGCCGGCAGGATATTCAGAATGAAGGAATTGAACAACAAACATCTTGTTTGCTTTCGTCTGGACAAAAACCATTATGCCATTCCTTTGGATTATGTTGACCGTGTATTACGAATGGTGGCGATTGCAAAAGTACCTGATGCACCAAAATGGATGATTGGTGTGATTGATTTGCAGGGCCAGGTCATTCCTGTACTTGACCTTCGAAAACGTTTCAATTTACCTGAAAAAGCCATTCATCCAGACAACAGAATGATCGTTTTGCATCACAAAGAAAAGTTGTATGCCATTACAGCAGATGAAGTGACCCGAGTTGCCGAACTATCGCAGATGACATCAAATCATGCACATGGCATGATGGATGAAAACATTCCTGTATCAAATGTACTTAGATATGAATCACATCTCATTATGGTTCTGGATCCTGAAAAAATTGTTGGCCAGCAGAGTTTTACCGCATGATCCCCTTTGAAATACCGACCAAAAATCCACGAACCATTCTTCAGAAAGCTCACAGATATGCGAAAAAATCACTGGGACAACATTTTTTAAATCGTCCGAATATTGCCCATGAAATGATTAAACTATCGGGTATTCGCCATATGGATCGCATTATTGAGATCGGTCCAGGGCTCGGTGCCTTGACTTTGCCTTTGTGTAAAAATGCAAATAAAGTTTTTGCCATTGATGTAGACAATCACTTGTTGGACCTGCTTTCCATAGAATTGAGAAGCAAAAAAATTACCAATATTGAATTGATTCATAAAGACATTTTGAAAATGCCTTTTGCTACGCTTATGTCCCCAAACGCTTTTTTACCCGATGAAAATGGGCAGTGGATAGTCATGGGAAATCTGCCATATCATATTTCCTCACAAATCATTGTTAAACTGATCAAAGAAAGACAGGGGATATCACAAGCTGTTGTCATGCTTCAAAAAGAAATGGCCGAACGTATTCAATCTGCACCGAACTCCAAGGCTTATGGACGATTGTCAGTGATGCTTCAATATTGTTCATGGATCAAGCCTTTGATAGAAATAAAAGGATGTGATTTTTTTCCACGCGTAAAAGTAGATTCTCAGGTCATTCAAATACAATTTAAGAATAAAATTGATTGGCCTGTTCACGATGAAAATGCATTGTTTCAGGTTGTCAAGGCCGCATTTGGTAAACGCCGAAAAACAATTAATAATGCTTTGCGCAGCGGCCTTTCTTATGATGCATCAAAGATTACAGAAGCCCTGCAGCAAGCAGGTATAGACCCCATAAGAAGGGCAGAAACATTGAGTGTACATGATTTTGTCAACTTAACGAATGCGCTTGCTTCTATTTTCTGCGCACTCTAACTTTTCGCACACGTTTTTTTCGTTTTTTCTTTTTTTCTGGCGCCTGACTCTCTGCTTTCGTTGAATCCAGTGGGGTTAAAAACGTTTCATCAGTGACGTCATCTTTATTAATCTGATAATCGCAATTCTTATTCGGACATTGATAAACAGCCTTGTCATCCTTTTCAACCTCAATAAGAAATGGATTTTCACAATTTGGACATTTATGATCAATCGGTTTGTCCCAACTGATAAATTTGCAGTCATCATTATTGCATGAGTAATACGTTTTGTGTGAGGATGTTTCCAGTTCAACGATTGTTTCTTGATGGCAAAGGGGACAGTTAAGTGCTTCTTGACTCTTTTGTCTTATTCCTCTTGTAACTCTTAATGATTCATTCATCTCATCAATTTGACGTTTTATTTCATCATCTTCGCCATCATCGTCATCGTCGTCCTCCTCTTCCTCTTCCTCTTCTTCATCGTCTTCATCGTCTTCAACTTCATCACCATCATCGTCATCGTCGTCCTCCTCTTCCTCTTCCTCTTCTTCATCGTCTTCATCGTCTTCAACTTCATCACCATCATCATCATCATCTTCTTCTTCTTCATTTATTTCAATCTCATCTTCCTCTTCGATGACATCTTCCTCGTCAACGTTATCGTCATCTTCAGTTTCCTCATTTTCATCATCACTGACTTGTTTTGGTTCTTCAGTTGGGGAATCATTCTTTGACACATTTTTTTGGAAAGATTGAAACATTTGATCTGCATATGATTGTGCATTTGAATCGAAATTTTCATCATCATCGGTATCCTCAGTATCTACTATTATATCAGATTGTGATATTTCATCAGAGCGATCAAAAGTGTCAACTTGTTGATCAGCCGAACCAGTGAATATATCTGCCAGCGCTTGCGGATCTGTAACGCCCGCACCAATTTCATCAGGATTAATTGAATAAGCAGCTTCAACGTCATTTGCAACAAAGTTTCCAAGATCATCTGTTACGATTCTTGCAGCTTTTTCTTCGATTGATTCTGCTGGTTGTGGCGTCTCTTTTACTTGATTCTTTTCAGCAGGTTCGATACTTGGGGGTTTCGGTGGAGCAGTTTTTGCTTTTTTCAAGCGGTTCAAAGAGGAAAATCGCTTTGAACGTTTCAACATTGATGCCAGTGAAGATTTGCCTTTGGCACCTTTACTTTTAGGCTTGTGTTTGGTTTTGCCTTTGGCTTTAAATTTTGAAGCACCCTGCGTCTGGAGCGTTTTATCAATCTGAGCCACAGCCAGCTCAACTGTTTTTCTGTTGGAAAGCACTTCATCAATAATTTGATTAAAATAAACAATCAGGTTTAAACCGGGCATTTGAGGGAAAATTGAGTTGATGTGTGATGTTAGCTTGGTCGCAACTTCGAGTGGATGATATGTTTTATCTTCAAGAATATCAAAATATTTTTTTTGTTCCATTATCTGAAGCGTTCTTTTGATTTCCCGATCCTGGTTCAATCCCAACTCAGAAAGTGATTTCAGCAAACTATTATCATTATATCTTTCATCTTCAAGAGATTGAGAAATTTCATTTTCTCTTTCAACCAATAAAACAGTTGTTGTCAAAGTGAGCATATCCAATGATAAAAAAACATTACTTAATTCATGGGTAACACCGGAAAGTCGTCTGACATGCTTTCTTAATACCTGCTCGACTTCTTTCCTGATCTGTACTTCTAAGTTACTGACTAATGAAGACATCATTCAACTCCTTTGAAGATCAACCTGAATATTGATCCTCTTTTTCATACCCCCTTTTTTTGCGGGCGTTTTTGTTGTATCAATTGAGACTTCGTGATTCCAACAGATTTACTATTTCTGGTAATCTGACCTTTTTGAGTATTTTTTTTTGATGAAACGATTCCTTTTTTCTTTTGTAGTTTCTTTTTAGATGATTTTTTTATTAAAGAAACACCCTGTATTTGTAATGTTCTATTGATTTGAGCCAGTGCAAGTTCAATGGTTTTTCTATTGGAAAGTATTTCATCACCGATTTGATTAAAATAAACAATTAAGTTTAAACCTGGCATGTTGGGAAAAATTGTATCGAAAAAAATGGCAAGCTTAAATGCTGGCTCTGTGGCTGCCAGGCCCTCTTTTGTGCTAATAACATATTTTTTTTGGATCAATACCTGAAGCGTTAATCGCACTTTTTTGATATCATCCAAACCTAACTCACCCAGCGCATGGAATAATGAATCTTCGGTATATCTTTTTGGCGGATCTTCTTTATTGAGATGTAATTCCTTTTCTCTATCAACAATTAAAACTGTAATAGAAAGTGTCAGCAAGTCTAATGACATTAGAATGTTACTAAACGCATGATTGATACCTGCCAATCGGCGTACATGTTTTCTAAGTGCATCTTCGAATTCTTTTCTGATATCATTGGCCGCCTGACTACGTTGATAGTTCTCTTCCATATTATTTTATCCTGACTTACATGTTAATATTGTTAATATCATAATTCTTTACGCACAGTAAAAATATGGTTGAAAATCATTCTCAACCCTGCACAGAATTGTTTTTATCAATCGCTTGAATCTGGTTGATAATGTTTGTAATCTTATCTTTTGGGGTTGCATCAGCCGGTATTAATAAGGAAATATCAGCATCTTCAAGAGCGGCAGTCCAGTCAGCATCACCTGAGCCTGATACCTGATTGTCTGGTTTTGTTGTATCAGTATTTTCAGTATCAACAGCCTTATCAGATATAGAATCAAATATTTCATCCTCCTGATTTATTTCAACATCATCACCAATATCATTTTCACCGGGTTCGGGTCTCTCAGGATCAGCAGGCTCAGCATCAAGTAATGCCCCCTCTGATCCAACAGCATCTGTGGTCTCTACTGTCGTATCTTCGCTTGAATCATCTTCATCTACTGGCAATGTGTCGATAACGTCATCTTCTGACATGTCTTCAGTGATATCATCAAAATCATCCCCAATTGTTTTTATTTCAGAATCACTTGATTCTTCAGGTTCAATTTCAGATTGTTCTAAAAGATCTGAATCAATCATTTCGTCTGATTTTTCAGGTTCAGGGTTAATTTCCCTCTCTGTAGATACTTTTTCTTGTTCATCAGATTCAACGGGGACATCTTCGGTTTCGGTTTCATCTTCATCAACAGCCTCAAAGATATCATCATCAACTGAATCTTCAGCTTCTGCTGGGATCTCAACATCTTCAGTTTCATCTTCATCAACAGCCTCAACGATATCATCATCAACCGGCTCTTCAGCTTTTGTTGAAATTTCAGTGTCTTCAGGTTTATCTTCATCAACAGGAACTCCGGATTCCGCTGATTCCATATCCGAACTTTTTGAAATATCATCATCTATCGGCGTTTCAGTTGAAACTGTTTCAACTTTTTCATCTGGGGATTCCATCTCTGTAGTTGGTTGACTGTCTATTTCAGGTGTATACGCTTCAAGTGTCATGATCTTTGAAGCAACTTCGTCATCAGGAGGCGTTTCCTCAGAAAATTGTTCCGACAGTTTTTCAGGTTCATCAGGGGGTTCTTCAGCAGTGGGATCCTCTTCAGGTTCAGTCTCTACGACATCCATAATCATCTCCTCTGTATCGTTCAAAGCTGTTTCATCCATTTGTTTTTCGGGCTCAGTTTCAATTGAATCAGTGTCGGGTTCTGATTTATCTTCTACAGTTTCTGTATTTTCCTCTTGCATTTCTGGTAGATCATCAACAATGGCTGTTTCATTCATATGTTTTTCAGATTCATTTGATAATTGATCTGCTGAAATATTATCTTCAGGCTGCTTTTCAACATCTTCTTCACTTGCGTCTGTATCAATTAAGTTTTCTTCTTCAGGTTCGCTTTCCACTTCTTCCATTATCATTTCATTCGCATCTTCAGTAATAGCTGTTTCATCGTCCTGTCCCATTATACTCTCTGATTCTTCATCAACTGCCTCAGCTTCATCCTCTGTTGTTTGATGTTCTTCATCAACTGCCTCATTTTCATCATCTGTTACTTGGGGTTCTTCATCAATTGCCTCAGCTTCATCCTCTGTTGTTTGAGGTTCTTCATCAATTGCCTCAGTTTCATCCTCTGTTGTTTGATGTTCTTCATCAACTGCCTCAGCTTCATCATCTGTTACTTGGGGTTCTTCATCAATTGCCTCAGTTTCATCCGCTGGAATTTGGGCGTCTCCATCAATTGTCTCAGTTTCATCCGCTGATATTTGAGGATCTTTTTCAATTGTGTCAGAGTAATCTTCTGATTCTTCAACATTCATCGCTTCACCTTCAGATGTATCCTCAGTCGTTTCAACAGCATCTGCTTTAGATTGCTCATTTTCTTCTACACTTTCGGTTTTATCTTCAATCATTGAAGGTTTTTCTTCAGATATGTCTGACGTATCTATCTTTTCAGTAACTGTTGCATCAGTATCTTTAGCAATTTCATCAGCAGTTTCACTTTCTGATGATAGATTTGTATCATCAGGTTCAGGCTGATCATCACGATTTGCCTGAGTGGAACTAACTTCATCAGGAATGTCCAACGAACTTTTTACATCAATATAATTACCATCCCGATCACACATAATGGATAAATTCAATTTGACCTGAAAATTTAATTCATAAGCGATTTTATTGTCTTGTACAATCAGGTTACCTTGTTGATACTCGACATCGTCTTCAATGTTTAAACCATGTCGCTCTTTAAATATTTTTTCAATCAAGGCCCAATCTAAATCTGCGATGATTCCATCCATCAGGTCACGCTCTCCCCTTACAATTACTTCGGGATCTGTAATTTTCATTGAAAAACACTCCTTATTATAATTCAACTTTGGTTTTTTAGAATTAATTATTTTATCTGATAAATAACCAATGTTAAATGGTAATAAATACAATTGCATGATTGTTTCATGCAATTGAAATTGATTTTATTATGAAATATGTGTTTTATTAATAATTTCATTGGCCAACATTAAAAAACGTTGCGCACCAATAGAATCAATGTCCAATAATAATACTGATTTTCCATGGCTTGGCGATTCTTTCAACTTTATGTCATATGGAATCACAGTTTCAAAAACTTTTTGTTGTAAATTCGTTTTAATTTCCTGCGCAATATGATCTGATATTTCTTCATTTTCCTGAAACATGCTTAAAACGATCCCCAGAAATTTTAAAGATGGATTAAATTGACCTCGTATCAGTTGAATCGTTTTCAGAACTTGTCCCAGTGTTTCAAGTGCGTAAAACTCACAGGGGAGTGGGATAATAAAATCTGTTGATGCGACCAGTGTATTGACAGTTAACAGACCAATGGATGGGGATGTATCCAGAACAATATAATCATAATCGTCAGCAATGGTGGCAATGGCTTTTTGTAAAATTGTTTCTTTGTCCGGTTTGTCAGTCAACTGAATTTCTGCACGAATTGTTTCAATGCGCGATGGAATAATTTGTAAATATTTCAAGTTCGTATCTAAAATATTATCATTCGAGATGTGCCCGTTTATCATCGTATGATAAAACGATTTTTTCAATGACCGCTTGTCTATTCCCAGTCCAATGGTTGCATTTCCCTGAGGGTCACAATCAATCAATAAGGTCTTTTTTTCAGCAATGGCGAGCGAAGCGCTTAAATTGACGGCTGTCGTCGTTTTTCCGCTTCCCCCCTTGAGATTAATCATGGTTAATATCCGGGCCATAATCATCGTTCCTTTTATATGTTCGTTTTAGTTTTGATAACTTATATTCTATTGTATTATATAAGTTATGAATATGATGCTTGCATTTTTTTCAAAATTTATTGTATAAAAACTTATATCATGAATAATTATAAAAAACAAGTTAAGTTATTTATATAGAAAGATTCAGATATGTTAGCCAATGGCAATATTGATTTTCAACATATTGATATCAAACAATAAATTTATATTCGTTTATTTTTGTATCAACATTGCTGATTTACAGGAATAATTTCATTGGAAAACATATCTGAGCAAGAGGAACCGAATATGTCGATTTTAATTGCTCAAGATAGAATCCAAAATGCACTTAATAATTTATATTATGCTGAAAATTCAATCAAGCATAAATTGGTGAATTTTGTTTTCCAGTCATACACTGATGATATTGGAAAAGGTGAGAATCAGAATCCAAAACCCATTGATTCTGATATGATAATAAAACAAATATGGCAGGTTGAATCACCTGAAGAAATTGCTCACAAACGAAAAAATTTTCATACCTTAAAAAGTAGCGTAAATAGTGATTTTCAACGATTGTATCGCAGTGGTCTTAATCCAGATGGAATTATTATTGGAGATGAGAACATATTCGATATCTCAAATGAGGCGAAAGATACAATTTTTGCAAAATTTGCATCCGGATCAGGAAAGGATCGCGTCCTCAATCTTGAACAATTATTCGAAGTGCTTCAAGTAATTGAAAATGCACTGAAGGATCCAGTTATTGATGATGAATTAAAAAACAATCAGAATGAAAGTTTTTTACAACGTTTAGATCAAACATTGTCAAATGTAATGGAAAAATATGCATCAGAAGAAGAGGAGGCGGAAACTGAAGAGGAGAAAGAAGAAGAAATTGAAACAGAATCAGATGAAGAAGAATATGATATAATTGAAGAGATTGTGGATGATTTAGAAGAGGAAGAGGAAGAGCCTGAAGAAGAAATTGAAGATGAGGTGGTTGAAGATGAGGTGGTTGAAGAAGTTGAGGACGAGGAAGAAGAAATTGTTGAAGAGGAGGTTGAAGA
>Ga0272440_1002190_pt1 | contig 15438 bp, 1 predicted proteins | sample SSMMMBAug17_FD_192440 | JGI IMG/M metagenome (GOLD analysis project Ga0272440, IMG submission 192440) | Marine sediment archaeal communities from Little Sippewissett salt marsh, Falmouth, MA, United States - SSM-MMB-Aug17 | ecosystem: Environmental > Aquatic > Marine > Wetlands > Sediment ... | reverse complement strand
CATATTCTTTATGAAACATAGAATGAAAGCCAATTTTAAATCCATACTGATCTATTAATTTAACCAGATAAGGGTATTCAATCATTCGATAACCCACCAGAAAAAAAATGGCATTCTGAACACTTGCTGTATGAAGATTTTCCAAAATCATCTGGGTTGTTTTTGGATGTGGACCATCATCAAAGGTAAAAAAACCCTGATAGATTGACAGATTAACAAAGTTGTTCAGGTTTGGGGGTAATTCATTCAAATCTTCAAGTTGTTTTGCCTGATCAGCCGGTACATTATCTGTCTGGGATTCAACAGCAGATAATGTGTCTGATTGACCAAACAATGTTGTAATTGCTGATTCATCCTGAATTTTATCACCCTGTCCGGTATCACTTCCCTGGTGTTGGCATGATGAACAAGCCACACCAAAAAGTATTAATATTCCTATTAAGAACCATATCTTTTTCATGAATATTTTTTTACCATTTATTTTATTAAACTTAAAAATACTCTTGAAATATTTTTTCGCTATCAAACTATCATGTATTAATATCACTACGAAAAAAATTACTTCAAAATTAAAAAGACATATAGCATAGTTTAATCCCACTTAGCAAGAAAAATATGTTATTATCTGAAAATCAGATCAGAATAACTACGTAACATAATATTGTAAAAAAATTAAACACCTAACAGAATTGTTTTTGTTAACGCCTTTTTATCCCAACAGATTTTCAGTCAGTCAGGGTAAGATTGATGACTGAACCCATATATATTTCTGACCAAACATAGAAAAATATTGCCCATTATGAAAAATGTGCTTAAGTTTTTTATGACATTCACACAAATAGACACCCAAATTTTCAAGGGTATGAGATTTAAAACCACTTAGGCTCTGCGAAATTTGTTTATAGGATATCTTTAGTAATGGATGTGTGCTTCGTAAAGAAATTCCATACTGTTTCTCATACAATTCTTTAAAGCTTTTTGACTGGTCAAGGGGCGCAACACCTTCGGAATATGCATTTCCAATTAACGTCTGTAAGAATTCCTTCCAGATTGTATTGATATTTTCAGGATGTATCTGGCATTGAAACTTTGATTTTAAATGATGTAATGGTAACAACAGGTTTTCAATTTCCTTTTTTTGGAACAAAATCATTTTTTCAAATTGATCAGGATCGTTGTTAAAGATACGGCCTGGCTTTTTGAACATGACGTATGCATCAGTAAAAAACGCTGGTGAGGCTCTGAGATAATCATTTAATTCATGAATTCCCAGTTGTGTAATCAATTCACGGGAATGGGTTTGATTTGGATACCTTTCATTGGCGAGATTTGTCCCTAGTTTTTCAATTAAACCCTTTAATACGCCCACCATAAGTTGCGGCCTGAATGAATAATTATGTGCATTGGGTTTGGATTTAAATACGATTTTATCTTTTATGCGAATTCTTTCTAGCAAATCTTTGGTTTCGTAAAGCTGTTGGGCAAACTGTTGAATTTGAGTTTCTATTTCACGGTTAAACAGGTCTTCGTATGTGTCGTTGACTTCAAGGCATTCTAGAGACCATCGGCTTTGTGAGACTGGACAGCACAAATCGTATGAACAGCACATATTGTCTGAAGTTGCATCTAACATAGATTGTAATTGCTGTTTGATATGCGCATAGTTTGTATCTTTAATCATCAATCCTTGTTGTTCAAAATTTGTAGCTGAAACCATTTCCTCATTTGCGATTCCATGAATGATGTTTCTGATATCCTGGCAAAATGATTTTTGAGCAGAGGCATATGGAAAATCAAGCGGTTCGTTTAGGATATGAATTGCACTGAATGCAATATTATTCTGCGATAAATAATTGGCAATTTTTTCAGCATTCAACTGATCCTGGCCTCTGCTATCGTTTCCTGCATCACCAATGAGAATGATTTGCTTCATGGCTGTATCATTCCAGTTCATGGTAAATATGGTATCTTTAATACCACGAAATAAGGCTTCAGGATAGTATGCTGGATCCCCTTTCACTTCATTACAAATAGTCGCCTCAATGTTATTTAGAAAGGATGCAATATGATAATCATTATCTGTTAAATTGCCCAATATTTCAAACACATCTGAGTCACATTCATAATCCCGATAAACAGCAATGCCAAACCGAAGTTCATTTTGGAGATCAACTTTCAGTCCTTTTCTCTGGTGATATTTTGCCTTTTTCCTGAAATTATGCATTATTTTTTTGGCAATTTTAATGGTCAATGGAATAAAATGTTCCATACTTTTTGTGGCATCCACTAAAAAAACAACATCGCGACCCGTCGGCATACTTTTTTCAATGACTTGAGTCACTGCTGGAATGGCATTTGGAATACCAATATGAATGGGTTCATCAATATTACTTTTTTCAATCACAGCATATCGAAAAGCATCAAAAGGCCACTGGGTTTTATCAATTTGAGTTTCTGTGTCAGGACTGATAACAAGGAGTTTTTCCTTATCTGTGCATGTGGGAACATTGGCACAGTTTGGAAAAATATCATTTTGGTTCGATTGATAATAAGCCAGAAGGTCAGATTTTTTTTTAAAATAATAAATGGGATGTTTTCTTTTATGATTTGGTTGAAGCGCCTCTCTTGTATTCCATATTAATACACGTTCTGCAGGAACCCACCCAAGAAACATTTTTTCTGGTGAATAAGGGTTATTTTCGTCCAGATTTGGAAAAAAAATATCATGCTTACCAATCAATATATACTTGGGGTTTCTTTGACTGGGGAAAAAGGCATAAATATTTGCAAATTCCAATATGTTTATCTCCGACCCATATGGAGATGCATTTGCAGATGGCTCACGAAGGGGAACGACCCTGTTTAGATTCCCTTTGATTCGTTCCAGCCGGTTAACCAGTAAGGCCTTATATGTTATTTTGTTATCTGTTCTGAGCGCATGAGACAAGATAATAAAGTTCTCAATATCACCCCATCCTTGAATTGTTTGATCATGATATTTTTCAATATGCAGGAAGCGCCCATTTTTTTCTATTACTCTGAATTTTTCTAAAAATGGTGCCTGATAAATAATATTCTTAGTTGTCATATGATCAAAAAGATAGAGTTTATCCCGCATTGCATAGACATACCAGTCATCAGGCGTGGTTTCAATATTCATTTCATCCCAAATCTCTTCAGGATAATTGTATTTGTTTGGATTTGGAGCGCCCATATAGGCATTGGCCTGATTCCAAAAAAATAGAATCCCCATGAACAATTGAATGACTAATATTCGGTATTTCATTCGCCTTTACCTCCAGAAAGCTAAAGAGTATTCATCATTGAAGACTCCCTTGGTGCCTCTTTTTATTGTTGAAATATTTCTTGTAATGCTTTTCGAATATCCTTTGGTGATTTGCATACACGGAATAAACCACGTGTTTGTTTTGCCATTTTTTGAAGTGAACGCGCACCCGAATGACCACGAGCGTCAATAAAAATGCATGAAAACGATATTTTTCTTTGTTTCAGATAGTCGGTTTGAGGCTTAAGATCATCAGGAATAATCACAGTTCGTTGAGATGAAAGAACATAAACCAACTTGCGCAAGCCCTTTGCATAACTAAATGAATTGGCAGATTTTTTAAGTTGAGCACGAAATGAGCTGTCCGCCTGAAACATGGGGTACGCATCTTGAATTTCAGATATTGTCTCCATAAATTGAATTTGATCTTGATATCCAATTGCAGACCGAACATCAATATCATGTTTTCTAATGCCAAATTGCTTTAACTGCGATAAGTATTGTGTCAAACCTTTTTTGGCTTTTATGAAATCCGTTGCTTTTGGATCATTGCCTGCTGCTTCAAGAATAACTCTGGCATGAACAGGTTTAATATGCATTTGGCGGATATCATGTTCAATGCTATCGAATAGCTCCTCAACAGATTTCACTTGATTAAACTTATCGAGCAAATTGATTCTCTTTTTCGATTTAATATCTGCGAACATGCGTTTTGTACTGTTAAACATATCATGCAAGCTTGAGCGTTTCATCGGGGTTAACATAATGCTCATTTTATCAATTAAAAAATTGATATCTTTCATTTGTTTATCAAGTTTTTTCAATTTTTTGGAAAGGATATTTTTCGCAAGTTTTTTAATATCAGAATCAAGTGTTTTTGATTTTTCAATTGTCAAATTCGCATGTTTTATTGTTTCATGGTAATTGGCAACGTTAAATGCATTCAATGCAGTCATGTAGTGTTGTTCAATTACCTGAAAGATATCAGGTAATTGAATGCCATAATTTGCTTGTAATGTATCTGCAAGTTTACGCGCGCTTTCATTTTGTTGTTTTGCCACTGTCAGTCTTTTTTGAGCTGTTCCCCTACTAATAGTTTGATTATCCATTTGTCTTGATAGAGATTGCACAATTTCATTTGCTTGATCAGTCGCATCAATCGCATCCTTACATAATTTATTGTGAAAAGCATGTCTTGCCTTATTTAGTAATTCCTTGGCACGTTCAATATCCTTTTGGTGATCTATTTGCGTAACTTGCAAAGAATCGATTTCACTTTTGGTTTCATTGATTCTTTCACTTGCTTTTTGACAAACAGATGTCATTAATGATTCAATATCTTTTTGAGTATGATCCAGCTTTGAAAGCGCATTTAAGATTTCTAACTTTCCTGCCATCTTCCTGGCCTGGTTCATTGATTCATGAATGTGGTCAACATTCAAATTGGAATCTAATTGTTCAATTTGTTTTTCAAGATCTTTAATTTTCAAAGAAACCTTTTCTTGCAGAATACTGTTAATTCTTTCAGCTTCAGACTTGGCTTTTTCAATCAGTTGTTTCGCCTTATCAAGCTTATTATTATTTAAAGCACTGAGTGCCTCTTCATAGTTCTGGTTTAACTTTTCGCATTCAAAAAAAGCATATTTAGATCCCTCATTTTTAACAATTTTAGTTTTCATATCGTTAAGTGCTAAAATTTGATCTTCAAGATCCTTTTTAATTTGTTTGTCTTGATCTTTCGTTGGTGGTAATGAAGATTTGATCTGACCGAATCGATAAGTGCCAACTAGATTCAAACTGTTGAAGCGCATAAAGTCAACATCTCCAATACCCAGCGTTGTGGCAAGCTCCATCCCAATAGACCACCTATTATCAATTTTCCAGTCCATTCCCACTCCCAAACGTGAACTGAGGCCCATATTATTTAAACCAAAAGATTTGCCGCGATATGAAAGATCCTGCTGGGTAATCATAATACCCAAACCAATCATTGCAAAAGCATCAAAGCGATCAGAAAAGGCATAGGGCCATTTCCAACTTCCCATTATATTGATCACATTTACAGAATTACTCTTGCCACCTGCATCATCATCAAATGAACTGATATATTCCAACGTTGCTTCAAAATTGTAACTATTCTTTTTTGATATGGCTCCAATTTGAAACCCTAATGGACTGGAATATTCTGTTTCAGTAGGGAGTACAAATACTTCATCAACTTGTCCAGAACCTAAGCTTTCCATTGTAATCATTGGTTTCAATGTTACATACTCAAAATCTTCAAATTTTATCAATTGGTATTTTTTCCAGTCAATATTGGACCAGCTTGTTTGTTCTGCCTGAGCATTATTGACATTACTGACAAAACAGAGTGCGCCAACGAACAACAAAGAAAAAAGAGTATTCATGCGAAAATTCAATCCCAATTTGATAGAAGCCAATACCATTAGAAAAATAATCGTGCTTATCATCTTGAATAATTGCGTTATATTGATCGTACTGTATGATGATGAGATAAAACAAGTATCAGAGACATCTGTATTCATGCTCTGGCTGGTTATTTTGAGATTGATTGATGTTTCTTTTGATCGTGTCACATTCCTATTATCTTCATCATTCGAGTAAGCAATCACCGTCATTGTATATGAAGAATCATTTGGACCATTGGGCGTAATTGTAAATCCCCAGTCAGTGATTCGCGTGTTCGTGTAAGGCATCTCATCAGAAGAAATTGTTAGTGTATTGCCTTTAACTGTACCTTTTGAAAAAACAGCTTTGAGTGGAATATTTTTTACCTCAATTTTTGCCCATTGTTCCGAGCCATCAGTATCTGCCAGTTCTAATGTTTCAAATAAAACTGAAATGGTTTCGCCTTCGTTAACAGAAAGGTATTTTGATTTCATAACAACTTGCATAGGCTCATCAGGAACAGATTTTACAGTGACCATAAGTGTTTCCACTGGCGCAGAAATATATTGTTCATTATCAGTTGAAACTAGTTCGACTGTCAATTGAAAATCTTCTGAGCTATTCTCAGGCGGTGTTATTGTTAGTGTATTGATTTTGTCAATATCGTCTTGATCCAGTGTGCATTCAGAAGCAACCCTGTTGCCAAGATTCAATTTTGCGCCAGATGGTATATTTTTAATGATGGCCTTCAGTTCTTCAGATGTATCACCGGGTGTTGCTGTGATACTTAACTTCTTCGTACTATCTTCATCAATGATTAGATTATCCACAGATAGTGTTGGGATATCTGGAATGCCTTTGATGGTTATATTCAATTGTTGTGACGATTTAAGTCCATGATGATCATGAACATTTAATGTCAATGGTATCTTGTTGCCGGATATATTATCTTTGGGTATCAACAATAATGACAATCTATTTGTTTTTGAAGCATTCGTTAAGCAGTAGATTGCTTCAGGCAAACCTCTTTCTGTATTTGAATCAATGTCTGGCAAACCAGATATTGAATGCATGGCAATGTCGGTCATATATTGAAGGATGCTCAACGCGTATTTGAGGGAAGTTGTTTGTGAAAACCAACGAAAAGGAAGGTTGCCACATTCATTACCCGCACAAACCTGGATATCTTTGAAATAGTTTGGGTCAGTATCAACAGTAATCGTCAACATGGTATCGTCAACATCAGCAACAGAAAAGAATATGTTTGTCAGGGAAGTATCTTCATCTGTTTGAAAATCAAAGGTTGGTGACTCCAGGCTAAGGGTCGGTGTATCATTCTTAGCTTGCATTGACATCGTAAAAGTATCAAACGCACTCTCATTATGGTCATCAGTTGCTGTTACAGTTATGTAAAGCGTTACAATATCATCATTTGTTGGTATTCCACTGAACGCTTTCGTACTGGCATTAAACGATAACCAGCCTGGTAATGAACTACCATTCTCTAATCTTGCTGAATATGTCAGTGGACTGTCGATATCCTTGAAGGTATTTGCTGGTATAGTAAATGAAAATGGTTGATATTCAGTTGCTGTTTGGTCTGGTATTGTAGTTACCAACTCGGGTGGATCATTTAAAGGGCGAACAGTAATTGTAAACTTTTCAGTGTCAATTAGGCCTTTAGAGTCAGTGACTGTAATCGAAACATCTGCTGATCCATTTTCATTACTTTGGGTTGATATAGATAGATCTACAGTTGTACCTGCATTTTTTGTTGTATTTACTGGGTTTTGTGAGAATATTAAATCGGAATTTGCAATTAATTTGGTATTACTTGATAATGCGTTCAGCTGAAGCTGATCGACATCAGCATCGGAAATATTTATTGATACAGGATATTGACGGGTGTCTTCGTCAATAATAATGTTGCCAATAGCTGATATGTCAGGCTTATCGTTAACAGCTTTAACAGTCACAGCAAATGTCCTGGTAACCTTATGACTTTGTGCATCCGTTGCGATTACATGAATGGAAACGTCACCATTGGCATTTTCTTTTGGTGAAATTGTTAAGGTCATTGATTGAGGGACATGTGCTGCAAGAGTTGTGAGATCAGGTCCATCATACGGACGCCCATTTAACATAATTTTCTCAACAGGAACAATGTCTGTTTTTGAGGTTTGAAGCTCAATTTTCAACTGGCCGCCATCATGATCCATAACAGTAAAGGATCTTTGATCGGAAGAATCCTCTTCTATTTCGCAGTCATGTATAACACTAATTTCAGGATCATCATCCTCACGCATATTCACTTCAATTGTTATATCTTTCGATACGGAGGTGCCATCCGCATCAGTTGCTGTAATCGAAATACTGCAAACTCCAAATTGATTGGATATCGGCTTTAGAGTAAGCTCTACTTTCTTTGCAGGATCTGCTTGAAAAACATCAGAATCAAATAGTACATATGGACCATGTGCGGGTAATAATTCATCATTATCCGTACTTACTTTAATCGTAACATTACGCCCTTCACAATCTTGATCATAAACAGTGAATGATATCGGCAGCGAGGAATCTTCATCCATATTGTAATTCACATCAAGACCTTCAATTACAGGTGGAATGTTCACATTGATGACAGTTAATGGAAAGGAAGTGCTTGCAGTAAGGAATCCATCGAATACTGTAATTGTAATATCTGTGCTGCCATCTTTTTCTGCCATAATGGCCAGGTTTAAGTCTTGTACTCCGGTAAATTGAGACAATTGAATCGTGTTTGCTGGATTACAGATTTGTTGATGACATAGCGTAATATGATTCGCATTAACTGCCACGACATCCTCATTTGAAGAGGATATCGTAATTGTTAAGGCATCTCCATCAATGTCATGAACAGTAAAGGCAATTGGGCTCGTTGAGGTGTATTCATTTAATATGATATCTTCAACAGTACTCGTCATAGTGGGTGACTCATTTTTATCTCCTATCAAAATGATTATCTGTGCTGTATCTGTCAATTTGCCATCAGAGACTTCAACTGTCAAAGTATAGCTGCTTTGCTCTTCAAAATTCAACACATCTTTGTTTACTTTAATTTTCCCATCATTTTCAATGTAAAAGGCATCATTTGAATTGCCATTTATTATGGATAGTGTCAGGTTATCGGCATCAACATCAGTCGTTGAAACCTGACCCACAATCGTACTCACCGAACTGTTTTCATCAATATTAAAAGTATCGTTATTTATAATTGGCTTATCATTAACCGGTGTGACAGTTAGAAAAAATTGTTTTTGATCGCTCAACAATCCACTATCAACGACATTTACTGTTATTGTTACTTTTCCATGAGAATCCAGTTTGGGATTCAGTAGCATTGTCAGACCATGTGAAGAGGAATCTTCTGTAATTGTTAATGATGATCCCGCACCATTTATAGAAATTAAATTACTATCAATAATCGAATCATTATTGCTACTTACAGATATTGTCAAATCATTTTTGTCAACATCAGTTATTACAAATGATATAGCGATTGCGGTGTCTTCTTCTGTTGTTTGATCTATAATACTGCTTATTTCAGGCACTTCATTAACGTCTGCAAGATTGATTGTAACAGATGCAGTTGCAAATGTATATCCATCAGATACTTGAACAGTCAAGTTGAACGTTGTCTTGTTTTCAAAATCCAGTGCCTCTGTATTATTGACTGTGATTTTTCCTGTATCATCAATTGAAAAGGCATCGTCTGAATTGCCAGTTAGAATTGATAAGCTTAGATTATCGCCATCAATGTCAGACACAGTTAAATTGCCCGCTTCGGACGTATTTGAAAGGTTTTCTTCAATCGTAAATATATTGTCATTTATTTCAGGGCAATCATTTACTGATACGACAGTCAGGTGAAATTCCTTTTCAGTAACAGCAAAAGGATCAGCCAGGCGGACTGTCAAAGTTACTGCACCATGTGCATTTTCCTCTGGTAGCAGTGTCAATGTAATATTATTGGTTAAAGAACCTTCGGTAATATTCAACGATGATCCATTCTCGTCGATAACAATTGAATGATTATTATTAATTATTGATTGATTATTGCTTTTCACGGTTATTAATAATGCATCGCGATCAACATCAGTTACAGTAAATGGTATACTGATTGACGTATCTTCTCTTATGGTTTGTTTTGCAATCTGTGGAATTTCCGGATTATCATTAACTGGCGTAACATTGATTGAAAAAGATTTAACTATTTGATCATGACCATCAGTGACAGAGACTGATATTGTGGTCTGACCAGATGCATTCGCTTCAGGCATCACAAACAATGTCAATTGTTTGCTTTGTGAATTTGTTATCAAGGAATTGGTATGCCCACCACTATTATCCATAAGGGTGATGTTTTCTGATGAAACCAATGTTGGATCGTTTGAAACAACAGAAATGGTTAAACTCGTGGCATCAACATCAGAAACTGTAAATGCAATGGCTGAACTTTGGGTATCTTCACTGAATGTCTGATCTAGAATCGTCGTGATTTCAGGGGGATCATTTATTTCTCGGATTGTCATTTCAAATGATTTCATTGTATCTTTCACACCATCAGATACAGTAATGGTTATGGCTGCAGAACCGGATTGATCGGCATTTGGAGTTAATGTCAATTTTAGTTCGTCTGAGTCTCGTTCAGTGATGAGTGTATATGAATTCCCACCTGATGCATTACTCAGAATGATACTGTTAAAGAGATTGATATTTGAAGTAATAACTTCAATGAGCATGGTATCCCCTTCAAAATCAGTAACAGTAAAGGAAATATCAGTACTGTTTGCATCTTCATCAATCGTTTGATCTTCAATACTGCCAATCATTGGAGCCACATCATCGGTGACAGGAATGCTTAATATTTTGCTTGCTTGCTGGGATTCACCCGATCCTGCTAGATTCATATAATTGACATCAATTACAATACTTGCTGTACCCAAGTATTCCGGTGAAGAATAAAAACACATGGTTTTCAATGCGTTATTAATATTTTCAAATGTTCCTGTAAACGAAATAAAGTCTGAAGATGTAACTCCTGAGACAATATTCACATTTAACGTATCAATGGAAATCGTTCCATGAAGAACAGTCAAAGATACCTGGATTGATTCACTATCTGGCTCTTCGTCAGATATGGAGATTGTTGAAAAAGTCAATGATCCTCCCTGATTTACTGGTTGTATTTCTGTGGGCGAGATGATCACAGGCGGATCATTGATATTTATGATCGTGACATTTATTGTTTGTTTACATGTAGATAAATTATCAGAAACCGAAGCAATTAATGTGTAGGCCTTTGAACCAGGATCCTCATAATTGACAGGTTCGGCCAACCATATGTTACCCGAAGGTGATATTGCAAACGGTCCTGGTGATTGTAAGCTGTAAGTCAAATGATCATTATCAACATCATTGGCAACGACAGTATAAACAATTGTTCCCACAGCCAGATTTTCGCTTATTGACAATGCGGCACTACTCAGTTCACAAATTGGTGGATCATTGACTGGCTGAACCTGAATAGAGATGAATACTTTATCTTCTTTTGGTGGATTTTCCTGATCATTTACTGTGATTGTGATCCCCGCCTCACCTGAATAATTTGCAGTTGGTGTAAAATCAAATGCATTCAAGGCCATATTAATTTTTAATATAGAATCTGTAAGGGTATAACGCCCCTCATCTTCTTTGTTCATAGATGATGGATCTGTGAATCGTAAGGTCCCATTCGCTATTTCAAGTAAAAGGTTGAGGTTATCAGAATCAACATCAGTAATGCTGGCAGACACAGACTGTGACGTATCCTCATTGATTGTATAAGAAAGTGGCGCACATGTAAGAATGGGGGCATCGTTTTCAGGATCAATTATTACATTCATCACTTGTGAATCCATAGCATTTGCATTATCAGAAACTGTCAATGTTATGGTATCAGAACCTGAAAAGTTAACTGGTGGTATATAAGAAATACTTGATAAGGCCTTATTGATATTATTTAGAGTGCCAGTAAACGACAGAGAGTTGCTTTGGGTGTAATTTCCAGATAAACCATCTACAGAATTCAATTTCAATAGTCCATTGGATGCATCAAGATTTACAGTAATTGTTATATCATCATCTGAAACAGATGCTGTAAAAGCGATTGTTGTATCTTCAGTAATTTGTAATGACTCTTGAAGCGAAATATTTGGTGAAGCATTTACTGCGTGAACAGTAATCGTTATATTATCAGTTTCAGACAATTCCTTTAGAGGGCTGCCTGTATGTCCCAAATCATTAACAGTAATCGTAATTAAATGAATGCCAGTGACATCATGAGCGGGTTGATAGACAAGCTGATCTAGCAGCGAATTTATTTCTGTAATTGTGTCTGTGTATGATAAACTGGAAGCATTTTGACCATTGAATGTAAAGCTTCCTTCGGATCCGGCAATTAAAGTTATCATCACTGGATGATCCTCAGCATCAATATCATTGATTGAAATTCCTGTTATTTCCAAAGGAAGATTCTTTTTGGTTTCAAGGGTATGATCTGTAATAATTATAGAAGGTGGATCGTTCACCGGAGTTAACCACAGACTAAATGATTTTTGTGTTGTAAGGTTTCCGCTATCTTTTGCCAATATGTTTATGTCTAAACCTCCATTGGCATTAATTTCAGGTGCTACATTTAACGTATACTGATTGTCATTGCATTTACATGTAAATTTATCATTCCTTAGAATTGATTCATTCGATGAAGTTATCGTCATTGTCAGATGGCATGGGCTGTCTTCAAGATCATGTGCAGTGAATGAAATCTCAATATTGGCAATATCTTCTGAAAAAATTTGATCATTTATTGAGAATAATTCAGGTGGGTCATTTATTTGTGAAATATTCAAAATGAATGATTTGGCTGTCGAAGTCATTCCATCTGAAACAGAAACAGTCAGAAAAACAGAACCCGATTGATTGGTAGCCGGCAACAAATCTAAAGTCAAATCACTGTCCGCATCAACGACAAGACTGGATCCATTAACTGTATCGGCACTACGAAGCGTGATATGAGATGCATTGGATGGTATCAGATTTTCATCACCTGACATAATGCTTACTGTCAACGAACTGGTATCCACATCAGACACTGTAAATGAAATATTTGAAATTCTAATATCTTCATTAGTCGTTTGTGTGCCGATATCTGAAATCGTTGGTGCGTCATTGACTTCATTTACAGTTACTGTAATGGCTTTGTTTGAAGAATCGGTGCCATCAAAGACAGTTACAGTCAGGCTAAGGGTGCCAGATTGATCTTTTAAAGGTGTTATCTGTAATTTTATGACACCAGGTTGTGTAGTTAATGGATAATCCTTGACTCCATCCGCGTTTTGAATGGCGAGATGATCAGCATTGGATGGAATGATTGTTTCATCACTGGATATGACTGAAATTTGCAGCATGTCTGAATCTTCATCCGCTACAGTAAAAGAAATGAACTGGCTGACTGAATCTTCTTCAATTGTCTGATCGGAAAGATCTGAAATAAGAGGTTGGTGGTTTTCAAAAGGTACGGTTATGGTAAAGGTTTGGGTTATTGTGTCTTGAACATCAGTTGCCAAAACTGTGATGACAGATGATCCTGTTTGGTTTGGAACTGGCATAAAAACCAGTGTCAAATTTCCTGGATCAGAAATAATTGAGTAACTATTTCCACCGGAAGCGTTACTCAGGGTAATGTGTTGCGAGTCAGCTGGAATCAAATTCTCATTGCTGGATTGAATTTCAATTGTTAATTTATCATTATCCACATCTGACACTGTCATTGTGATTGTTCTGGATTCACTTTCTTTACTGATTGTCTGGTTGGCAATGGCTGAAATTACAGGCAAATCATTAACAGGTGTAACGTTGATTGAAAATGATTCTTCGGTTTCTGAATAACCATCAGTAACTGAAACAGTAACGATAGCAGATCCATTTTCATTTAAACCAGGCTTCAGTAACAATGTTAATTGATCACTCTGAGAAGCCACTGTCAGGGTATATGAATGGCTGCCATCCCTGTTCAAAAGGGTAATGTTTGCTGAATTTGATGGAATCAATATCGGGTTATCTGATACAACAGAAACTGTCAAACTGTTGGAATCAGCGTCAGTGACTGTGAATGAAATCTCTTTACTTTCAGTGTCTTCATTAAATGTCTGATCTGAAATTTCTGAAATGACAGGGGGTTGATTGACTGGCAATATTTGCAGGTCAACAGTTTTTAAAGCTTCATTGTATCCATCTGAAACTCTGATACTGATTATTGCTGATCCAGATTGGCCTGCTTTTGGAATGATTGTCAAAGTTAATAAGTCAGTATCCGCTTCAGTAATCAGCGTATATGAACTGCTGACAGAGGAATTACTTAGAGTCATGCTTTCAAAGATCGAAATATCGGATGAAGTCATTGTAATCGTCATGGTATCCCCTTCAACATCGGTAACAGTTATTGGAATGCCGATACTCATCGTTCCCTGTTTCTCTGACACTGTTTCATTTGAGATGATTATGACAGGTGGTTCGTTCACATCAGGTGCTTTTACTGTCAGCGTAAAACTTTCAGAATGTGAGCTTTTTTCATCATCTGTCGCAGTTAAAGTAAAAGATTTCTCTCCATTCTTATCTTTTATTGCTGTAATTGTAATTGTTCCTGTTTCTTTAGCCAGTTGAACATTCGCAAAATCAATTCCAGCAGGTGTTAATGTGAAAGTCACCGCATCAGATTCCCCAAAAAAAGACTCCATACTGACAGTAATGACTTGAGGATCAGAAAAATTTTGAAGAACAGAAATACTGTTTTTACTAATTATAAAAAATGGAGGATCATTTACCGGTTGAACTTGAATCTTAATCGTTTCTTGATCATTTTCTACTGGATTACCATTATCGCTCACTGTAATTGTAATGCCTGTATCACCAAAATAGTTGGCTGCCGGAATGAATTCAAATGAATTCATAGCTTTATTTATATCACTCAGAGAGCCTGTGAGTGTTATGTTGCCATCATTTCCTGCTGTTAAGGTCGAAGTGTCAGTAAAATTTAGTTTTCCATTGGCCAGTGCAATGAACACTTCGAATTCATCAGAGTCAACATCGGTAATTGAGGCAGACAATGCCAATGCTGTATCCTCAGTGGCATTAAGCAATGAGGAACAGGTTAGAACTGGAGGATCGTTTTCTGGCGTTATTACTACTTTCATGTTGTTTGTATCCTGACCATTATTAAAATCAAATGCTGTTATTGTTATATTGGAAGAGCCAGAAAAGTCAGCAGGCGGCGTGTATAAAATTGTTGACATGGCGATGTTTATATTTGCTATGGTTCCTGTAAATGACATGGCGCCAGCCGGTGCATAATTACCAGATAATCCCTCAACTGGGCTTATGTGTAATATGCCAAGATCTGCCAGGAGGCGGACTGTAACAGATATATCATCAGCATCTGAAATAGTGGCAGAAAAAGATCCAGACTCATCTTCATTAATTGAAAGTGAATCCTGTAAGGTGATCACTGGGGAATTATTAATGGCCTGAATATGTATGATTATGGAATCTGTGTCAGATAAATATTCTACATTTTTACCAGAATGTCCCAAATCATTGATAGTAATTGTAATATAATTACTGCCATTTGCACCATTTTCTGGTTCATAGATCAATTGGCTTAGGAG
>Ga0272440_1002189_pt1 | contig 15438 bp, 11 predicted proteins | sample SSMMMBAug17_FD_192440 | JGI IMG/M metagenome (GOLD analysis project Ga0272440, IMG submission 192440) | Marine sediment archaeal communities from Little Sippewissett salt marsh, Falmouth, MA, United States - SSM-MMB-Aug17 | ecosystem: Environmental > Aquatic > Marine > Wetlands > Sediment ... | reverse complement strand
ATTCAAAAAAATTTATAGTTCACCCTTCATCAACAATTCGTGAAGCAATAGCGAAAATTGACAGCGGATCTACACAAATTGTATTGGTTGTAAACGAAAGCAACCGGCTTTTAGGTGTAATAACTGATGGTGATGTCAGACGTGCTATTTTAAAAGGAATTTCTCTTGATGAGCCTGCAGAACTAATAATGAATAGTCAACCAGTTACTGCAAAGCCCACAGATTCTCCTAACAAAATTCTTTCCATTATGAAAAGTAGAATGCTTCGGCAGATTCCTGTTGTAGATGAAGAATTCAATGTTCTTGGATTAGAATTTTTGGATTTATTGATCCAGCATCAACAACTAAATCATATTGTTGTATTGATGGCCGGTGGATTAGGCACAAGACTTAAACCTCTTACTGATGAGTGTCCCAAGCCGCTTCTAAAAATTGGCAATAAACCCATACTAGAAACAATACTGGAAAGTTTCATTGAGTATGGCTTTAATAAGTTCTATTTGTCTGTCAATTATAAAGCAGAAATGCTAAAAAGGTATTTTCAAGATGGATCAAAATGGAATGTTGAAATTCAATATCTTCATGAAAATAAAAAACTTGGAACTGCTGGCTCATTAAGCCTTATTTCAAAACCCCATGACTTACCAATAATTGTTATGAATGGTGATGTACTCACAAAAGTGAATTACCAGCATTTACTAGAATATCATATGACAAATCAAGCCATGGCTACGATGTGCATTCGAGAATATGAATTCAGAGTACCGTATGGTGTTGTAGAAACAGAACAACATAAAATATTGAGAATCAGTGAAAAACCATTGCAACAATTTTATGTAAATGCTGGCATATATGTTATAGACCCTCAAGTTATTAATTTTATCCCAAAAAATACTTGTATTGAAATGCCAAATTTGTTTCAAAAGTTACTTGAAAAAAAATGCAAGGCAATCGTTTTTCCGATCAGAGAATATTGGATGGATATTGGCAGATTGGATGATTTTCAAAAAGCCAAATATGACTTTAATGAATTTTTTTCTTAAGTATTCAATAAAAAAAGGAGAATAAAGAATGCCAGGTTTTGAATTGATAGGCCAGGAAGAAAAAGACCTCGTCAATAAAATTTTTGAAAATGGTGGAATTCTGATGAGATATGGTTTTGATCACCTTAGAAACAATGTTTATATGGTCAATAAATTTGAGAAACGTTTTGCCAATACACTTGGCTCAAAATATGCGCTGGCAGTAACTTCAGGTACAGCAGCTTTAAAGGTTGGGTTAAAAGCTTTAGGCATTGGGCCTGGTGATGAAGTTATTACGCAAAGCCACACATTTATTGCAACGGTAGAAGCTATTCTGGAATGTGGTGCAACACCAGTTATGACAGAGATTAATGAAACACTAAATATGTGTCCAGAAGATTTGAAAAAGAGAATTACTCCAAAAACCAAAGCGATTATTCCGGTTCACATGCTTGGCGTAAGTTGCCAAATGAATGAAATTATTGAAATTGCCAATATGAACCACATTCCGGTATTGGAAGATACAGCTCAAGCTGTAGGAGGAAAATATAATGGAAAATGTCTTGGTACGATAGGTCAAATTGGATGTTATAGTTTTGACTTTGGAAAAGCGCTAACGACTGGTGAAGGCGGAATGGTCGTTTCCGACAATGAGCATATCTACCAGAAAGCTATCGAATATCATGATCATGGTCATGAAAATAACCCTAATCTTCCGAGAGGTGAAGATTCTCGATCAATTGCCGGATTTAATTACAGAATGATGGAAATTCAAGGCGCAATTGGTCTGGCGCAGCTTGGTAAGCTAAACGGTTCATTAGAAAAACAGAAACAAAGCAAACATATACTCAAACAGGCGCTGTCAGAATGTGAGAATATTCGTTTTAGACATATTCCTGACAAAAAAGGAGATACGTGCGACACACTGGTGTTTTTCCTTGATACGATAGATCGGGCCAAAAATGTAGCCCATGAATTGAAAAAACAAGGCATTGGCACAAAAAATTTACCTGATGCAATTAACTGGCATTTTTCAGGAACCTGGGACCATATATTTGACAATGCAAATGACTTTTGGAAACACTCTGAAACGATTTTGAGAAAGTCAATTGCACTTCCAATCTTTATTAACATGGACAGTCATCAAATTGAATTAATGGCTGATAAAACATTAAGTGTTTTAAAGAAAATCTAAGGCAAACAAATAGGGGGAGTTTATATTCATGGTTGGCTATATTCTTTATGGTAGATTAAAATCTACAAGATTACCCAAAAAAGGGCTTCTTCAAATAGATGGTAAATCCTTAATTAAAATCTTTATTGAACGGGTCAGTATGGTAAAATCAATTGATAAAATTGTATTTGCCACATCAGACCTTGAGGATGACAAACCGATTGCCGACCTTGCAGTAAAGGAAGGGCTTGAAATCTTTTGCGGACACCCTGAAGATGTTATACAACGTTTATATAACACAGCTCAAAAATTTAAATTTGATGTCATTGTAACAACCACAATTGATTCTCCATTTCAATTTGCTGAAATAATTGATCCGACTGTTTATAAAATTAAGTACGAAAACTATGATATGCTTTATTCCTATCCAAATATGCCTAATGGAATTGATTGTTATGGCTTTAAAACTGAAGCACTAAAAAAAGTAATTCAACTTAAAAGTAATGAAAATACAGAATGTTTTGGACCCTATTTTACAAACACAGGATTATTCAAATGGGGAGAAATAAATTTATTTCAGTCATATGAAGAATATAAAGATTTCAGACTAACTATTGATTATCCTGAAGATTATGACTTTTGCAAAAAGATATATAATGATTTGGTCTCAAAATATGGAAGCAATTTTAATTTAAAAAACTTGATTGAACTGTTTGGGTCACCAAAATATCTAAATCAATTGGATCAGATAAAAAAACGTAAAAAAATGTGGGAAAATCATTTCTCAAAATGCTTGATCAGTGTACAAAACGATATTCAACGAATTAAAATGGAAAGTTCTCAAGAAAAAAGTGAAGAATTCAATTTTCAACAACACACGAATTTACAATACGGAATTGGAATCAGTAAAACCCTTGGTAGTTTTATTAATTCTCTTAATTATAGAAACATTTTAGTTCTAGTGGATACGGGGGTCCAAAATACTAGATATTTTGAAACTGTTAGAAATAATATATCTAATAATGTAGATTTTTTAGAAGTTTTCAGTATTCGTTGTTCTGAAGAACCTGATTATACATATTTAGATGAGATTGCTCAAAAAGCGAGGAAGATTGAAACTCTTGATTTGATTATCGGAATTGGAGGTGGAACATGTATGGATATTTCAAAGGGCGTGGCCATCTTGAAAACAAATTCCGGAAATGGTATCGACTACAGAGGTTTTGATAAAGTTATCAATCAAGGAATTCCAACAATTTTGATTCCAACGACTGCTGGCACAGGAAGTGAAGCCACAATTAATGCTGTTTTTATAGATAAAATAGAAAAACGAAAACTAGGCATTAATGGCAAATTCTTAAATGCAACATATGCTGTTTTAGATTCAGAATGGACATTGACCTGCCCTGAATTTGCAGCAGTTTCTTCGGGAATGGATGCACTTACCCATACTCTGGAAAGCTATTGTTGTAAACAATCTAATTTATTAACAAAAAATATTAGCAAACAGGCCTTTAAATTGTTATATGAGAATCTTCCATGTTTAACAAATGATCCTAAAAACAAAGAAATGAGACAAAAACTTCTTCTAGGAAGTTATCTGGCTGGCATCGCATTGTTTAACTCTGGTTCTGGAATTGCTGGTGCTTTATCTTACCCAATTGGTGTTCATTATAAAGTTCCTCATGGAATGGGAGGTGCTATTTTTTTAGCTTCAGTAATAGAATACAACATAGAAAATGGATATTATGAATACGCAGACTTGTACAAAATTGTTGAACCAGGAAATAATCTTTCTGAAAAAGAAGCAAGTAAACAGTTCCTGAAAATTATTCAAAATCTTTCAGAGATATTGAATGTTCCAAAATATTTAAATCAATGGGGAATTACAAAAGAAAATGTGAATGAGACTGCTAAACTGATGATTTCATTACAAGGTGCCTTTGACCAAAACCCTGTTCGTTTTCAGGCAGAAAAAAATGTATTGCCCATACTTGAAAAACATGTTTGGTAACAACAATTAAAAAATATTGAAGAACTTAAGTAATGAATAAGCAATCTTTCACATACAATCTAACAAAAGATAAAACGAGCCTGCAAAGTGTTGTCATAAATGAACCAACAGTAATTCTAAGCAATGAATTTGGTGATAAATACCTAAACTATCGACAGACCTGGATGGATGCTGCCAGGAAAAACCTAAAATTATCTTTTCCAATTCATCTTGACATAGAAATTTGTGATGCATGCAATTTGGATTGCAAATTTTGTTTGGAAAAACAAAGAGGCTGGTCAAAGGAAAGGTTCTCCAGTCATCTTTTGAAAAAAATACTACATGAGGCAAATAATTTTGATCATTTCTCGTCAATTAATCTATCCTATAATGCAGAGGCCTTATATGATAAAAATCACTTTGTTGAAATAATCAAGCTGTTTGACTTCTTCGAAAGGCCTTTTGATATTTTTGTACACACAAACGGAGTAAATCTGGATCAATCCATTACCCATGAGATATTAAATAGCAAAATAACTAATCTTTGCGTGTCTGTTGATACTTTTAAAAAATCGACCTATGAAATACTAAGAAGTGGAAATTTTGAGAAATTAACAGAAAACATTAAATATTTATATAAGCAAAAAGCCATATTAAATATCGATTTTCCGATAGTCAGGCTGAGTTGTATTGTTAATGAATTCAATCATGATGAAAGAGATGATATTATTTCATATTGGAAACAATATGCAGATATCATAGAATTTCAAAACCTGGCACTTCCATTTGAAACCGCTCAAAAGAATCCAAAATACTACCGTTCTTCGTTTAAATGCAATGATCCATGGAAACGACTCACGATTCAATCAAATGGTGATGTCTATCCATGCTGTGCTTTTAGCATATTTAACAGAAATTTGTTATTGGGTAATATTATTGACAGAACTATTTATGAAATCTGGAATGGCCAAAAACTAAACGATCTTAGAAAAGAGATATCATCGGGAAAATATACAAAATTTTCTACATGCAAAGATTGTCAAAATAGTCAATATAAATATAAGGTCGAAAAATGAGTCAAGTAATACAAATTTATTTATGTGATCTGGTTCATAATTATCTGGGTGCAGGAACATATATGTTTCCATTGAATATTGGATATTTAGCAGCTTATTGTAAAAAATATCTAGACAAAAAAGTAAACATCAAATTGTTTAAATATCCTGACAGTTTATTAACTGAAATACAAAGAAACCCACCGCATGTAATTGGTTTTACCAATTACACCTGGAATGCACATATCAATAAAAAATTTGCTGATTATGTAAAAAATATTTCACAAAATATCATGGTTGTTTTTGGCGGACCAAATATTAACTATTCAGAAAGCGGAGTAAAAAAATTTTTTGGTTACTGCAGATCGGTTGACTTTTATGTTCCTTATCAAGGAGAGACTCCATTTAAAAACTTAATAGCAGAACTGATTGAAAATAATTTGAATGCTAATAAACTAAAAGAAAAAGAACTGGATGGGGTTTATTATTATCATCAAAAACGAGATAAAATTATAATGGGAAAAAAAATATCAAGAATTAAAAAACCGGATGATATCCCATCACCATATTTAACTGGAATTTTGGATGATTTTTTTTCAACAACTTTAATCCCCATTGTTGAAACCAACAGGGGATGTCCTTACCAATGTACATTTTGTTGTCAGGGACTCTCTTCTCATCGACAAATAGACTATTTCAGCCTTGATAGAGTAAAGCAAGAACTCGAATATATTGCATTAAAAGTAAAAAATACAAACCTTTTGAACCTTGCCGACAGTAATTTTGGAATAGCAAAAAGAGATTTTGAGATCGCTGAATTCATTAATCAACTCGAAAAAAGAACAGGTTATCCTCATAAAGTAAGCACCAACTGGGCAAAGAATCAAGACAAAATTTTTGAAATTGCTAAAACACTTAATAATATTATATTGGTCGTTTCTCTACAGTCGCTAGAAGAGGATGTATTAAAAACAATAAAAAGAAAGAATATTAATATTGAAGTATTTAATAAAATTGTAAAAAAAATCAACCATGCGGGTGGGATATCCGGTACAGAAATTATATTAGGACTTCCTAAAGAAACGAAGCAAAGTCATATAAATACGATCAAGTCTCTGTTCGAATGGGATGCATCTTATATTATTTGTTATAATTGCCTGATTTTGGAAGGTTCCGAATTATCTCTTCAACGAGAACAGGGAGACTTCCAATGCAAAACGAAATATAGACTGATTGACAGTGCCTTTGGTAAATATGGCGAGATAGAAGCATTTGAACATGAAGAGGGGATTCTTGAAACAGATTCAATGTTACAGAAAGACATATTATTTTTCCGACCTGTTCACTGGCTAATTCAGTTTTTATGGAACTATCGATTCTATTACGGGTTAATGAAATATTTACAGGAGCTTGGGGTAAATCCTTTCGATTTTATTATTCAACTGGTTCAAAACGTTCACAATTCACCACAATTAATCGAACAAATTTTTTCGGAATTTAATAAAGAAGCAAAAGAAGAATGGTTTGATTCAATTGAAGATTTACATAAGCACTATAAAAAGCCCGAAATATTTTCAAGGTTAGAAAATGGTGAGTTTGGCAAAATGAATGGAAAATATATTTTTAAAGTACTAGCGGAAGCAAAAGAAGACTTTGAAAAGTACTTATTGGATACTGCTCTTTGTTTTGAGAAACTTAACAATAAATCGACTATTCTTTCAGATATCATTAAATTTCTAAGTATCCGAATTATTGATTTTTCTAGAAATTGGAATGAAATAGCACAGGACAAAGTCTTGAATCTGGACTATGATTTATTAGCCTGGCAGAAAGGACTCTATAAGCAATTCCCAAAAAAAGTATTTGAGAAAGATAAATCTAACCTCAGATTTTATATATCAAAAGAACATTTTGAATCTTTAAAAAAATTATACAATCAATATAAACACAAAGAGTTAAATGTTACGCTGAGAAAAATGGGCGAATTCATGCCAATAAGTGACTTTTTCTATCAAATCGAGTATTGCTAATAATAAAAGGTAAAGATTATGAATAAGAATATATATATAATTGCAGAGATGGCTTGTTCGCATGAAGGTAAACCTGAGTTTGCAAAAAAAATCATTGATGGTGCCGGGAAATCAGGTGCTGATGCAATCCAATTTCAAATATGGAAATTGAATAGCATGATGGTCCCACATCATCCGGACTATTCTGAAGATCTTAAATTAGAAATGTCATATGACATTTGGACTGAACTTGCAAAATTTTCCAGGGATAGATATCCGAACATGCAAATAATTGCCTGTGTTTATGAAGAATCAAGTGTAGATTTTGCGAATAGTATTCATGTTGATGCTTTTAAGATTCATTCTGCCGATCTTTCAAATCCTGATTTCATTCAATATATCGCAAAAAAAGGCAAACGAATTGATTTAAGTGTTGGTGCATCCTCAATTGTTGAAATTCAAAATGCAGTGGAGTGGATAAATAATACATCAAATTCAAATATTTGGCTTATGTATGGATATCAAAACTTCCCTACTAAAATTGAAGATATCAATCTGGACTATATGATTAAATTAAAAAATCTTTTTGAACTACCAATGGGATATCAAGATCACACTGATGCCGATAAAAATGAATCTTTTTGGATTCCAGCGGCTGCTATTGGAATGGGAATTCAAATTATTGAAAAACACATCACACATGACAGGGTTTATAGTGGAATTGATCATGAGGCTGCGTTAGACGTTAATGAATTTCTTCAATTTGTAAATATGATTCGCTCAATAGAACTTTCAAAAGGAGTATCAAAACCAAAACCATTCTCAGAGGCAGAGCTGACTTACAGAAAGTATTCAAAAAAAAGTATTGTTGCTAGAAACAATCTTGATTCTGGAAAGGTAATAACAAAAGATGATATTCTGTTTATGCGTGCCGATATTTTAGGATTGCCTCCTGATCAATGCAATAAAATTATTGGCAAAAAATCAAAACAAATGATAGAACAATATCACGTAATCTTAGAAAATGATGTTAATTAGCTAATTTAATTATGAAAAACAAGACATATATTATTGCAGAAGCCGGTGTTAATCATAATGGAAATATTGAAATTGCCAAAAAGCTTGTTCAAAAAGCCAAATATTGTGGTGCAAATGCCGTTAAATTTCAAACATTTAAAGCCAAAAATGTAGTCACAAAAAATGCTCAAAAATCACAATATCAAAAAGAAACTACTGATTCTGTTGAAACACAATTTTCAATGATTAAAAAGCTTGAATTAACCCATGAAGACCACAAACTTCTTTATTCTTACTGCAACCGAGTAGGTATAGATTTTCTTTCATCACCCTTTGACATTCAAAGTATTGAGTTTTTAAATAATCTGGGCTTAAAAACACTTAAAATTCCTTCTGGTGAAATTGTAAATCTACCTTATTTACGAGTAATAGGTCAGTTGAGAAAAAAACTGATTCTATCAACAGGGATGTCAAGACTTGGAGAAATTGAGGCTGCACTTGATGTGCTGGTGTCAATGGGCACGCAACGTAAAAATATATCGCTTCTTCATTGCATTACTGATTACCCCGCTCAAGTAGAAGATGTTAACTTGTTGGCATTGAGGACATTAAAATATGCATTTCCTGAAATATCAATTGGATATTCAGATCACACAAATGGAATAGACATTCCCATAGCTGCTGTTTCTTTGGGCGCCACAATCATAGAAAAACATTTTACGCTTGATAAAACCTTACAAGGTCCTGATCACAAAGCTTCTTTAGATCCTAAAGAGTTTTTACAGATGACAAAAGCTATTCGAAATGTTGAAATTGCATTTGGAAATGGAATAAAAAAAATAAGTATTGGCGAATTAAATAATATTGATAGTATCAGAAAAAGTATTGTGGCAGCAAAAAAAATTAGTAAAGACGAAATTTTTTCTGAAGATAATTTGGCTGTTAAACGCCCGGGAAATGGAGTAAGTCCGATGAGATGGGACGAAATTGTTGGCAGTAAAGCAAAGAAGGATTATAATGAAGATGAACAGATCGTTTTGTAAACTCACCAAAAAAGATAACGTTCAAATTCCGATACTTTAAACATATTGTGAATAAATAAATCTATTCGTTATGCTTGTTGAGTCAAGAAATGATATGACTCGATTTATTTAATGGAGTTCATGTTGGTAAGTATGAAAATAAATTAACTATAGCTATACAATCGAAACTAAAGAACATTGGCGTTAATCCACAACCAAAATGTTGGATTTAGACTTAATTGGTAATTCCAATATTTTGAATTTTCAGTTTATCGTGTAACATTATATAGTGAAACCATTAGAATAATGCAAAAAATACTTAGAACAGCAATTATTACAACAGGAAGAGCCGATTATGGACTACTAAGACCTTTGATAAAAAAAATAGATAATTCAGATAATTATGAACTATTTGTAATAGCAACGGGTTCCCATTTATCTCAGATACATGGAATGACGATCCACGAAATTGAAAAGGATGGTTTTGATGTTCACTATAAGGTCGAAATAACTCAGAAAAAAGATTCTGAACATGATATTTGCAATGCAATTTCAATAGGGATTGAACAGTTTTCAAATGTTTATAACTTAATCAAACCTGATTTTATAATTGTCTTAGGTGATAGATACGAACTTTGGTCTGTGTGCATTCCAGCAGTGATTCATAAAATTCCTATAGTTCACTTACACGGTGGTGAAATCACTTCCGGTTTAATTGACGATTCTGTTCGGCACAGTATCACAAAAATGGCTTCATATCATTTTGCATCAATTAATGACTATGCAAAAAGAATTATTCAAATGGGTGAAGATCGGAGAAGAGTATTTGTTGTTGGTGCATTGGGTATTGACAACATTAAAAGTATAGACTTTATGAGTTATCAAGAATTGTATGATTTTACAGGATTAAATTTTCATAATCCAATAGCTTTAATGACTTTTCATCCAGTAACTTTGGATGAAAGGAAATTAGCAGTTAAGCAGGTTCAAAGCATTTTAAATTCTTTACTTAAATTTAATTTGACAACTTTAATAACAATGCCAAACTCTGATCCAGCAGGAATTATTATATACAAAGAAATAACAAAGTATATGAATAAAAACCCCCTTTGTTTTAGATTTATGGAATCATTGGGACAAAAAGCGTATATAAGCGCAATGAACTACGCAACCTTGATGATTGGTAATTCATCAAGTGGAATAATTGAAAGTGCTTCATTTAAAATCCCTGTGGTAAATATCGGAGATCGTCAGACAGGACGCATAGCACCTCCTAATGTTATCAATTCTACATATGCAGAAAATGATATTTACGCAGCAATAAAACTAGCTTTATCTAGTCATTTTAAAAAGTCTATTTCAAATATCAATAATCCTTATGGAAATGGTAGTACAGCCCAAAAAATAGAAAAACATTTAAATTCAATCGATTTTATCAAAAAAGATGTTATTTTAAAAAAAGGTTTTATGGATTTAGAATTCATTGATAAGTTATAAAATAAAATATATATTAAATAAAATAAATCTGGGTCTGCATATTGTTTCTATTATATACTCCATTGTATAAGAATTGAGAATATAAAATAACTTTTTGGTTACACTTATTTGGTAGAGGTATAGTATATGAATATCGTTTTTATTGGAACAGTAAACTTTAGCTATCACTGCCTAGAACAAGTTTTAAAAAATAAAGGTCAAGTTAAAGGTATAGTAACATTAAAAAAATCTGATTATAATAATGATTTCAAGGATATAACACCAATTGCAAATCATTTTGACATCCCAATACACTATTGTAACCATATTAATGATAAAGAAACGGTTAACTGGATAAAGAATAAATTTCCTGACATTATTTTCTGCTTTGGCTTTTCCCAATTTTTAAAAAATGAATTGCTTGACATCCCTCCTATGGGAATTTTAGGTACGCATCCGACACTTCTCCCAAAAAATCGTGGTAATCATCCAATAATCTGGGCATTGGCCTTAGGTTTGAATGAAAGTGGATTGTCTTTTTTTTTTTTGGAACCGAAAATAGACTCGGGAAGAATTCTATCTCAAAAACAATTTGAAATAACTAAAAACGACACAGCAAGCACAATATATGAAAAAATGAAGGAGGTCGCAAGTGTTCAAATAGCAACGTTTATGCCTCAATTAATATCAGGTAACTATAAGACAGTTAAACAGAATCATAAAGATTCAAATGTATGGCGAAAACGTTCAATCAAAGATGGAATTATTGACTGGCGTATGAATTGTGATGCAATATTCAACCTAATTCGTGCTTTGACAAAACCATATCCCTCAGCAATTTTTTATCATAAAAAACAAATAATTAAAGTTTGGAAGGCAAAAGTTATAAAACAATCCATTCCGAGAAATGTTGAACCTGGAAAAATTTTACATTTAATTAATCAAAAACCTGTAATCAAATGTTATGATGGAGCAATTCAGCTACTGGAATATGAACCCAAAATTGATTTTATTTGCGGAGAATATCTATCATGAAAGTTTTGGTTATATCTGTTCATCCTGATGATGAAACGTTGGGATGTGGCGGTACTATTTTAAAACATTCTCAAAATCAAGATGAAATATTCTGGCTGATTATGACGAAACCTCTTGAATCAATAGGTTATTCAACGGAATTTATCATAAAGCGAAAACTTCAGATAACTAATGCAACTAAGCAATATCAATTTCGGGATGTTTTTGAATTGAATATGATAACCACAAAACTACATTTAGTTGACTTTTCTGAAATTATTCAGAAACTTTCTAGTATAATAAATAAAATCAAGCCTGAAGTATTATATATGGTAAACCGATCTGATATTCATACAGATCATCAAGTCGCAGCAAAAGCGATACTAAGCAGTACCAAAAGCTTTAACTCGAGCTTTATAAAGAAGATCCTAATGTACGAATGCCTGTCAGAAACTGAAATAGCACCTCCCTTTACAGAAAATATATTTCTGCCTAACTCTTATTCTAATATTACTGAATTTATTGAGAAAAAAATAGAAATTATCAAAATTTACGACAATGAATTGCAAGAATTTCCTTTTCCTAGATCTGAAAATAGTATAAGAGCTTTAAATCGGTTTCGTGGATCAACTGTTGGTGTTGAGTATGCTGAGGCTTTTATGTTGGTCAGAGAACTGTTTTAATTATAACTGTGATGATTATTTATGTCAACACATCTGATATTAGAGGTAATATGAATATTTTTATAACTGGAGGGGCCGGATACATTGGCTCAGTTTTAACACGATTGCTTCTTAGCAAAAACAACAATGTACGTGTTTTGGACAACTTGTTATTTGATGGTGAAGCATTGACTGGAGTCTGGTCTGAACCCGGATTCGAATTTATAAGAGCTGATATAAGAGATTTAGAAATAGTTAGAAAGTCACTAAAAAATATTGATGCAGTTGTGCATTTGGCAGCAATCGTTGGTGATCCTGCCTGCTCAAAAAATTCTGATCTGGCTTCAGATGTTAATTTACATGGATCTTTAAATCTACTTGAGGAATGTAAAAAACAAAACATTTCACGTTTTGTTTTTGCATCAACATGCAGTAATTATGGAAAAATGGATAACTCTGATTCTTATGTTGATGAAAATTCAGAACTAAAACCTGTTTCTCATTACGCAAGAACAAAAGTGAAAGTTGAAAAAACTATTATGAATTCTGAAATAACGAAGAATGTTTGTGCAACTTCTTTAAGATTTGCAACAGTTTTTGGTGTTTCTCCAAGGATGCGATTTGATCTGGTAGTAAATGAATTTCCGAAAGAAATGCTAATTAGAAAGCATCTTATTGTTTTTGGTGAACAATTTTGGCGACCCTATATTCATGTGCGTGATGTGGGTTGTGCGATAATGGAAGTCTTAAACGCCCCAAAAGAAATGGTAAGGAATAAAGCATTTAATGTAGGGTCATCAGAACAGAATTTTAAAAAAATTCAAATAGTTAGCATGATCCAAGAACATATACCAGATGCACGTATTGAATATGTTAAAAAAGATGAAGATCCAAGAGATTATCGTGTTAATTTTTCTAGGTTTCATAATTTGTTTAATTTTGATACAAAAATAAATGTGAAACAAGGAATTACTGAAGTCATTGATTTAATCAATCAGGGGATAATTTCTGACCCGGACAACCCCAAATATCGAAATTCATAATTGTGAAAGGAGCTGCTTTGATTCCTCTTTCAATTCCAGAAATTTGTGGTAATGAATGGAATTATATAAAAGAATGTCTTGATACAAATTGGGTTTCTTATTTAGGACCATTTGTTGAAAAATTTGAGACAAACCTTGCAAAAAAAACAGGTGCAAAATATGCAGTTGCTGTGTCTAGCGGAACAGCAGCCTTACACCTTTGTTTGATACTTGCTGGTGTAAAACCTGAAAGTGAAGTAATAATGCCTGGAATATCGTTTGTCTCACCTGCAAATGCAATTCGATATTGTGGTGCCTGGCCTGTCTTTATTGATATTACGAATAATGACTGGCAAATTGATGTTGAAAAACTTGCTGATTTTCTTAAAAAGCAATGTCGTATCAAAAATGATGCGCTTTATAATGTAAAAACAAAACGAAAAATTTCAGCAATATTGCCAGTACATTTATTGGGAGGAATGTTCAATGTTGATGATATTGCAGAACTTGCCTCAGAATATCATTTACCTCTTATTGAAGATGCGGCAGAATGTTTGGGTGCCAGCTTTAAAAGAAGGTCTATCGGAAATGATATAAATGAAAAAAATCTTGAATTTCGAGCTGTCATAACAAGTTTTAATGGCAACAAAATAATAACAACAGGTGGAGGCGGGGCAATTCTTTCTAATGATTTGAATATTGCAAGAAGAGCTAAGCATTTAAGCACTACAGCAAAAGCCGATAAATTAGAATTCTATCACGATGAAGTAGGATATAACTATAGAATGACTAACATTGCAGCTGCTATGGGGGTTGCACAACTTGAAAAACTGGATGAATTCATAGAGATCAAGCGTATAATATCCAAAAGATATGAGAAGGAAATATCAAACAATTCATCAATAATTCCTCATAAAGAACCTGAACATTGTATGAGTACCTTTTGGATGTATACCATAATGCTTGACAAACCTGCTTTTTCAATGATTGAAAAACTGAATAAATCAGGTGTTATGGCACGTCCAATTTGGACCCCCCTATACAAATTGCCGGCATTTAAAAACAAATGTTCATCCTATAAATGTGAATTCTCAGAAGAGTTTTATCGAAAAGCCTTAAGCCTTCCTTGTAGTGTTGGATTGAAAAGAAAAGATCAAAAACAAATAATTTGCTATTTAAACGATTTTTATTGTTCACTTTGATACAACTTATTTTTTTTGTGGGTACTTGTTAATCATATAAAATGAATGGTGGAAGAGAAACAATGCAAAAACATGTAAACCTTACAGCTTATGATGACGTTGAAAATTCTGAAAATTTTACAGAAGAACACTTTATTAGATATTGCGAGAAAAAGCTAAGTGAATGTGAAGCAGAAGTTTCTTTTATTAAAGCCAATTGTATTGATGAAACATGGAATGGTAAAATCTGTGAAATTGGTTCAGGTAATAGCAAACTGTTGTATCGTCTGGAAAGAGATGGTGTTCTTGAACAAGGAACGGGAATTGAAATAAGCAACTCAAGACACACATTTGCAGAAAAATTTAAAAAATTTGCGGAATGTAACAAGGTTATAAATGTATGTGGAAATTTCCTGGATTTACCCCCAATTCCTAATACAGATTTGATTTTAGCTGTTGATATTGTTTTTCAACTTGTTGCTACCCTTTATGACAAGGCAGAAAATGAAGCACTGAATTGGATATTTAGTTCGCTCAGAACAGGAGGATACCTCATACTAGAATTGCGCGACTTTATAAATTATTTAAAAATGATAGAACTATCTGGAAATAATGAAATTCGTTTATGGGATGAATTTCCTGAATATAACCCATTTCAATATGGTTTGGACTACATTAGACCAGATTTATTGGGCAATCTGGTTTGGCAAAAAACTTTTTTAAACGCAATACTAATGAACAGTCGAAGATTGTTAACATTCTCAAACCCTATGTACCTGAAAATATTTCAA
>Ga0272440_1002188_pt1 | contig 15445 bp, 2 predicted proteins | sample SSMMMBAug17_FD_192440 | JGI IMG/M metagenome (GOLD analysis project Ga0272440, IMG submission 192440) | Marine sediment archaeal communities from Little Sippewissett salt marsh, Falmouth, MA, United States - SSM-MMB-Aug17 | ecosystem: Environmental > Aquatic > Marine > Wetlands > Sediment ... | reverse complement strand
AATATTTTTAGATTTAAAAAAAAATGAAATGTGGCCAAAAAATAACAACCTGGATAAAGAAACAGGAGAAGAAAAGTATGAACCTGAAGATCTCGAACCCCACTGTGCTGTAATATTTTCATCAATTCAATCGAAAGACAGCTCAAATAAATTAGTAATCAGGCATGCATCTTATCTGCCACTTGTAAAAATACAATCTGAAATATCTGTTGATGGTGATACTGCGTTCGAGCTGCTACTTCATGGACAGTTTTTTCTTGATAGTGGTAGAAAGGAAATTTTTTCAATTAATGATGATGTTAAAAATGAATGGAATAAACAATTGTTAACAAAGGGTATTTATCCATTATTTTTACCATCATTGGAAATATTTGTTCGTGAATTGCAGTTAGATTTTTCTCAAATTGTTCAACTGACCAATGCGATTAAGAATAGTCATTGGTATGAAAAGAATAGAAAAGAATTATGCAAAAATTTTCAATGGGCCTGTTGTATTTCAAATAATCAAAATTCCTGGAAACAAATCCCTTCTCAGGAAAAGATTTTTAAACTTCCTGTCAAAGATAATGATAAAAAAATGCCTTATAATGTCTTCCCCGCCTTATCTGAACTTAATAAATCAATAACATTTGATGATTGCCCTTGCTTATCATTAAAACCGCCCTGCTGTTTTATCGAGGATGAAAAAATTCTGGAAAAAGTAATAGCATCAATAGAACCAGAAACGTTTATCAATAATCCACGTATGTCTTATCTTGTTTACTTTTTCACTAAACAGAAACAATCTTTACCTCTATCAATTAGCTGGCAGCTTTGTCAAAAAATTAAGGCATCAATAAAAATTATTGGTGTTGAAAAAATTCAAGAATACGTTGAACAGTTTAAGGATATTACCGATTTTATCCATAATCAGCACCTGATTTCAATACCATCTGATGGTCTTGACAAATATTCACGTAATATCTTTAACAAATTTTTATCGATCCCGGTGGATCCATTAGTGTTACCTTCTCATCTGATTAATACAAAAAAACAGAATGGCGAGTTAAGCCTTGAAGTATCAAATATCATCATAAATGCCTTTATTCATTTTGACATTCCTGACAGAGAAAAATCGATACTTGCACTGAGAATTATTGAGAAAACAAAAGGGAATAAAAAAGAAAAACAACAAAAATTGGGTGATTACAAATTATTTCTGTGTATACGTTATGATAATAAAAAAGAATATTTAAAATCCTGGAATGATCTTGATACGCATTTAAAAGAACGTGAACTATTTACCGGTGGTTCATCCTATATAACACCCATTCAGAAAGCGCTTAATGACAGGTATTTTTATCGCCTTAAGGAACTTTCAAATATCAAACCCTTTGTAATTCTTTTTGATGGAAATGCACCGAGTTGTAATAAACACGCATGCTTTGACATTTTATCGAAAGTGCCGCATTTAAATGAAATTGAATCCAGAAAGGATTTGTTGAAAGAGCTACAAGGCAAACCAGATGAAATCAACCTTTCTGAGTATCTGATGACAATGCGTTATCTTTTGCATGGGCAAAGGGACTTATTTGATGATATCGAAACGTCTTTGCTGAAAAAACCATATGTTGAGGATGATCAACTGTTGGAAAAAATAGCGCAAAAAGCGATGAAACAAAAAAATGAAGAATGGCGCTGGCTCCACTCTGAACTGGCCAATTGTTTGAGTGATGATTTGTCAAATGAGTTAAATATTCGTCATTTAGATTTTCGTTCATTGGAAGATATATTAAACGAATTTGATGACCTTGAATGGCTTTCAGAATTAGATTTGCCCTCAGATCAACGAAGAAAATTATTAAATAAAATTGAGGATGATACACTTTGGCAAAATATGCCATTCCATACAGACATACATGACAATCGTTTGTGTCTTAAGAATTCATTTTATTATGAAGTAGAAAATTTCAAGATTCCTGAAACAATAAAAAATATTGTGGTGATAATAAAAAAAGAGACTGAACCGCTGCATTATAAATACAAAAAAATTCTAAATCCATTTAATTCGGAAGCTGTGATAAAAGTGGCATTTGAACAAAAGGACCCTGTACATTTTTGGAAAGAAATACTTGAAGCATTGAATATTAACAAGCAAAACAGAAAATCGTTTGAACCAGGAACAATCAAACAATTAAAAGAAACAAAATGGCTCATGACTGATAAAGGTCCCATTGCCCCAAAAGATATCATTTTCCTTCCTGAAATTACCAATGAGTTGCATTACCTGTTATCTGATCCGGATTTAGAAGGCGTATTTTTCTGTGTTGATCATATCGATGAAAAAGTAAAAAGTAACAAGGGATTTCAGGTAGTAAAAAAAGAATTATTTCCTTCTAAAAAGGAATCAGTTGAGTTTCTTGGTATGTGTTTAAGTGGCAAAGAAAACTATCAAATTGGTAACCTTTCTATTTTACAAGATGAACCAGATGAGATCCAAACGTTTATAAATGCGTTGAAAAATTCTTCTTCAGAATTGTTTCCTGTGTATAACATATTAAAATCTATATTAATAAATTATCAACATCATCTTGATTTGTTGATTGAAAATCTGACAGGCAACATCAATTATGACAGGATTATTGATTGCTTGGTTTTCTTAAATGAAAAGAGAGTTTGCGAATATGATCAGAAAAAAATTCAAAAGGTTTTTAACTGGTATTTGGATATATTGATCAACAATACAAAATTTGACATATATGATTTAAGGAAGATAAAGCTGCTAAATGCTTTGGGTGAATGGAAGCCACCAGAAAAGCTGTGTTTTGAATCTGAAGGTCTTGATGAAAAATATTTGTTAAACAACGAACAAAAAAGAATTTTAAAAGGAGTTGTAACAAAACAATCAGAGGAAATGAGAGTTCCAGAACAAGATCATCAAGAAACTTCTATCAGTATAGAACAATATTTTAAAAAATTTGATGGCTATATACCCAAACAGGTTGTCGGCGGTTTTTTAGCGCTTATGGGAAATTCTGAAGACATCAAAAAGCTGGCAGAAGAGTATCTCTATCCAAGAACTGTAAATACATTAAGGAATGAAGTTGATTGGGTAGAGTTAAAGTCCGCCGCTTCACATATTGTCAAACCAGACGGCGGTCAAGAGGATATTCATCAAACAATGCAAAAACAGCGATTTCAGATTGATTTTAAATCGGAGAATGACTCATATATTGTTCTAAATTTATTAGGAGAACAGTTTTCCGCTGAGATCAGTAAAAATTTTAAAAGTATTTTTATAGGTTCTTTTGATCGCTGTAAAATAAAGGGCTATCGATGCACTAAAATCTCTTTCAGACTTGTTGAAGATTCTGATCTCGAAAGTAAACCATTGATGAACATTTTTTTTGAATCTGCACGAGTTTTATTGTCAAAGCTTTATTCCAGGGAGCCGTCCAATCTCAATCAAATTTGGGAAAAGCTTTCCCAAACCAATCAATTTTTACTTACAATTGTTCAACACATCATTCTGGATAATGCGTTTCTTTATTTTAAACAATTAGGTAATCAACATTTACCCGGTCTTGTTGGTATTTTAAACAAATGGAGACAATATAAACATGAAAAGGTAGAAATCGAACACTCTGAAAATACAGATGATAAAGACATTAAAGAAAAAATTAAAGAAATACGCAAGGAATTAAAAGAACGAATTGAATCAGATTCTGAAATACAAAAAGAGACACTGAACGCAGTCTGTGCTAAAATGACACAAGAATTTCAATATTCGGAAAAATCAGTTTTATTTGAATTATTTCAAAATTCAGATGATGCATCAGTTGAGCTTGATGAAATGCTTAACAGAACTGATAACGACCTGAAAAATATCGCTATCACCTATGATAGTGATAGTGTTTATTGGACACATTGGGGACGTCAGATAAATGAATTCGTGAGGGGGCATTGTTCCTACGAAGAAGGTAAAGATCGCGGTTATGATTTAGATCTGGAGAATATGTTATTTCTTTCCTCATCCTTAAAAGGTCAAGGCAACAGAGACACAATGGTTACCGGTAAATATGGATTGGGCTTTAAAAGTGTATTTATCCTTTCAGATGAACCCAGAATTCTTAGCGGTCAATTGGGTTTCAAAGTTGTTGGTGGTTTTTTTCCTGCCCGGTTAGCCGATGAAGAAAAAAAATTGTTGGAAACAAAATTAAATGAATTTGGCAAAAAGCAGGCAAAGAATGGAACCATTTTCGAACTGAGAAGAAAAAATGACTGTACCGAGTCAATACAAAACATTATGGAGCATTTCAAAAAACGATTGCCTGTATTGCTTATCTTTTCTCGAATAATTAAACAGTGTAAAATACGCGCAAAAGATCAAGAAGAGTTATCATTTCAATGGTGTGAAAAGCCTGTGTTGGATATTAAGACCTTATTTACAGGAAAAGTACAGCTTGATAATCAGTCTGAAGCATCACATGTTATTGTTTTCAGAGGAAAAGGTGCCAGCGCCATTATTTTATGCATTGGAGCAACGGGTGTTGAAAAACTTCCTGAACAAATTCCCACTTTCTGGGTGACTGCGCCAACACATGAACAATTAAACGTTGGTTTTGCTGTAAATGCACCTTTTAAAATTGATATTGGTAGATCTCAACTTGCCTGGAATAATGATGAAAATTTGGAAATTGCAGAAAAGTTAGGAATTGCCTTTGGTAAAGCCCTGCTGGATATGTTCAATCATTCATTGGATCAGTGGCCTCAGTTTTGTAAAAATATTGGTTTAATTGAAGAAGATACTTCCCACTATCAATTTTGGAAATCCGTTTGGATCATTTTTGGACAAGAATTTTCCCTGTCAGGTAGTCAACAAAAAACAATATTACAAAGACTTCTATGGCATCATAATTGTGGAATGGCCTTTTTTCTAAAAAATAGCAAGGTGTTACCAACATGTCTAACTGAAGATTTTGAATGTTTAACCCATTTAAATGATATTCGATATTGTGTAAAAGGGTTCCTTGACAAGAAACCTGATATTTTTAAGGAGATATCAAAATGGGATGTTTTTGATCAAAGAAGTCTGAAACCCGGTGAATTAGTCTCATATGACAGGGTGGGTAAACCATTGATGGATTTGTTTCCTGATTCCTGGAAAATAGAAAGCCTTGAACTAAAAAGAATTATAGAATGGCACTTTGATAATAATCATTATCGCATTGATTCCGTATTAGCGAATACATTCGGAAATGTTATTACCCGAAAGTTTCTTGATCGCATGGAAAAAGAGACTCCTAAAGAATTAGAAGCATTAAAACAACTGTTAGAAAGTATTGAATTTAAATCAATTGATGGTAATTATAGCTATGCCAGGAAATTGATTGTTTTAGGAAGTGAAGAAGAAGAAACAATGCGTGCGTGTTTTGCACCAGACCACTGTGTTTTACATTCAGATTATAAAGAAGAAGCCATTGATTTTTTTAAGGCATGCCGCAGTCAAATGACAGCAAATTCAAGACAATTGGTTTCATGGATATTGGATGCCACTCAAAAAGATAAACGAAGTGCTGCAATTCAGTATATTTTGAAAGGTGAATTACATAACGAGGTAATTAAACAACTAAAAGACAATGGCTTGCCTGAATGGATAGAAGTAATGAAAAACTCAAACACTTCGTCTTATCTGACTGAACTTGAGGAAGATAAGCAAATTACGCTTATTGGACTTATAGGAGGTACCAGAGATCATATTATTGGATCAAATGAAAATACTGTTTCTCCTATAACAAATCCAGATCTAAATCGTATCTATACATGGTGGCAAAAAAATTCCAAAAAAGAAATCCAACAATACGAAAAATCTTTGTATGTAAACGGAAAATTTCCAAATATCCAACAAAAAGATGACCGGAAAGAACGTATTGAGTGGTTAAAACTATTTTTACATGGGATATTACATACAGTAGGAAGAAGTCGCCTTGAAACCAGTAGAAATTTTGTTCAAATGTGTATTAATCGAAATTGGCTGATAAATCTTGAAAACGTAAGCCAAAAACCCGATGAATGGTTAAAAAAACTTCATAAATACATTGATGAACAACTGCATGAAATCAAATTTTTTACTTCGATGAAACAGCTACTCGGATTATACATTATTGCCAAAAATCTCGATGAATATATAGATGCTTTTCTATCAATTGACAGAATTCAAGAACCATTTCTATTAAATAAAATAACCAATACCCGAACCAGTGAACTCTTTCAAGGAGGCGGACCTGATGCCCCACCCGTATCACAGGTTTTGGGAATTGGTGCATGGTTTATCATGCGTGAACTTGTAAGAAATGACATCATCAATAATCCACTGGCATACAGACATTGTTATGTACCAACAAAAAGGATACGAGATTTTGTAACAAAAATTGGCGGCCCTGATCTTGAGGGGCTTGGTCGAGATGATCAATCAATAGAGATCCACAAATTCTTGGAGCAGTATCTTGGCCCCGAAAAATCAACCTTCTCAAAATCTTTTGATATAATTTCAAGTAGTGATAAACTATGGGAAAAATTTTTTAAAGAAAGACCACCGGATATACCTGAAGATGAGGAATAAAACATGGAACTATATAAAAAAGATCAAACTCTCAGCCATCCAAAATTTGGTGAGGGAAGTGTTATTGTAGATGAGGGTGATGTTGTTATCATCAGATTTGCACATGAAATTAAAGCGTGCAAAAAGGAAGATGTAACCTTATGTCTTTCAACAAAACAGCTACTGGAAAGAAAAATATGGGACAGTCCTCTGAAAGTCATCAATCGGACTCAGGCAAGAATAATTTATTCTATCAATGATATCTGGGGCGTATTTACACGTACTCGAATAGATTTACTGCCGCATCAGTTATGGGTATGTTATCAGGTTACAAAAAGATGGCCCACAAATTTACTGATTGCTGATGATGTTGGATTGGGGAAAACCATTGAAGCCGGTCTTATTCTGACAGCCCTTTTGGCCAGAAAAAAAGTTGAACGTTTGCTGATTATGTGTCCGGCAGCGCTTGTGTCACAGTGGCAAATCAGACTTTTAAAAATGTTTGACATCAGACCTGGCCTGTATGTCAGTGTCGCTGATACTGACAATTACAATTTTTGGAAATCAAATAAACAGATTATCGCGTCACTTGATACATTAAAAATTGATAGCAATAATCGTCACAATCGTATTTTAGATAGTGATCCCTGGGATTTGATTATTGTTGATGAAGCACATCATTTGAATGCAGACAGGCATCAAAAATTGACCTTAGGCTATCAGTTGATGAAAAAACTCCGAGATAAAAACCTGGCGAAATCCATTCTTTTTTTTACAGGAACCCCACATAGAGGAAAAGATTTTGGATTTATTTCACTTCTTCAGTTACTGCGGCCAGACCTGTTTGATAACCGGCTGCCGATTTCAAGTCAACTGCCCAGGCTCAAACAGGTCATTATCCGAAACAACAAATATTCAGTAACTGATATCAAAGGCAATCACCTGTTTATTGAACCGGTTATTAAATCAGAGGCTTATCATTATTCAGAATCTGAGCAAGTCTTTTATGAAATGCTCAGTGATTTTATCATGAAAGGCAAGGCATATGCATCAAGCCTGTCTCAACAAAATATGAATGTTGCAATGTTGGTGTTAATTTCTATGCAAAAATTGGCATCCAGTTCAGTTGCAGCTATTCGAAAAGCGATGAAAGGCCGATTGAGCCGTATGATTCAAAGCAAAACAGATTTACATAACTTACAGAAAACGTTAAAAAACTACCAGGAACTTGAAGACGCAGATGATGAAATCGCTCAGGATAAAAAATCCATAATTGAAGAAAATATTGCCCACATAACATCTGAACTCCGCCTGATTGAAAATGAAGAATCTACGCTTCAACAGCTTCTTGAAGCTGCAGAAACCATTGATGACGAAACGAAAATCAATACGCTTTTGGATGTTATTGAAAATCAATTCAAGGATCGTTCGGTTCTTTTTTTTACAGAATATAAAGCCACTCAATCTTTGCTTATGTCTGCTTTAATTCGGAAGTTTGGTGATACAAGTGTGACTTTTATCAATGGAGATGAAAAAGCAGTGAATGTGATTCTATCTGATGGACAAAAGACTTCGTTAACAAAAACCAAAAAAAATGCCGCAGAGGAATTCAATACCGGTCAGGTACGATTTTTAGTCTCAACAGAGGCAGGGGGTGAGGGAATTGACCTGCACAATAACTGCCATACTCTGGTTCATGTGGATATGCCCTGGAATCCCATGAGAATGCATCAACGTGTTGGCCGATTGCTCAGAATCGGTCAAAAGCAGCAGGTAGAAGTTTTAATTCTTCGTAATCCTGAAACTGTTGAAACAAGAATCTGGGATAAATTATATGACAGGATAGAAAGTATCAATACTGCTTTTCAGGAAGTTATGGACGAACCGGAAGATTTTTTTCAACTTATTCTCGGCATGACTTCGCCAAAAACGTTTAAAGATATATTTGTTGAAGCAAGCCTTTCTACACCAGACAATTTGTCAGACTGGTTTAACCAAAAAACAAATACTTTTGGCGGGAAAAATGTATTGGATACCGTTCGAGAGCTCGTTGGAAGTGTCAATAAATTTGATTTTCAGTCCTGTTCTGAAAAAATTCCCAAAGTTGATCTGATTGATCTTCAACCTTTTTTCGAAACCGCACTTGTTCTAAACAATCGAAGAATTACAACGAATGATGAAAACAAACTGACATTTAAAACGCCGGATAACTGGAAAACCAGTACAGCCATTCGTAGACGTTATAGCGACATGACATTTGACCGATATGATCAATCAAATGATACCAGGTATTTGTTAGGTATCGGCCATAAAATAATCGATATCGCCCTTGAAGAAGCTCAGGACCGACAATCGAAAATTGCTTCAATGCCGGCCCAAATATTGCCACATCCCTTAATTATTTATCGCTTGTTCGAAAAAACGACAGATAGTGCTTTGAACAATGATATCATTGTTGGAATAGAAGTTCAGCTTATAAACACATTTAAAATATTAAAAGACTGGGAATTATTGAAATATATCAATGAACTACCATTTCGTAAAGAATTCATGCGTAATCATTCAAGCAGGGTAAACAATATTGATGAAATACATAAAATTATGAACCAATCAGATCTGTTTTTACAAAATCACCTGAACGACTTACATCTTGAGTTTCATTACCCTGATTATCAGTTTTTATCTCTCTTGTGGCCTTCTGATTTTCAGTATAAGCCATAATGATGAAGAGAAAACTTATTGTCAGGTGTATCTTGCAGTCGGTTATTTCGAATGTCATCAATGACTTTTTCCAGGCAAACATCGTTTATTCCATTCATATCATCAGTTGTCACGACAGAGCCAAGCAACCCATGTTCTTCATAATCTTTCCTGCGCCTTTTCCAATCGTTGAAATATTTTCGTGTATCCAGCATTCCTAAGTGTTCCCAGTATATTTTGGAACCGTCTTCCAATTCAATGACAAAATCGGGATGGATCAGAAAATTGAGCTTTTCCAATTTAAGAGCTTGTTCATATTGAAAATTCAGACCACTTTTTTGCAATGCCTTGTGAATGATATATTCACTTTTTGACTTTACGGGTTTTTCTCCCTTGCGCGGATAGTATTTTATGTGCTTATCTTCCGGTTTTTCAAAAATGGATGTCTGTCTTGTACGCAAAGCGGAAACATCCTTCGCTTTTACGAGAAGATTTTCTTCCGAATCACCAAAAAGAAACAAGATTAGTCTTTGCTTAGAGCGTGTTAGAGCAGTATAGATAAGTTCTTTATTCAAAAGATTCATCTTGTTGGGGATAATCAATAATACATTGGTAAAATCACTTCCTTGAGATTTATGAATTGTAATGGCATAAGCAAGTTCAAAATTTTCTTCATCGTCAATCTTATCTAAAACATTATCAGCATCTTTAAAGTAGTATTTTTTTTTGGACTTATGCGTATTTATGATTCCAATTGAGCCGTTTGACAGTATAAGTTTTTTATTCCTACCATAACCGGAATAGTAATTTACAATTCGAATCAGTTTGTCAGCGTGATAAAAAGGTGTTTTATAATCTTTGTATGTTGTATCCCGGTATTGGGTCTGGATCATCTTGTTCAATCTTAATACACCATAAAAGCCTGGCCTATAAGGACTTAAAATTTGGATAATTTCGAGATTCAAAAATTCTCGGAAGCGGTTTTCTTTGTTGGGCACATAACCATTTTCATATAGCCCATGAATCAAATTGAATTGTGAAATAACATTTTTGGAGTTAAGATTAGACGCAATTGTTTGTTTTCTTTTTTCAAACATTTTTTTGATATCCGGAGATTTGGCATTCTTAATTTTATCGTCAATACTGATATATTCTTTTTTTAATTCTGTCTGAAGTAATTCGGAAACCCGTTGCTGAACTAATTGAAATAACTCATCCTTTTTTTTCCAATAATGTAATTCAAGACCTTCTGATACTTCTCCCTCCTGGTTCAACAGATTCAGTGACTCTTCAAAGTAGCGTGTTTTGTCCGAAAAAGACTCCGCCAGCTTAATAATATTCAAATCATGTTCCTGCCGGCAATTCGTGGTTAAATGAATATAATGATTTTCAAATAGATCTTTTTTTGAGATGACATGATCAATAATATCATGAAATGGCTTGCCAAAACCAATAGGTGGTAACTGGTTTTCATCACCTACAAAAATTAGACGCTTCGGGTAATCATTATTGAAGCGGATAATCGAAAAGAGAATATACAGTTTTTGCAAATCAATCATTGAACTTTCATCAATAATCAAGTTGGTAACAGTAATTTTTTCTTTTTCAGGTAAATCATGCAATCGATCCCAGCCTTCATATGCCCACCAGAAGTTATACTCATATATAAAGCGATCGATGGTAATTGCTTTGATATCGATACCCGTATTGAGCTTAATATTTTCAGACATTCGCAAGGCCGCTTTCCCTGTCGGTGCAAGAACCACAAGGCCCTGATTGAGTTTTTTAATATATCGAATGACATGACTGGTTTCATATGTTTTACCTGACCCTGGCTTTCCGGTCAGGAGGAAAAGGGAATTGGACAATATGTTTTTGTACAATTGCGTTCTTTCTTTCAGGAACTGGTTTTCTTCAAAATCTTTAATCCTGTTCTTTAGAGTGTTGATGCTCGTATTTATATGATTCATATAATCAATATTGGGATCAGGGTGTGAGGAACGATTGAGCAAAGATTCAATGATATTCTTTATTTTTTGCTCAGCGCGATAAAGTTCTTTGAGATAAACATATTTCTCCAGTTCTACTGCTTCGATATGTAATCGCTCTTGAAAGTGACTGAGGTATTCTTCTTCTAAATTCATAATACCATTTTCATCAATCTTAACTTCCATTTTATAGATGAGGGGGGATTCTCTAATACTTTTCACAATATTTCTGAGGTTATCGTAAGTATGCCCTTGGGATTCAAGGTACCATAGATATTCAATGATTAGACCGCGAATACGTTCAGGGCTGGATTCGCTTATATTCTGAACCTTTCGATGCCTTGTTACAAATTTTCTGTCTGGAATCATGCCCACATCGATTTTATATACTTCAATCGTTTCATCCTGCAAATCGGGTATATCCAATTCGTTTTCAGGTGGTTCGGGCACGTAGTATTCATAAATCAGGTAGGGATTTTCCTCAAGTCCTTCAATAATGGTTTCTGAAAATTGAGTAATCATTCGTTTTATTTGATGAGATGTCAAATTGAACAACGCCAATCTTAAATATGACTTGTATTGTCTTTTAAATTGTCGATTATCGAATAAATCAAGTAAGTCCTCTTCGTATTCTTCGAGTTCATCAGGAATTTTTTCCTTCGCGATATCCTCAAAGCATTGGATCAAATCATATTTTTTTGTCAGAATCGGTTTTATTGCTTCCGCCAGTTCTTTGTTATCGCCTTCCAAAAAATAATTGAATACCTTATCAAGAGATGGATAAATTCCTCTGCGCTCCCAGACCATTTTTATCAGACTTTCAATTCTTTTTTCTTCTTTATCAAGATCGTGATGAATTACCTTATGATTGTGCTCTTTTATCTTGAGGATTGATTTGCGAATTTTATAAAGGAGATACAAGCATTTGTCGTCATCAATATCCATAGCCACGTATTTGAAACTACGCACCAGGGAAGGTTCATCAATCACCACTTTCATCTCTTCCAATTTTTCTAATTCTTCAGGATCTTTCTCCACGTGCTGAAGATAATCTTTGTAAGGAAGCAAAACTGACTTTTCAATTTGATGCGTTATTTGAATGGCCCAGTTTAGCGTAGGAAAATTTTTCATTTTACCACTTTTTCCTTTACCCATTTTATCAAGTTCATCTTTGGTAAATGGAAAATGGTCCGGAAACATAATTTCATCCACAACCGAGCATCCGAGCAAAAGATATTTCATATCGTCTGCAGAAACCGGGTTGTCATAATTGGCATAAAAAAAAATGATTGATTCATTTTTTTTAAACTTGTCAGTAAAGTCTTTGATACGCTGCTCTAAATCCGGCCAATAGTTGCCATGAATCTTTTTGTTTTTTTGCGTATGAACAAAGGATAGCTTAAATGGCCAGGTAAAAACCGAATATGGCTTAACAACATCTTGGATGGTATGCTCTAACCAGCTAAATGCATGCCGATGTTTAACCACAAACTCCCGGTCTCCAAAAGCATTAATGCTCCAGTAACATGGTGGCACATTTTCAGGCTCAAAATTTCCTTCAATGTATTCGCCTTTTACCCCATCCTGACTTTCATAAGCTGTATTCTTTCGTTTTTCAATACGCCCAGAAAGCAGGGAGCGAGCACCTGTGCAATAGGTATTCCCTTTTGGATCACGACACACCTGACCGTTCCAGTTATTGTCGTGCCAGGCCATACGAACTGTTAAATGCATTGATTTAATCCTCCTTTATTAAAGTATAAAAAATTATATTCGCGGAATCATCCGCTTTATTGGTTTGTTAAAAATTAATTGATCGACACTGTCCTCCTCGAACCCCCTCGAACAGCACGGACATAATAGGACGAATCCTTAGCGTAATTGTTGTCGTAGCCATCGTAAAAATTGACGCCCCACGCGTTGCCAGTACTGATTAAACTGAAAAGGATGAATAAGATACAGCCTTTTTTCTTTAAGAACGATAGCCCTGGGTTGATATTCATTGTTTGATTCCACACCAATTAATTTCAGCATGACATCTCCCATATTTCGTAGCCTGGAGTCCCAAATCTTCAGATTTGGGCATCAGTTCATTTTTTTTGACTCCCAAATCTAAAGATTTGGGACTCCAATCTGTATCATAAGTTAATAAAAAAAATTATACTACGATATTACCCGAAAACTTATGATCGCTTACTTACTTTGTCAATTGCTGCCGAATATAAATAACATCTTCCAATCCAATATGCTGATCATTATTGACATCCGCCCTGATAATCAAATCTTCAATACTTTCCATAAATCCTGCCACTATTTTCAGACTGATAATTAAGTCATTTATGTCAATTTCATTATTATTATTCACATCACCCAAAGGTTTAAAGATGATATTGGTCTCATGATTAATCTTAAGCGATTCAACCTGCGCTTCCCATTCAAAAGACTGATATTTCGGTAATTGCGCTTTTAGCTGATACGGACCCGGTCGGATACCGGAGAAATGAAAGAGTGTACCTTTGTCATTATGTCGGATACTGTCTTTGTCAATTTCATAATCCAAATCTGTAATTTCTTTCGAACTTACTGTGATTAAAATTTTATCAAGGCTATCAGAAGATGACAGACCATAAATCCAGCCGGCAAGCGTACCATTTCCTGATGCATATTGTTCGATGATTTTTAATGTGTACGCTGTGTTTGAAGAATTTTGCATCGAATTGTTATTGGATACTTTGACATAAAAAATACCTTTTTGTGTACTATACCAGTTGAATATTTCACTTTCACCAGCAAAGCCTTCATCTTGGGTTAAAATCGGTTGTGTGGGGTCATTAAAGGGATAGATTTCAACCATTGGATCACAGTCTATACCTGGATTTTCAATGCTGATTTTAAAAGAATGGTCTTTTTGGGGCGCAAAAATGATGACCCAATCTGCGGAATCATTGTAAAAATTATGGCACTCCGCTGTTTTTGTATATGGATTAAAAATCCTGGCGAATTCATAAGGGTGATCTGGCTCATATTGATCGGACAGGCTTGGATTGATATCACAGGGGGTATAATATTCTGACAGGCAAGGGCTTTTAAAATTTAAACAATATTGGTCAAGAGCCTGGTAATCAGATTTACTGTTAGTGCCAGTCAGGCCATCTGCTTCCATTTGGGCTGTTTGTCTTTGAATGAATTTGTTTTTGGCGGCAAAAAAAGCGGTATCCACATAATGACCCGTGCTGATTGTTGACCAGAAATGATAAGAAAAAGAATTTTCATCTTCAAAGAGAGCCGTTTGATCCGAAGTTGCACTGGAGAGGATATATCGCTTTTTTCCTGAATCCGGCATTAATTGGGGGATAAAACTGCCAGAATAACAGGCATCATAGATCACAATCTGTTCTTGTGGTTTGATATCGTGCAGTTCATCCAGCCATTGATCAAGTGTTGTTGCTGTGAGATATTGATTTTCATTGATTCTGAAATTGCCTGTTTTTTCGGCATGTCCGGCGATAAAAAGAATCAGCCTGTCCGCATCACTGGCCCATTGGATTGCTGTTTTCAGATGTTCAATCGTGGGGGCGTAATCTTCCAGCGTGTCAGGCCTGAAATATTGAATATCCATATATCCCAAATTGATTAATGCCTCATGAGCTTTATCGGTTGCGTCCACAAAAGCAGGACTGACATTAAAACCGCCTGCCAGGATAATGGCTTTGTATTCATCCATTTCATTAACAGTGATCGTAAAGCTTTGTTCCTCGCTTTTATCTTTGCCACCATTTTCTGTTCTGCCTTCATCTTGAAGGACAACAGTGATTGTTACTGTGCCATTTACATTTTTTGCAGTGGTAAAGGTCAATCGTCCGGATGGAAAAATTTGAGGCGGTTCTGAGAAAAACTGGTGATTACTTGTAGATGTTACAAAATTAAACGATTGATTGCTTTCATTTTCAGGGCCTGGGCTGATATCTTTTGCCCAGTCATCAATGGTTTGCTGCCCTGCATCTTCATTGACAGTTAAATGACCTGCCATTGTGAATGAAGGTGCATCATTTACAGGCCTGATATGAATGGACAGGAATTTTTTTTCACTGATATCTATCCCCCCATTGATTGTGCCGCCATTATCTTTGAGTACAACAGTTATGTTGGCTGTTCCATTGGCATCAGGTAAAGGCGT